>Ga0078972_1008297_pt1 | contig 21917 bp, 26 predicted proteins | sample YelNatPaOPGAMG01_FD_67568 | JGI IMG/M metagenome (GOLD analysis project Ga0078972, IMG submission 67568) | Hot spring thermophilic microbial communities from Obsidian Pool, Yellowstone National Park, USA - OP-RAMG-01 (SPADES assembly) (version 2) | ecosystem: Environmental > Aquatic > Thermal...
AACTATAACTGTGCATGGCATAGTAACCACAGCTCAGAAAATTTGTTGAAGCCTATTTAAGGTTATTTTATACGCTTATGTAAAAAATCTACATGGCTTAGCTGCTCTGCCTACCCTTAACCTCGATTAGGTTAAGATCTAAAAGTTTCGCCCACGCGATGCTTTTTAAAGGAATTTTAACCGCGTTTCTGTTTCTATAAGGTACACATTTCACAAAGACTTCGCCTTTCAACGGGTCTCTTTGAATTTCAGCCAACTGCACATTAACTATCACAGAACCGTCTTTAAGGTGGAGGTTTACATTTTTCCCTAGAAAAGACTTGGCAACGTTTAAGTTGAAACCCTCCATACATTTCACCATTCTATATCTTTTTCTGCTATCTTGCTCCAACAACGTCTACAGATGGGGAGCTTTTCGCCCTTGAAAACAATGTAAACTTCGATGTCGCCATTTCTGCATTCCTTATCCCACGGGTTTCTACAGTGTTCCATAGACATACATCCACCATTGTACCCAGTTGAGTGGAAGGTTTTTAGCAAACTGCTTTTAAACTATGCTGTGGAACGACATTTCCGCCAAGGGGAGAGAGATGAGTTAAAGTGAAGGCTGGGAGAGAACAACTATTTCTGGCGAAATTTTCTCCTTCGTTACTGTTAGCAATCCAACAGTGGGTTTTGCCACGAAGGGTGGGATGGGGTTGGTGGGGCTTCCAGGGTTTATGAAGAGAATTTCTCCCTCCCACTTTATGTTTTGGTGGTGAGTGTGTCCATAAACAAACACATTAAAGCCGTTCTGCTTGGCTATTTCCCGCATTTTCCCCATTCCAAAAAGGGTTCCAGGGTCATGCATAACCCCAATCTTCCAGTCGAAAACCCTAACAGAGTTCATTTTAGGCAGTTTACCACGAATTTCCGGGCCATCCATGTTCCCATAAACGGCCAAAACAGGGGCAATCTGCTCCAGCTTATCTATTACCGCCAAGTCCACCAAGTCGCCGGCATGTATTATATAGTCAACCTTCTCGAAAATTGTAAAAACTTTTTGGGGGATTTCCCGTGCGCGAACAGGCACATGAGTGTCGGATATAAGTCCAATGATTTTTGCAAAGCCCTTTTCCTGCATCTGTTTTAGGGCAGCCTCTTGACTAAGCATTTGAAAGCCTCTTTCCATTTTAATTTGGGCATCCTTTGTAAATAAGTTTTAAAAGTTTCAAGGCTTAGAGACGAACAGGTTCCCCCTTATGTAAAACCTTAACATCTGCGGTAGATCCGCCCTCACTCCTATCCTGCGGGAAGCGCAAACATCAAAGCTTTCATTTGCGCCTTCAGTAACGACTAGCTCGCTTCTGCTGTCTGTTACGTCCACGCCGTTTAGCTCCTTTGTTATGGCTAAAGCTCTGGTCAATTTTCCAGGCCCGCTGGTTAAGGCGTACAAGTCATTCACATTCCTATATGCTTTCATGGCTTCAACCCCTTCGATGGGTTCTAGAGCCCTTATCAGCACGGCGCCAACCTCGCCTTTGGGATGGGCCACTATGTTTAGAAGCCAGTTTCCATGAACCATGTAAATGAAAGCCTTACCCGCGTCTAAAAACATGAGTTCATTGAAGGTTTTCCTTCCCTTGTAGGCTTTAGAGGCTGGGTCGTTTTCTCCATAATAGGCTTCAGTTTCAACAATTTTGCCGCTTAAAACGTCTCGACCTACGCGTCTAACAAGTACTTTTCCAAGAAGCTCCCTTGCAACCGTTGCTGGGTCTCTTTCGTAAAAGCTTCTGGGAAGCACTTTCATAGCTGCTAAAACTTTCACCGTTAGGCTTTAAAATCTTTAATTTCAAAAGTAGTTTTGGTGGAAAGGTTTGATTGAGGCTTACGACTTCGGCGTGATGGTTGTCAACGGGAAACGTTACACAAGTGACCTAATTGTTTTTCCAGAAAAGGTTTTCAGCGGATGGTGGAGGAGGGAGGGACATGAACTCTGCGTTGAAGACTTAAAGGAGGTTTTCAGCCACTCGCCTCTTCCAGAGGTGCTTGTGGTTGGCACGGGCTATTCTGGGCTTGTTAAGGTTTTGCCAGAAGTCGAAGAGGCCTTAAAAGAGCGAGGAATAAAGCTCATAGCCCAGTCAACAAGGGAAGCCTACAAAACTTTTAATGAGCTTTTGAAGGCAGGCAAGCGGGTTGCCGGCGCCTTCCACCTAACATGTTGACCACATCAAGCGTAAAGCAAAATCTATGATGGTGTCGTCAACGTCTGCAGATTACCATGTTCACACATCTTTATCCGGCGATGCAAAAGGCGAAATTCTAGAGTGTGTAAAAGTTGCTGCTAGTAAAAAACTTGAAGAGATAGGAATCTCTGATCACTTTGCTCCACAAAAACTTAGAGATAAGCTGGATTTCACACTAAATTATAGAGAATTGTCAGACTACGTGAAAAAAGTAGATGGCGCTAAAAGGAGGCTGAAGGAAACAACAAAACTCAAAGTTGGCGTAGAGGTGGACTTTGTCCCAGATTTTGCAAATGAAATCAGGGAAGCGTTGAAAGCTCTCCCCTTCGACTATGCCATAGGATCAGTGCATTTCATAGGGGACTGGGCGTTTGACAATCCCAAATACGTTCTGGAATATCAGAAATGGGTTCCTTTAAAACTTTATGAGAAATATTTCATGGCTGTTCAGGCGTGCGCTGAATCCAAAATTTTTGACATTATAGGGCACCCGGATTTGATAAAGAAGTTTGGGTTTAAGCCGAAAACCGATATTATGGACCTTTACCTAGCGACGGCGAAAGTCTTCAAAAAGAATGGTGTATGCGTTGAGGTTAACACAAGTGGGTTACGGCATCCTTGTAGGGAAATTTATCCAGCCAAACAATTTCTAAAAATATGTTATGATGAGGGTGTTCAAATAACCTTTGGCTCAGACGCCCACACACCAGAAGACATAGGGAAGGATTTCGATAAAGCCATAAGCCTGGCGAAGGAGGTGGGCTACGAGCATACCATAATATTCACCGAAAGAAAGAAACAATTAATAAAGATATGAAAATGCTGAAACCATATTTTGGAAACGCAAAATTAGTCGCCTTCTAACTTTAAATTGTGAAGTCTTAAATTGCTCTGCCTTTTATAGATTCAGCTGGTGAGATGTGTGAGTGCAAGATTCCTAAAAGAAATCGAAGAGGAAGTCACAGCTCTTTTGAGCGATTTGATAAAGATAAATACCACGAATCCTCCAGGAAACGAAACCCAAGCGGCTAAATATTTGGCTAAAACCTTGGAGAATGAAGGCTTCCAGTGTGAGGTTTTGGAATCCTCCCCTGGAAGGGGAAACATAATAACTCGTCTGAAAGGGACCGGGGAAAAGCCAAATTTGCTTTTGCTTTCGCATTTGGACGTGGTGGCTGCTAATCCTAAAGAGTGGAGTGTTGACCCCTTCTCTGGACTAGTTAAGGATGGGTTTGTCTGGGGGAGGGGTGCCATGGACATGAAATCCATGACAGCCATGGAAGTCATGGTTATGAAACTCTTAAAACGAAACAATGTTAAGCTTAAAGGCGACATCATATTGGCGGCAACGGCCGACGAAGAAAGGGGCGGGGAGGCAGGTGCAGGCTGGCTTATCCGCAACCATCCGGAAAAAGTTAGGGCGGAATATGTCATAAACGAGGGGGGTGGCCAAGCAGTTCCCGTAGACGGCAAAAACGTTTTCACAATTCAAACGGCTGAAAAGGGGATATTATGGTTTAAGGTTAAGGCCAAAGGGCGCCCTGGACACGGATCGGTGCCGGGTGCTGCTGACAACGCTATATTGCGTATGAACAGGGTTGTGGAGAGACTGGGCAATTATCGGGCGGACATGATGCTTACACCCACCGTTAAGTGGTTTTTGACGGTTATGGCTGAAGAAAATAAAGAGGCAAAAGAGTCACTTAGCCTTCTGCTTCAAAACCCCGCTAAGGGCGACGAAATTCTGGATAAACTAGCCCAGAGGGATAAGGCCATGGCTGAGGAGCTTCGGGCAATGTTGAGGATGACCATAGCGCCAACAATAATTCACGGCGGCGTTAAAGAAAATATAATTCCGTCAGAATGTGAAGCCGTCTTCGACTGCAGAATCCTGCCGGGACAAACTACCGCCGAAGCCTTAAACTGCGTGAAGGAGCTTCTGAAGGACATAGGCCTAGACAAGCTTGAGTTTGAGATAATTCAAGCCAACGAGCCTTCCGAATCGTCTATGGACACGCCTCTGTATAGGCTTATGGTGGAAACCATAAAGGAGTTTGAGCCAAACTGCGCAGTTGCTCCCATACTTTTAACGGGTGGAACAGATTCACGGTTCTTTAGAAGACTTGGCGCCGCATGTTATGGCTTTCAGCCGGTGCTTTCAGATTTGCCGTACGGCGAAATTCTAAGGATGGTGCACGGCATAGACGAGCGTATATCAATTAAAAATCTGGTGTTTGGAACAAGCGTGCTATACAACGTGATAGAAAAATTCATGACGTAGAAAAGAGAGGTTAAGGGCCGACTAAACTTTTCAACAAGCATCCAAGAAGCACTTGAGGCAACAGAACGGGCTTAAGAGTTAGGCGTCTAAAGATTTCTCCAGCTTTAGGAGTAAAGCCTATACAGTCAAGAACCACTATGTCAACATTCTCCTCAGCAAGAAAAAGCGCAGCCTCCTCTAAGGCTTTAACATCACCATAAGGATTCGCACAACCTATAACAACGGAAACACCCTTTTTCCTCCATTTCCTTTTCACGCTGGGAATCTGCTCCCTTTCTGGAACAACCACGCCGATTTTCCCGCCTCTAATGCACAGCACAACGTTGGTGATTAGGGCTTCAGGCATTATCAAGGTTTTCTTAGCCTTCAAACGGTGAAATTCTCCAGTGCACAAGAGCACATTGAAGTCAACATCCATGCCTTCAAGTTCTTCTATGCATTTCTGGACTCTTGGCGTAACACGTCTTCTCGCCACCTTTACGGATGTTCCATCCTTTAGCCTAGTAACCAGCACATAGTCTCCTACCTTCGGGGCAAGCCTTTCAATTTCATTTTTTGTCAAACCATCCAAGGCTCCCTTTTCAACCATGTCTATTGACTGTCCAAGCATCGTTTTTATTGTGGAAGTTACGTCTGTTCTAGGCGATTGTCCAATGGTTATTAAGCCTATTTTCGTCATTGCCATAACACCTGAACCATTAACCTTAAATTTGGGGGTAATGGCTTTAACAATTTCCACCGCGCTTCAAACTGAAATTATAAATATGAGCGTAGATGTTTATGCCTAGAAGGGAGGGTTTGCCTTGCCGGCAATCGAGGTTGGCAGAATCTGCGTCAAAGTCTGCGGTAGGGAAGCTGGTAAAAAATGTGTGATAGTAGATGTAATAGACAAAAGTTTTGTGCTTGTCACAGGTCCTAAAAGTGTGACTGGTGTTAAGAGGAGGAGGGCGAACATAAACCACCTAGAACCCTTAGCCGAGAAAATCGACATAAAACGGGGGGCCTCCGACGAGGAAGTTGCAGAGGCTTTAAAGGCTAAAGGCTTGTTGGAGGCTATGGCTCAGCCAGTCAAACCAGCTTTGGCTTAAGCCTAACAATTGTTATTAGGCTCCCCCAATGCCTTTTAAACCGTAGAGGTGCATAGCTGAAATGCCCAGAAGTGTTGCTCCATGGGAAATTGAACGCAAACTGCTGGTGAAAGCCGAAGACGAAACAGACCCTAAGTATGGCTGCAAACCGGAAGAACGCCCAGCGAAGGACTACATAAGGTTCGGCGTCATAAACCTTGACAAGCCAGCCGGTCCCACAAGCCACGAAGTAGCCGCATGGGTGAAGCGCATCATCGGCATAGAAAACGTCGGCCACGGAGGAACCCTAGAAGCCCTTTAAAGGGCTGGGGAAATCCCAACGTGACCGGCGTGCTTCCAGTAACACTGGAGGAGGCTAGAAAAATAGTTCAAGCGCTGCTCCTAAGTGGAAAAGAATATGTTTGCGTGATGAAACTTCACGGCGACGTTTCGGAAAACCGTGTTAAAACGGTCTTGAAAGAGTTTGAAGACGTCATTTATCAGCGGCCTCCTTTGAGAGCTTCTGTCAAAAGGCAGCTTCGCACGAGGAGAATTTACTACATAGACTTTCTCGAAATGGAGGGGCGCAACGTGCTTTTCAAGGTGGGCTGCGAAGGAGGCACATATATCCGCAAGCTATGCTACGACATAGGCGAGGTTTTGGGCTGCGGGGCTCATATGCAAGAGCTGCGCAGAACAAGGGCCGGCCCCTTCATAGAAGAGGAGGGCAATGTAACATTACATGATGTTGCTTACTGGTTTATGCAGTGGCAAGAAAAGGGAGATGACGCCATTCTTAGGAAGTTTATTCAGCCCATGGAAAAAGCCTTGGCTTTGGTTCCAAAAATCTACATTAGAGACTCTGCAGTGGACGCCGTCTGTCATGGAGCCAACCTAACTGCTCCAGGTGTGCTATCCCTAGAAACTGGGATAGGCGCTGGAGCCACTGTGGCCATCTTCACTTTAAAGGGCGAGGCTGTGGCTTTAGCGGAAGCACAAGCCTCCACAGAGGAGATTCTCAGCATGGAGCACGGTGTTGTGGCAAAAGTTAAGCGGGTTTTAATGCCTAGAGGCACCTATCCAAAATGTTGGAAAAGCGGCGAAATATAATGGCAAACAAGACGGAAAAGACGGAACACTATTTCTCTGCAAGCCCGAAATCTAAACCGAAATTCGGGGTGATTCAAACCTATCTCCGTGGAAAACCCTTCAAGTTCCTAACAGCTTCCGGGGTTTTCTCCAAAAAACGGGTGGATTTGGGCACAAGTCTCCTAATAAAATCCATGATTCTTCCAGAAAGCGGCTATGTTTTGGATATTGGATGCGGCTACGGCGCCATAGGAATTGCGGCGGCCTCCCTAAACCCGAAAATCCACGTGGTTATGGTAGACGTGAACGAGCGTGCTGTTAGACTTGCAAAAAGAAACATTAGACTTAACAATGTTAGCAACGCTGAGGTTAGACGCGGCCACCTATACAAACCGGTAAAAGGCATGCTTTTCAACTGCATCCTCTCAAACCCGCCTGTAAGCGCTGGAATGACCATCGTGAAAAACATAATAACAGAGGCCCCAAAACACATGGCGGAAAAAGCCACGCTCCAGATGGTTGTAAAGTCAAAAGTTGGCGGAGAAAGGCTAATGCAAATCTTCCAAGAAACCTTCGGCAACGTCGCAGTCCTCGCAAGAGAAAGCGGCTACCGCGTGCTCATAGCAGAGAAAAATAGCTAGTTAACCAGCCAACTTATTTACAATTCTCCTCACAAGCGGAACCACAATCAAAGAAGTTGGAAAGCTAACAGCAAACCCTATTAAAAATGCCCTAAGCCACCTCACAAGGAAATCCGGAACAAAACCCAAATTAATTATGGTGAGAACCAGAGACATGACAAAGGACATGCTCAAGGACATAAAAACGCCAAACAAAACATCCTTCAAATATTTCCCACTAAACCTCAAACCAACCACAAAAGGAATAATTACAAGCTGATAAATAAGCATTAAACACTAATACTAGGGCAATAGTGCCGGGGTCTCCTAGTCCGGTAGGGAGCAGGCCTGGAGACTTAAGCATAATCGCGCCTAAAAGCCTGTGGCCCTTTTGGGGCCGCGTGGGTTCAAATCCCACCCCCGGCGCCAACAACATCACCATCAATGAACCCCCGCTGTTTTAGGCTATTTGCGCTATTTGCGTTTACGGAAAAGCGTGACTCCTTCAACTTCGCATACATACTCGAATCCGGCCTCGATTAGATGTTACGCCTCCTCAATAGTCCACGCAGCCTTACACGTGCATTCTTCCTCTATTTTCGTTGCGCTGTAACGTCTTTAATCTGAACTCAATTTTCACAAACCTTCCGAATATTTAGTTCGGCTGAAGTTTTAGTTTTTGCCGTCTCAGCGGAGCACAAGCTCTTTAAGGATATAGAAGACATTAAATATAGACTGCGAGGAATAGTGTATGGCCATTGAGAAAACACCTGGAAAAAATGAGATTCTGTTTGTCTGGTTTAACCGCTACGCTGGAGTAACCATAAAAACCCCCTCGAAAACCCTTGTTGTAGACCCTGTTGATGTTAAAGCTAAAAACCTTCAGAAAGCTGACGCCGTGCTCATAACCCACGAGCATTACGACCACCTAGACCAGTCACTTGTCGCCGAAATTCATAGGCTTTCCCAATGCATGGTGGTGGCTGACACAACCTCCGCCAAAAGACTGCGCAACACAATTCCGTCAGAAAAACTCCATGAAGTTCAGCCAGGTGTGGAAGTTAAAATAGGTGATGTTTCCGTAAAAGCCGAGAAGTGCAATCATCCGCCAGCGTCGACCCCTGTGTCCTACATAATCACAAGCGAAGATGGCGTTAAAATTTTCCACACGGCGGACAGCCTCCCGTATCCTGAGATGGCAATTATAGGGGAAAGGGAGAAGTTTGACGTGGTTTTCTGCACTGTCGGAATTGCTCCAGGGGCTTCTCCAGAAACAGGCTTTGAGATTGCTAGGCTGACAAAGCCTAAAGTGGCTGTTCCATATCATACTGGTTCTACTGCAGACTTGAAAAGGTTCAGCGAGCTTTTAAGGAAGGAGATGCCTAAAACCACATGTCTTGTTCCCGAAGTTGGTAAGGTTTACCAAGTTTTGAAAAAGGTGTGATTAAATGCCGCAGGAGGATGTGAAAACCGAAGTCTGTAAAATTCTAAACAAGATAGGCGCCTTGCAGTTTGGAACTTTCAAGCTTACAAGTGGCAAGATAAGCCCCTACTACATAGACCTCCGCGTGGTTCCAAGCTTTCCAGATGCTTTCCAAAAAGTCTGCAACTTCTACACAAACTTTGTAAAGGAGAAAATTGGCGTGGAAAACTTTGACAGAGTTGCTGGAATACCGGTGGCGGGAATCCCCTTCGCCGCTTTAATAGCCTACAACATGAAAAAGCCTTTCCTATACATTCGCAAGGGCGTGCGCCTCCACGGAAGGCAGAGAAGAATTGAAGGTGTCTTGGCGCCTGGAGACCGTGTTCTGCTGGTAGACGACCTAGTCACAACAGGCCTCTCGCTTAGAAGAGCCGCGAAAGCCATAACCGCTGAAGGAGGAGTTGTAAAGGATGCTGTGGTTCTCTTAGACAGGGAGGAAGGCGGCGAGGAAAAGCTTCGAAAAAGCGGGATTAGGCTTCACGCGCTTCTCTGTATAGGTGAAGTGGCTAAAACCCTTTATGATATAGGGGCAATAAACGAAGAACAGCTTAAAACAATCTTGAAGCAGATTAAAGGATGAAAGGATAAAAAGTGTTAGAAGGAGCTAAGCTGATTTACTCGTAGAATATTAGCTCTTTCTCCTCCAATATTTCGTGAAGCTTGTGGACAGCATCGTAAACGTCTTGCTCTCTCTTGGCTCCAGTGCACACGAGTTTTCCGCTGGCGAAAAGCAGTATAACCACCTTCGGATTGTCCATTCTGTAGATTAGCCCGGGAAACTGTTCAGGCTCATACATGGTTTTTCCAAGGGTGTAGGCTGCCTTCTCCAAGTCTATCATGCCACCTAAACTAGCGGAAGCCACAATGTTCTGGATTTTCAGCTCAGGCTTGCTTATGATTATTATTCCACCCCTCTTCAGCTCCTTAATGACCTTCATGACAGCCCTTTTGGCTTCCTTTTCCGATTTGGCTCCTGTGCAAACCATCTTCCCGGAATTGAAGATTAAGGTAGCCGTCTTAGGCCTTTTAAGCCTAAAAACCAGGCCCGGAAACTGTTCTGGACGGTATTCCACTCCAGGATAGCCCTTAACAACAGCGTTTAAATCCACTTTTTGGTTTAAGGTTGCTGATGCAACAACGTTTTCTATGCTTATTACAGCTTTAACCCTAGGCATGAAACACCACTACCCTATGAAGTGTTTAAATACCCTTTATAAAGCCTTACCCTCAGCACCATGGAGAACTCTCCCGCCAACCCCCATTTTTCTGTTTTTAAGGGTCCACAAAGCGGACTAGCCGTTCCATGAAGTCTTTATACTTTTATGGATGTGATGTGCGTGCGGTTTAAGAGTTTCTTTATATTTTGAAGCCCGGAACGCGGTCATTGTTAGTTGTTTTTGCTTTCTTGTAAGTTTCATTTTTCATGTTGATTTGTTGAGATAGAAGTTTATTTATGATTTTGTTTCTGGGTTTTTATTTTTGGTTCATAATGTTTTTTTGTTTTATTTCGAAGTTTTGTTTGGGTTTGGAGTTTGACTTGGGAGAGTTTGCTGGATAATGGTTGGTTTGTTAGGGTTGTTCTTGTTTTGTGGCTAGTTAGCACTATATTTGTCGTGCTTTTATTGGGTAGGGTTGACTGGGTTGTTCATCACGAACTTTATAATTATGGATTGCAGTTTAGTATGGAATGGGCTTCGGCTTATTGGGCTAACCTTCGCATGATTTACGTTTTCCTTGGTATTCCGATCTGTTTCAGCGGTTTGTATTTTGTTCTGGATGCTTGGCGCTTTACCAGTATGAGGCGGAGTGTAGGTGCTGTTGAATACAAGCCTTCCATCCCTGAAAAACCTGTACAGCGTGTTAGGCAAGAGGCTAAGGCTGTTGAGCAAAACCATATGCTTATTAGTTGTCCAAAATGTAAAAAGGTCTTCAGCAAACCCCTAGTCATGTTAGATTTTAGTACTGGTAAAAGCCGGCTTGTCAACGTTTGTCCATACTGCAATTATGTTTTAAGCTGGGGAGAATCCTCTGAACCAGATGTTGGGGTTCTCGATTTTGAAAAGAGAAAAATGAAGGAACAATAATTTAAGTAGAGAAAATATTTGCCATCGAATGCGCGCGCATAAGACAGTGGGAAAGTTGAGGATTACTTCATAAATTTTAAAAATCAATTCTCGTTTTAAGCATGTTTTAGTCGGGAAGGCTTGTTCTATTTATTTGGGGAGGGCATGCCTCTCGACTCGTGTCTCGCCCAGAGGCACGTCAATAAATTCGAGCCGTTTCGCTCTTGGCGGATTAGAGGGAATTTAAAAGATGAGAAGGATTATTATATGTTTTGTTTGGGGTTCAGGGCGGTTGTAGTCTGGTTTCGTGGTTTAGTGTTTGATAGGTTCCGTAGCCGTCGTAGTAGAATTTTATTCCTTTAGGGCCGTTTTCTGAGCCTGTTTGAACGTGGATTGTGAGTCTTATTCTGTCGTTTTGTGAAATGTTGGCGAAGTTGCCCATTATTTGGATGTCTCTTTCAGAATGGCCATAGTCGATAACGATGTCTGAAATGCTTCCTACCAATGACTTTTCTGTGTTGCCGTCTGAAGATACTATGTGTATTTGTATGGTTAGCTTTGAGGTTTTTCCAGAGCTTGCTGTTGAGGCCCATATGTATAGGTGCCATGTTCCGTTTTGTATTGCTAATTGAGAAAGTGGAGGCGAATAAAAGTAGCATGTTTCGTCTCTTAGAAGCTCGCATAGAATTTCTTGTTGACTCTGGGGTGGTGGGGTGCTGTTCATAAGTTTTCCAGGTGGTGTTACATTGGTAAGATCTATTCCATGTAGGTAGTATGCTTGAGGCATTGTTGTTGGGATTATGGTCACGGTCGCTGTGTATGAAACCGTAGAGAGAGCTATTGGCCTTAACATCAGGATTAAGGCTGTTGGTGTCAAGGAGTGACAAAACTTTTGATTTTGCTAAATACTTTTTTAGCGATTCTCTTATGGTTGTTGCTCTTTTTTGTTTGTTCGGCCGCTGATGGAAGCTCTTCCGATGTTTCAACCTTCTTTTTGCGCGCGCATAGATGAGGTGGGTGGCGATATCTGTTGAGGATATAGCTATGTGTTTGCAGGCCTCCGCATTCGCTTGCCAAGCCATATCCCTATTCTCCTCGCACCCGTCGACATCCGTGTACGCTGCCGTGTGTATTATCGCGTCTGGTTTTAGCTTGTGCATAACCTCCGCGACATTACTGAAGTTTGTGAAGTCAAGCTTGATGGAAGTCTGCGTCCGGCTTATGCTCCTTATAACTGAGAAAACTGTGTCCACGTTTTAATGCTAGGGTTGCAACCATACTGCCAAGTAGTCCGCTAGCTCCGGTTACGAGGAGCTTCACGGCGTTCGCCCAGCGCTTAAGCTTCCAAGGTGTTGGGTGTAGCACTTCATCTGTTGCTATTGGTCCCCACCACCAATCGTTCTCCAAATACCACTTTACCGTCAGCTCCAAGCCCTCATCGAAGTTATACTTTGGCCTCCAGCCTAGCTGGCTTCTTGTCTTAGTGGAGTCTAGGCTATAGCGGGTGTCGTGTCTTGGCCACGCAGCCCTTTTCGAGAATTACCCTCCCTTGAACCATTGCCCCCTCCTCTATTTCCCCCTCTATTTTCCTGTCCAGCTCGTCGAGCACAAGTCTATTCGCCTCCAATATGTCTTCAGGTGTACCTGTGTCCTTCCACCATCCTTTGGCGAAGCGGTGTTCGACCTTATACCCTTTTTCCAAAAGCATCTGAATGGCTTCTGTGATCTCCAACTCCCCCCTCCAAGATTGCTTCAGATATTTTATCATCTCAAAGATTATCGGTTTGAAGAAGTAGATTCCTGTCAAAGCGTGGTTGCTTGGTGGGTGCTTAGGCTTCTCCACAAGCCCCAACCAACCGCCTATCTTCAAATTTTGCTACCCCAAACCTCTCAGGGTTTTTAACTTCACAAAGAAGCATCATAGTATCAGCGTCTGAGGACTCAAACTCCTGGACGAAGTCCTTAATTCCGCCCTTAAGGATGTTGTCACCTAAGTAGACAACGAAAGGGCTTTCGCCAACGAAATTCTTGCTTAAACCAACGGCGTGGGCTATGCCAGCAGGCTTCGGTTGGTAAATGTAGGTTATATTTACGCCGAACCTGCTTCCATCACCGTAGTATTCCTTCACTTTCTCCGGATATATATCACCTAATATTATTGCGACATTTTTTATTCCAGCCTCTATTAAGTCTTCAAGCACATACTGAGAGATAGGTTTGTTCGCCACCGGGATGAGTTGCTTAGGACCAGTATGTGTAAGCGGCCTAAGCCTTGTGCCAGCACCACCATGCAATATAACGCCCTTCATACTCGAAACCCTTTACATCAACTTATATTCGCTGAATAACCGTAACTTGAGATCTAAAACTTAAACCACACATTTATAATCCCTTTCTAATTTCTTTATAATTGCCTTCTACACAGCCAACACGACTCTCACTCTAACCGACACCAGTATAATAAGTAATGCTACAACAATGATAATGGTCCATGTTGTTCCAAGTGGCGTAGCCACAGTACTTAATGGATCGACATAATTCACCCTATAGTAGTCTTCAATCTGTTCTTTGGCATAATCTGGTCTCAAATATGTAGGAATAGGAAAAGCCGCGTATTTACCCGTGTACACAAATGATTCCATATAAATTCTGCTCTCAAATGAATTAAATATTCGGAATGAAGTATTTCCGTCTATTGTAATTTTTTCCGCTGTACACATTATTTCATCAAAATATCCCCATGATGATTTCATATCACTCAGCGTAATATTGCCCTTAACATTTATTGAGGGAGTTAAAGTTATTATACTACTTTCTATATTCTCAATGGACGATTTCACATGAACAATAACTTTGCCTTCTTTAAGTGGACAGATGTCCCCGCTTGTATTATTGAGGTAAATTTTGCCGTTAAGTGTGTCTACTAAAGTAAGATCTCCCTTGAAAGCTATTCTCGTGGTAGTTAAGAATTTATTGGAGTTTGGAAGCAAGTTTGCCTTTGAAAGATTAAGTTGATTTATAGAATATAACTTGTATTTATCATTTTCAAAAATGGGGGTGGCGATATCAATAGCATACGAAAGATAGGAATTTACGTGCCAGCATGCTCCGAATATCGTTCCGTCATTTCCATAACCGCTTTCATCATACCATGTTCCACCATGAATTCTGTTATGAAGCCATAAGACCAAACCTTCCTTGATCGGATTGTTGTAGTTAAATGAGTTATATCTGATTTCCTTCTCGTTAAGTGCCCGATTGTAAATGCGGATATAAGCAATGGATCCTTTAAAGAAATGGCCACACCAACGTCCTATCATAAGTTGAGCGGTATTCTGCATTGTTGAAATCGTTGTGTCTATTCCAGCGTCAAACTTACCATCAATATATAATTCCAACCTCGTCGGAGTTCTTCTCAAAACTACATGTTTCCAAACTCCAATTGGTATCTGCGAACCCCATACCTCCGCGTAAGAACTACCATCCCCTATTCTTCCAAGAAGACATCCAGATGATTTAATGACCATCAATTGAATGTAATCGTTGAATCCTAAACCCGTCGGATTTTTTGACACTATAATTCTGTGATCATCATAATTCGAAACTTTAATCCAAGCTTCGACCGTCCAGTTATCCCCCATATTGAAAGTGTCACTATGAAGCACTTCTACATAGTCATCCACGCCGTCAAACTCCAAGGATTCTGAAGGTGGTAACGGTTGCTCCTTGGATACTAACATATACTTGATATGAAAAACATCTGTTAAAAGGGATATCTCTCTAGAATCGTTTGCCTGCGATAAGATGTCTATAAGCGGTTGAGAGAGAATAGCCATACCGCTAGGATAAACAACATAGCTAGAAGGATTGAGCCAATCATAAAAAGTACCTACAAACTCATATGATGATGTGGATGGGCATCCATATAAGAAATTGATTAATTGAAAGTCTTCGGATGAAGGATTTAACGGCCTATTCAACCACCAGCCATTGTTAGTTTTCCAGTAGCTTGCAGACAAAATATGATCAAGAGAACCTAGGGAAAAGATCATTATGACGAGTAAAATGACCAGAAATAATTTAACTTTATGCGAAAAACTTTTCGTAAATCGAAGAGTGGGTAAAGCTTGAGAAGCTATCAATGCCAGAATTGGTAGAAAAAGTATAGGCTCTAAAGGATATGGCGTCGTTATGTAAAAGAAGTTATAATTTAAATAATTAAGGACAATTAGTAAAGTTAACTGTAAAATAAGTAAAAGCACTATAAATTTCAGTCCAAATGACCATTTCTCCTTACTTAACCCTAATCTCAATAAAGCAACAACTGACAACAATCCGAGAAAACCCCACTCAATAGCAGGAAAATACCAGAGGGTGGCAATAGGCCAGGCTATCCATATAAGGGATTTCGATAATATAGCAATCCACATTAGCCCATAAATATACAAGAATGATACAGCAGGTATGCCTTTTATCTTTTGGAAAATCCAAATCAATTGCTCCTTATAATGGATGTACTTGCGTAAAGCATTATAGCTAGCTGAGAAAAACTTGGCAAAAGTTATCATAAATATGGGCATAAAAGAAATAAGGGCATAATTGAAATTCAATTCACTTAACATCATTAGTACAGGCACACCTATACTTGATGAAACAGCCATCGCCAAAAATACTCTCTTAACAAATTTTAGAGAAGGTTTACCCAAAAGAAATAAAGCTAAGAGGACAAGGGATAATATAGGAATTTCAGCTATATGGCCCAGTAAAATCTGAATGAAACATAATGAAAATATCAGTATGTCTCCTTTCGAATCTGCATTATAGTATCCCTTAATCAATGCAGTCATTGAAGCGAAAAGCAAACCTAAAGACCAAAGTCTAGGTAAAGCATGACCATCAGCATAGATAGGCGAAACTATTGAACCAGAATATATACCAAAATGCATGGAGATCTGAGAAACATAATTTAACAGCGCGTTTCCAGATAGTACATTAAGTGGCGGATTTATAATTAAATAAGTCCACGAGAAACCTGATAAGGTTGTCCAAAGGATCACAGTCAGTAGGGCATCCCTAGAATTCTTGAACAATACTTTTGCGAATGCATATAGAGCAATGATCGAAAATAAATGGTTGAAAAAAGCTATAATTAATAATCCATTTATGTAAGGAATGGGTAAAGATTTAATCAATGCGGACCAGAAAAAGAAATAAAAAGGTGGGTAATTCTCCACCGGGGAGGCCAGATATCCGTTTAACCCATATTTAGTGAGGGCCGCGACCGCATGTGCATCCCCCCACATGTCTCCTCTTAAGAAAGCACTACTTTCACCAACTGCCGAGTAGAAAATAAAAATATTGAACATCGCTGCAAAAATAACGCCGAGTATTTCTAGCAAGTTAAGCGAAATCTCCGTGTAAATCAATCTTTTAAGTTTGCTAGATTTATAATCGTACAAGAGCAGGATTACTAGTACACTATTTAACAAAAGCGCAATAAGTGAATAACTAAAAATTCCTGCTTTGAAATATGTGTCAATAATGTTTAAAAGACCAAATATTAAGCCGCTTAAGACCGGATAAAAAACAATTTTTTCTAGGAAAGTTAGTTTAAATCGGGATAAAACAACTTTATTCAGAATGTAAGGTAGAGCATAAATAAGATTGGCATACACTAGTATTGTAACAAATATCAAGAACGGAGGAAGCTCATTCCAGTTTTGAAATGCAATATGTCTGATTCCATCGCATACTATGCTAGAGACCACCGCGCATGTAGTGATAAAGGAGATTCCTAGAATACTCATAAGAAGATACATTCTACGGCTCATCTTTATGTTAAAACAACTTAGCTTGTTGTCATCAGTCAACAAAACGATCGCTATAAAGATTGCCGCTAAACAAGATAGAATTAAAGTAAATATGTTCAAATTTAGCTGCGAAATGTAATCAATTTTAAAAGTTCGAATAACTACATTACTTAAAACGAATGAAAGGAGGAGACAAAATATTGTTGACAATATGAAACTACTTTTATTGTTCATCAATCAAACATCTCTCAAGCTAAGTTTCTTATGATTTCATACATTCTTTTCCCGTTAACTTCTAGAGAGAGTTCTTTTTCGGCTGTTTTCCTTCCTTCCTGTCCTATTTTTTTTCTTAAATTGTCATCTTCAATTAGCATTTTTAGGTAGTTGCACCATTCTTCCTCATTTCTGGCAAGAAACCCGTTAACTCTGTGCTTTATGACATATTTCTGCTCTCCAACAGGACTTGCGACAACCGGAATGCCCATAGCCATACCTATGCCGACCCTTAATGCACTTTTTCCCTCATACCACATGGTGTTTCTTAACGGCGCCACTAAAATATCAAAATCATAAATCAGCTTAGCGAAGGCTTTAAGGGAAAGCCAGTATTCAGCTCCATAATCAATCTCCATGGTACTCTCTAGCGGATTAAACATTTCTTTGATCGCTAAATCTCCAAGATATGATGCAATTTTAAATTTGACATTACTATACTCCTTTCCAATTTTCTTAAGAGGTTTAACTAACATAGCCAAATTTTCGTGATGAACCTTGGCGTTACCTTGCCACCCTATGACAATTTTATCTGAGTCGTTACCCCTCTTTTTCGGAGAGAACATTTCAGTATCAATTGGGTCGTGAATAACACTCGTCTCTTGATTAAAGTTTTTAACATAATGTAATAGATAATGCCCGTTGACAGTAACGTAATCAGCATCTTTAAGAATTTTTTCCAAATAAAATGAACCAGGTCTGACTTTAACCCCAAAAAAACTACTAACAGGCAAGAATAAGGCATCGTCTAAATCGAATATAATTTTAACATTCCTGTGCTTAAGAGCTTTCGCTAACAAGTATGCTTGAAAATTAGAGGATCTCCCAATAATCACAACGTCAGCAGACTTAACGATAGCTTCAATACATCTTTCAAGATGGTAAGTTAAAGCTACAGATAGAAAGTTTCCAAGCTTACCCCTCGCAAGAGAATCCCAAGCTATAGGCGTTATAACCTCGCTCTCAACATCATACTTTTTTAAAGCTTTAGCTAGGGGCAAAATCCGTGACGTTAGAGTTGTAGCCAGCCCTCCTGCAAACACACGAATTTTCATTAAATGTAGCCTTCGCTTCCGATTTTGGACACTAAACTATCGTCGCCCTCATTGTCTATGTTGTATTTTACTAGGTGCTTATAGCAACTTTTCAAAAATTTTAAAGCGATTAGGTCGTCTAAAGGTTTCCAGTCCTCTGGCTTTCTTCCAAAAATTATTATTGTGTCCCTTAAATTTGGGAGAATAGCGGAGGTTAAGTCATATAGCTTCGAAAAAGTTTTTCGAAAACCTCTACTTTCGCAGATTGATGATTTGGTTGTACTATTTATCAGTTTTACCTTCACTTTCATAATGCCACTTTGCTCGCATATATGTTTTAATTCGGAGACCGTGTATTCCCTCACATGCCCTCTATACATTCCTATGTTAAAGTATATGAAGCGAACATCTGGATAGTTCGATTTTCCTATGAGTAACAGCGCTTTTTTCGCTAATGCCAAACTGTTCGGTGTTTCAATTAACAACAATCCATTGGCTTTTAACGCTGATATGGCACGATTTAAAAGAGTTCTGGGATTAAGCGAGTGTTCAAGAATGTCTATTAGAAGACTCGCGTCAAAAGTATTTTCCTTTAGCTTCACAGATTCTATGGGTTCGTTAATCAACGAGATGCCCATTTCTTTAGCAAAGGCTTTTATTCTATCTCGATTCCTGCCTATTAGATGCCAAGGATCCCTAAGATCGTCGATCCCCGTCATACTGTAACCAAGCTTAGACAATATCGCCGTTAAATCGCAAGGCCCGCAACCAATATCTAAAACTCTTGATCCCTTAGGAACCTCTGTTAGAATAATATCTGAAATTGTTATGTACTTAATCAGTTTGCAATCCATGTAACCTTTAAACGGAAACCTTTTCTTTACCTCTATAAACGCTTCTTGTATACTTTTCATCCAATTTTCCTCTTTATGCAAAATGCTAATCAAAAGGCTTCTAGAAAAGTTTTCGAAAGAGTCGGAAAAATCCTAACCTCATAGCTCAGCTAAATGCAAACCAATAAGCTCTGCTCCATAGTAATCAGAACTTTCATAACACTTTACCTTTCAACTTCTTCTAACGCATTTTTAGATATAAAAATCTACTCAGAGATGCTTCTTATAGGTACAAGCAAACAAATCATTCAAAATTTCGTTTTAATGGATGATAAACGGGATCTTATGATTCTTTCAATTACTTCCTGGGGGTGTGTAAACTTGTTTATGCCTAAGACTTTGAAACACTTGCTAACATCCAGATTGAATTTTGATTTGTCATCACCTTGGAATAATGGTTTTATGCCCTGGTCTACAATCTCTATTTTAGGTATGATATTTCCATCAGTCAATTTCACTATAGCATCTTTAACAATTTCCGCCAGTTCTAAAATAGTTATGGGTTCGGGATAATAAACATTTATTATGTGATCTAAACTGTTACCTTTCTTCACTTCGCCATCGAGAATTTTTTTGGCATAGGCTTCAAAAGCGTAGCATATGTCATTAATGTCTACGTAAAGCATTGGTCTGTGCATACTATGCCTGAATGGAGTTAAAGGCTTCCCTTTTAAGCCGTTTTCTATAAAGATGTTCGCAGCCGTCTTTTCCGGCATTCCCTCACCTAAAACCGTTCCCATCCTTATAATACCATAAATTTTATCTGACATTTCATTAATAGTAACGAACTATAGTTTCCTGAGCTATCTTAGAGAGCACATATAATCTAGCTCTATCCTCCACCTTGTCAGGCCTATATCCAAACTCCTCATTTATAACACCTTCCAACCCTTTTCACCAATGGTATGCCATGAACCAGTTAATATCATACCTTTAACATTTGGTAGTTCGCTGACAGCCTTGCAGACATTATGTGTGCCTATGAAGTTAACTTCGTAGGCTAAACGCTTATTCTCAGTGATTAATGGAATCTGAATTATGGCGGTATATATGACTAGGTCAACATGTGCCAGTGCCTTCTTAACTTGTTCGTAGTTGCGGACATCGCAGAATTCAAAGGCGAAGTATTTGTCACCAGGCTCCCTTACATCCAATATTTTTACATCGAAGATTGATGACAGGTGCCTTGCCAGAGAAAAGCCTATGAAGCCTACGCCGCCTACGATACCAATACTATATTTATTTATGTCACTCACTTTTCTGTTCATTTTTTAAAACTCTTTCATAAAATGCTTCAAGCTTGGTTACAACTATGTCGATAGAAAACTTTTCTTCTACAAACTTGCGGGCTTTACAGCCCATTTTTTCAGCCTGTTTCAAACGTGTAAGCATAAATGTAATCGCATTTGCCAATTCTTTTACATCACCGGCCCTAACAAGTAATCCCGTTTCCCCATGCAGAACGATATCTGAAATTGATTCAACATTTGACGCTATTACAGGCTTAGAACAAGCATATGCTTCTAAAACAACATTTGGAAACGTTTCATACCTTGAGGGTAGAACGCATATATCCGCGTCAACATAAACCTCAAGCTTATCCGTATCATACAAAGGACCCAAAATCAGCACATCATCCTTTATCTTTAAAGCTTTAATCAAGGCTTCAAGTTTACCAAGATATCCATCATCAGGGCCTACAATTACAAGTTTAACATCATCAAAGCTATCAATAACTTTTGCAAAGGCCTTAACAAGAATGTCGATCCCTTTTATTTCATGTATTCTGCCCAAGTACAGCACTATTTTCTCGTCATCATCTATGCCAACCTTCTTCTTGAAAAATCCTTTAGGCGGAAGACTGGCATACTCGGATAAGTTAATTCCATTATGAATAATCTCAATCTTCTCCCTAGGCACACCCATACTCCTCTGTTGTAGGGCTTCCATTGGGCTCAGAGCAACAACCTTTGAGGCATCCTTCAACAGCCTATAACCAAACAAAATGTTATAAAACCACTTTAACTTTCGCCAAGCGCCAATCCTGGCAAGCGAACCACGAGGCTGCAAAACATAAGGAACTCCGTACTTTGTGGCATAATGGTGAATTATAATGTTCTGAAAAGTCGTATACTCATCAAGATGAATAATATCAAACGTTTTAACTTCTTTCCTTGCATATAAAATCATATTGGGTGTTATGAAAAACTTCATCTTTTTGACAGACATCATGGACAAATTCCTGAAACGATAAACTCTAATTCCATTAATCTTATCGCTAAAACCCATATTCAACCTAGAACCAAAATCCTTAGCATCACTCGTATAAATAACAACCTCATGTCCCCTTCTGACAAGCTCCTTCGAAATCTGATAAACTCCCTTAACCGGCCCACCAAAAGCATAGGCCGGATGGAAATACGGCACAACTTGTAAAATCTTCATCAAATCATCTTTTTAACAATAGTCAATTGTATGGTATCTCTATTGCTTTAGCATAAAATCTTCGGATAAATTATGAAAACTAATCATTTCCTTGCCTTATTATTAATTCGAAAATTGTCTTCATTTTCAGCCCTATGGCTTCTATGGAGGCTTCTTTCTCGACGTATTTTCTGCCGTTTTCCCCCATTTCCCAAGCAAGTTTCGGGTTTTCCTTCAACAATATCACAGCTTTAGCTAAGGCCTCATAATCGCCAGGCTTAACCACTAATCCAGAACCCGTCATTTGCACATGTTCTGCAGGTTGGCCGTCTGCACAGCATATTATGGGTTTTCCAGCCGCCTGATACTCATAAAGCTTCGAAGAGAATCCCCTGTAAGGCTTCTTAAACTTGGCAAGGGGCAAAATTAAAACGTCAGCCTGACTTAAAAGTTCCGCCACAGCCTCTCTGCTCAAAACCTTATTTATAATCCTCACATTCTTCACGCCCAAATCATTAACCCTGGAACACATAAAATCCAGAAGCTCTCCAGCTCCCTGAACAACAAACTCCACATCACCGTCAACTTCCTCAACAATTCGTGCAGCTTTAAAAACCGTTTCAAAATCGTAAGCCACAGAAAAAGCCCCAGAATA
>Ga0078972_1008298_pt1 | contig 21916 bp, 23 predicted proteins | sample YelNatPaOPGAMG01_FD_67568 | JGI IMG/M metagenome (GOLD analysis project Ga0078972, IMG submission 67568) | Hot spring thermophilic microbial communities from Obsidian Pool, Yellowstone National Park, USA - OP-RAMG-01 (SPADES assembly) (version 2) | ecosystem: Environmental > Aquatic > Thermal...
AGGAATTAAATAAGACAGCAAAAAGAGTTATGGCAGTTTTAAATCCGGTAAAGTTAATTATAGACAACTATGATGAAACCAAAGAAGAGGAATTAGAAGCAATAAATAATCCGGAAGACCCATCTTTTGGAACAAGAAAAGTTCATTTTTGCAGGGAGATTTATATCGAAGAAGAGGATTTTTGTGAAAATCCTCCAGAGGGATTTTATCGCTTGAGTATAAATAGGGAAGTTCGTTTAAGATATGCTTATGTAATTGCTGCAAAAAATGTAGTTAAAGACGAATCTGGTAAGATAAAGGAGATTCACTGCATATATTATCCCCAAACAAGAGGTGGTAATGCAAAGGATAATAAAAAAATAAAAGCAACTCTGCATTGGGTAAGCGCAAGACGTTTTATAGAGGCTGATGTATATTTATACGATTTGTTATTTACAAAAAGAGACCCGGAGGAGACAGAAGAGGGTAAAGATTTTACTTCTAATATAAATCCAGATTCCCTTAAGATTTTAAAAAATTGCAAACTTGAATTAAGCCTAAAAGATGCAAAAGTAAACGATAGATATCAATTTGAAAGACTTGGCTATTTTTTTCTTGAAAGAATTGAGCCTCAAACAAATAAAATGATATTTAATAGGATAGTTACTTTAAAAGATAAGTGGAGCAAAATAAAAAATGAGAAAAGAGATTATATTGGTTGCAGATAAGGTTTTGGTGGAATTGACTGACGAAGAACAAAGGACAGAGGCCGGGCTTTATCTGCCTCAAAATGTAAAAGAAAGAGAAAAAATTCAGATAGGAAAGATTATAAAAACAGGACCGGGATATCCTGTTGTAGATCCTTCTATTTTGGATCAAGAACCATGGATTAAAACTTCAAGAAATAAGTATTTTCCATTACAGGCTAAAGAGGGTGATTATTGTATATTTTTAAAAGATCAGGGAGTTGAGGTTGAGATTGAAAAAAAACATTATATAGTTGTGCCGCATTCTGCTATATTGGTTTTAATTAGAGAGATTATTGAACCCAACTTTTACGATAGTAAAAATGTTTGAAAAACAATGTTGGGTCCATCATTGGATAGGACAGAGTGATATGAATACAAAATTAAATAAAAGTAATAATTTCATAAAAAGTTTACTAATTATTTATTTACATTTGGATTTGTGTAATTTCATTACAGAAACAATAAATTTAGATATTATTTTCAAAACAGCCTAACGAGCAAAGAGATGAACCCAACTTTTACGATAGTAAAAATGTTTGAAAAACAATGTTGGGTCCATCATTGGATAGGACAGAGTGATATGAATACAAAATTAAGTAAAAGTAATAATTTCATAAAAAGTTTAGATAGTTTTTTATCACATTTGGATTTGGATAAAGACATTACAAAACAATGAATTGGATAGTTTCTAAACAACCTAACGAATAAAGAGATGAACCCAACTTTTACGATAGTAAAAATGTTTGAAAAAACTTAATATAAAATCCCTTTTAAAAAATTTTAATTTGATTTTTGAGAAATATTTATTATAATAAATAAAATATGATTCTTTTTCTTATTTTAATTATATTAGTTGGAATAGGTTTAGCAGGTTATCTTATATATGGAGGAAGTAAGAAGGAAAATGCTCATAAAGATAAAGAGATAATATCTAATTTAGAAAAAGAATTAGAATCTTTAAAGATTGAAAGAGATAATTTAAAAGATAATCTTTCTGAATTAGAGAATAAATATAAATTGCTTGAGTCTTCTGAAGTGAGTTTAAGAGAACAATTGGCAAAAAATAAAGAATATTACGCAAGGACATTAGAGTCTTTGGAAAAAGAAAAAAAAGAGAATTTAGAGTTAAAGGAAAAAATATCTAAATTAGAAAAAGAGATTGAAAAATTAAAGGCAGATTCAAAAAATTAATAGCGGGATAGTCTTTTTTAATTTCTATAATCTTTATACCTTTCTATAAATTCATTTATTTTCTTTATATATTCATCTTTATTGTTATATATAGTCTGGTTGTGCAAACCTCTTGTTGTTAAAAATTCTTTTGGATGACTGGCTTGGATAAAAAGTTTTTGCGCAAATTTAAATGGGACAATTTCATCATCTATACTGTGTATAATTAATTTTGGAATATTTATTTTTTTTATCCTGCTTAAGTTATCAAACTCTACACTTATAATTAATTTTAGAAAAAATTTAGGTATATATGGAAATAAAAAAGAAGCCATATCCAAAGCAGAACTAAATGGACTTTGTAATATAAGTAAACTTACTTTTTCTTTCTCTGCCAAATATGTAGCAAAAGCACATCCAATTGATTCACCATATACGATTATATTTTCTATATTTATATTTTCATTTTCTGTAAGGTATTTGTATATAGATAAAGTATCTAAATATATACCTTTTTCTGTTGGTTTACCTGTGCTTTTTCCATAACCTCTATAGTCAAAAATAAATACATTAAATTTAGAGTCAACAAACATCTTGACTATTTCTAACCTTGTAGATATATTTCCGGCATTGCCATGAAAATATAAAATGATACTTTTAGAGTCCCCTTTTATAAACCAACCACACAAATTTATATTGTCAGGGGTTTTAATAAATACTTCTTTATAGTTTAAATTAAAATCTTTTGGCTCTTGATAAATTTTTTTATCCGGATAAAATATATGGGTTTTCTCAAAATATTTTAAGTATAAGATAAAAAGAAAGATTAAAAGAATAAAAATTATAATTGTCTTTGTCATTAATTTTATTTTACAAGAAAGAAAAATTCCTTGCAAATTAATTTTTGATTGTTATAATATTGTCCCTATGCCAGAGTTAAGAAAAGATCCAGTTTTGGGTCGTTGGGTTATAATCTCAACAGAGAGATCAAAAAGGCCAGAGGATTTTTCTACGCCATCTAGTCCTCCTGAAAAGGAATGCCCTTTTTGTTTAGGAAAAGAAAATATGACACCACCAGAGGTTTTTTCAATAAAAGGCAACCAAGGTAATTGGAGAGTTAGGGTTGTTCCTGCAAAAAAAGAGTTTATAAAAAAAGAGGGGGAACTTTGGAAAAAAGGGAAAGGTCCTTATGATTTAATAAATGGTATAGGTTATCATGAAATAATAATTGAAACACCAAACCATATAGCAAATATGGCTGATTTAGATGAAAGCCACATACACGATACACTTCTGACTTATTGCTTAAGAATAAAAGATATAGCAAAAGATGAGAGGATGAAATATGTTTTGATTTTTAAAAATTACGGTTTTACTGCAGGTGGTGGAACTGTAAAACATTCAAGGTCTCAACTTATCGCTACGCCTATTAATTTAAAAAGGGTAAAAGAAGAACTTGAAGGTTCAAAATTTTATTTTGATTATCATGAGAGGTGTGTTTTTTGCGATATAATAAATCAGGAATTAAATAATAAAGAAAGAGTAGTTTTAGACCAAGATGGTTTTGTGGTTTTGGTTCCATTTGCTCCAAGATTTCCATTTGAAATTTGGATACTTCCAAAAAGACATTCACCTGATTATTGTAAAATTTCTGAAGAGGAATTGTGGGGTTTAAGCAGGGTTTTAAAAAAAGTTTTATTTAAAATGAAAACTTTATTAAAAGATCCGCATTATAATTATGTTTTGCATACAGCACCATTTAGAAGACCGTATCCCGGTTATTGGTCAACTATTGAGGAAGATTATCATTGGCATATAGAGATTACTCCAAATTTAAGCAGGGTTGCTGGTTTTGAATGGGGAACTGGTTTTTATATTTGTCCTGTATTGCCTGAGGAGGCAGCAAAATTTTTAAGAGAGGCATAATATGCCGGAATTAAGAAAAGATCCAATTGTAGAACGTTGGGTTGTTGTATATACTGAAGAGCCATTTTACCCAAAGGATTTTCAAATAACTCCTTTTGCTTGGAAAGGAACAAATAATTGTCCTTTTTGTTATGGAAATGAACATTTGACCCCGCCTGAGATAGAAGCTATTTCAGAGGTTTGGCGAGCCCCAAATACACCTAATTGGAAGACGCGAGTTGTTCCAAATAAATTTCCGGCATTGAGGATTGAAGGAGATTTGGATAAGAAGGCAATTGGGGTATATGATTTTTTAAATGGAATAGGAGCGCATGAAGTTATAATTGATAACCCGGATCATTTTAAAGGTATACCTGAATTAAGTGATTTGGAGGTTGAATACATATTAAAATCCTATAGGTCAAGGAGCCTTGATTTAAGAAAAGATAGAAGATTTAAATATCTTTTAATTTTTAAAAATGTGGGTTTTGAAGCTGGTGCTTCGCTTGAACACGGGCACTCTCAACTTATTGCACTGCCTATGGTTCCAAAAAATGTAAAGGAAGAACTTAAAGGCGCAAAGACATATTATGAATTTAGAGAAAGATGTATTTTTTGTGATATGATCTCTTTTGAGGAAGAAAATGGTCATGAAAGGATTATAATAGAGACAGATAACTTTATATCTTTTTGTCCTTTTTCAAGCAGATTTTCTTTTGAAGTTTGGATTGCTCCGAAAGAACATTTGGCGGATTTTGGACAGATAAGCGATTCTTTAATAAAGGATTTAGCTAAAATCTTAAAAGAAACATTAACAAGACTTAAAAAGGTTTTAGGAGAACATCCATATAATTATATAATACATACTTCACCCGTGAATACAGAGGTTCCATTTTATTATCATTGGCATATAGAGATAATGCCAAAATTAACAAAAGTTGCTGGTTTTGAATGGGGTAGTGGATTTTATTTAGTTTTTACCCCGCCGGAATTAGCAGCAAAACTTCTTAAAGAGACATAGAAAGGAGGAATTATGGCAGTAAGAGTTGGTATTAATGGTTTTGGAAGGATTGGAAGAATGGTCGCAAGAGCAATCTTTGAAAAGAATTTAAAAGATATTGAACTTGTTGCCGTAAACGATATAACAGATGCAAACACATTAGCGCATCTTTTTAAATATGATTCAGTACACGGTAGATTTAATAGAGAAGTTCAGGCAAAAGAGGATGCTATAGTTGTTAATGGAAAAGAAATAAAGGTTTTAGCAAAATCTGATCCAAGTGCAATACCTTGGAAGGATTTTGGAGTAGAGATAGTAGTTGAATCAACAGGACTATTTACAGTAAAAAATGATGGTGTAAATAAAAAAGGAAAGGTAGTAAAAGGCGCTGTTAATCATATAACAGCTGGCGGTGCAAAAAAGGTTATAATCTCTGCACCAGCAGAAGGTGAAGATATTACAATTGTATTGGGTGTAAACGAGGATATGTATGATAAAGATAAACATAGTGTTATTTCAAATGCATCCTGTACTACAAATTGTCTTGCGCCGGTTGCAAAGATTATAAATGATAATTTTGGTATAGAAAAAGGTCTTATGACGACTATTCACGCGTATACAAATGACCAGAGGATTTTGGATTTACCACATTCTGATTTAAGAAGGGCAAGAGCAGCGGCTTTATCAATGATACCAACCTCAACAGGAGCAGCAAAAGCAATTGGTTTGGTTATACCGGAATTAAAAGGAAAATTAGACGGTTTTGCAATAAGAGTTCCTGTTTGTAATGTGTCTGTTGTTGATTTATCCTGCTATTTAAAAAAGGAAACTACAGCAGAAGAAGTAAATAATGCTTTAAAAGAGGCATCAAAGACAAAACGCTTGAAAGATATTTTACATTATACAGAAGAACCTCTTGTATCTTCTGATTTTAATCACTACCCTGCTTCAAGTATAGTTGATGGAAAACTTACAAAGGTTATAGGTGGAAACTTCTTAAAAGTACTTGCATGGTATGATAATGAGTGGGGATATTCTTGCAGAATAGTTGATCTAATTAGTTATATAATTAAAAAAGGCTTATAGGGAGGTTTTATGGCAAAATTAACTGTAAAAGATATACCTCTTAAAGATAAAAAAGTTATTGTAAGGGTTGATTTTAATGTTCCAATAGATAAGAAAGGTAAAATTACAGATGATACACGAATAAAAGAAGCACTTCCTACAATAAAATATATCTTAAAATCAAAACCAAAAAAATTAATTTTAATGACTCACTTAGGAAGACCGGATGGAAAAGTTATAGAAAGTTTAAGGGTTGATAAAATCGCAAATAGACTTTCTAAATTATTAAAACAACAGGTTAAAAAATTAGATGACTGTATAGGAGAGGAGGTTAAGAAAAAAATAGAAAAAACAAAGGCTAAGGTTATTTTGCTTGAAAATTTAAGATTTCATCCAGAGGAAGAAAAAGGCGATGAAAACTTTGCAAAGGAATTAGCTTCTTTAGCAGATGTCTATATAAATGATGCATTTGGAACAGCACACAGAGCGCATGCCTCAACAACTATAATTGCAAAATATCTTCCTTCTGCAATAGGGTTTTTAATGGAAAAAGAAATAAATTCACTTTCCTGTGCGCTTTCTCCAACAAAACCATATGTTATAATATTAGGTGGAGCAAAAGTTCAAGATAAGATAGGTTTAATAAATAATTTATTAGATAAGGCTAATTCGATTTTAATAGGCGGAGCAATGGCTTATACTTTTCTAAAGGCAAAAGGAGTAAATGTTGGAAATTCAAGGGTAGAAAATGAAAAGATTAATTTGGCAAAAGAAATATTAGACAATGCGCAAAAGAAAAATGTAAAGATAGTTTTGCCTGTTGATCATTTAGTTGTAGATAATATTGATAATCCAAATATAAAAAAGTTTACAGAAAATGAAAACATAGAAGAAAATCTTATTGGAGTAGATATAGGTCCTAAAACAATATCTTTATTTAAAGAGGAATTAAAAAACGCAAACACAATTTTATGGAATGGGCCTCTTGGAATATTTGAAAACGATAACTATGCAAAAGGAACAAAAGAGATAGCACTATTTTTGGCAAAGTTAAAAAATGCTATGGTAATTGTTGGTGGCGGAGATTCTGCTTCTGCAGCAAAAAAATTTAAGGTAGAAAAAAAACTTTGTCATGTCTCAACAGGTGGTGGAGCTTCACTTGAATTTTTAGAAGGGAAAACCCTGCCCGGAATCGGTATAATAAAGGAAAAATAAGATGAGAAAACCTTTAATTGCCGGAAACTGGAAGATGTATAAGACAATAAATGAGGCTATTGAATTGGCTGTTGGTTTAAAAAGGAATCTTTTAGATTTTAAAAGTGTTGATATTGCTATATGTCCACCATTTACAGCATTATCAAGTGTATACGAAGTTATTATGAATACAGATATTAAATTAGGTGCGCAGGATTGTTTTTGGGAAAAAGAAGGAGCTTATACAGGAGAAATCTCCCCCGTTATGCTTAAAGATTGTGGAGTAGAATTTGTAATAGTCGGGCATTCAGAAAGAAGAAAATATTTTTCTGAGACAGACCAAATGATAAATAAAAAAATAAAGGCTTTACTTTCAATAGGTCTTAGCCCAATATGTTGCGTTGGAGAGACATTAGAAGAAAGAGAAAATAACAAAACCATAGAGGTTATAGAGAGACAGCTTGAAGGTTGTCTAAAAGATTTTAAAATAGAGGATTTATTAGGTTTAGTCATTGCTTATGAGCCTGTGTGGGCAATAGGAACAGGAAAAAATGCAACACCAGAGCAGGCAGAAGAAGTTCATAGATTTATCAGAGATTGGATTAAAAATAAATTTTCAGAAGGTTTTGCAGAGAGTTTAAGGATATTATATGGTGGAAGTGTCAAACCATCAAATATAAAAGATTTAATAAAAGAAGAGAATGTAGACGGAGCTTTGGTTGGCGGAGCGTCATTAGATGTTTCGTCTTTTAGCGAAATAGTTAAAAATTCAGTTAAATATGTATAATTTAATTTTATTTTTTCATGTTTTGGTTGTGATTGCTTTGATATTGATAATTCTAATTCAAAGGGGTAGAAGCGGAGGTCTCATAGAGTCTCTTGGTGGAGTAGAATCTCTTTTTGGAACAAAAACAAGTTCTTTTTTTGTTAAACTTACTGTTATTTTGGCTATTCTTTTCTTTTTAACCTCTATAAGTTTGGCATATCTTTCAAAAGAGAGAGGTAAATCTTTAATTGAAAGATATAAGGAAACGCCTCAAAAACAAAGTAAATAGATATTTGTAAACGTTTTTAAAAATTTTTGAAATTTTTTCCTTGAAATTAAATAAAATTTATGTTATATTCCAACTGGAAAATAAAAACCCTGCCTGTCTCGTTGACAGGAAAGAGTGCTACAGCCAACAATAATAAAGAGGGAGCCAAATCTCCTATAGCTGCGGCTATACGGATGAGGCGCCCACTTGTGTGAGGAAAGGACTGGTAGCCATATCCTGTAACGGACTGATGGCAGGGTTTATTTTTTTATGGAAGACACTCCCTTAGCAGTACGTTTAAGACCACAAAAATTAGAAGAATTCGTAGGCCAGAAACATCTATTATCCGAAGGCAAATTATTATATAGAGCAATTATATCAAAAAAATTACCTTCATTAATTTTTTATGGTCCAAGTGGTTGCGGAAAGACAACCTTAGGTATTATAATAGCAAAAGAATTAGAACTTGATTTTGAATATGTAAACGCTGCATTTTCTTCAATATTAGAGATAAAAAAGATAATAAATAAAGCAAAAGAAAGACTAAACACCCAAAACAAAAGGACACTTTTATTCATAGATGAGATTCACCGTTTTAATAAACTACAGCAGGAATCTTTAATCCCTGATACAGAATTAGCAAATATTATTTTAATTGGCGCAACTATTTATAATCCTTATTATTATTTAATACCCTCTTTAATTTCCCGCTCTATTGTTGCAGAATTTAAGCCATTAACTACAGATGATATAATTTTTATTTTAAAAAGGGCAATATCTGATAAAAGGGGTTTTGGAGACCTTAATATAGAGATACAAGAGGAGGCTTTAGAATATATAGCTAAATTATCCTCCGGAGATGCAAGAAAAGCACTTTCTGCATTAGAAATAGGGGTTTTAAGCACAAAACCAAAAAACGAAAAGATTATCTTTGATATGGAGGTTGCTAAAAATTGTATTCAAAAAAATATATTCTATGATAAAAAGAATACTTACCACTATGATACAATTTCTGCATTTATAAAGTCAGTAAGGGGAAGCGATGTTGACAGCGCTTTATATTGGCTTGCAAAGATGATTAAATCCGGAGAAGATTTAAGATTTATAGCACGAAGATTAGTTATTTTAGCATCAGAAGATATAGGTAATGCAAATCCTTTTTGTTTGGTTTTAGCTACAAGTTGTTTTAAGGCTATAGAATTTGTTGGAAGACCGGAGGCTGATTTGATATTAGCGCAGACTACAATTTATTTAGCATGTTCTCCAAAATCAAATTCAGCATATTTAGCAATAGAAAAAGCAAAACAGGATATTGAAGAGGAAGAACTTAAACAGGTTCCAAAACACCTAAAAACACATTCAAAAGATTATAAATATCCTCATAATTTTGGTGGATACATAAAACAAGACTACGGTAGTTCTAAAAAATATTATTTTCCTAAAGATATTGGAGAAGAAAAGAAATTAAAAGAATTTTTGGAAAATTTAAAAACAGAAAGACCAAAATAAACCCATTATAAACTTAAATTAGAGATAATTTTTTAAAAAATTTCCCTTTTATTTTATCTATTTGCAAGTAAAATATTAGATAAAGTTTTTTTATGATAAAGCAAAATACTGTAAGGAGTTAGAGAATGAATCCAAGTATTATTTCTTTAATAATATTTATTGTTGCCTATGTATTATTTGTCTTCTTGCCCACCAAAAGGACATATATAGCCATAGCAGGTAGTTTATTGTTGATTATTAGTGGAGTAATTTCATTAAAAGAGGCATTTTTTTCTATTAATTGGAATGTTTTAGGTATATTCATAGGAACATTATTTGTCGCAGACATTTTTATTGAAAGTAGAGTTCCTGCATATTTTGCTGAGGTAATCGTAAATAAAGCCAAAAATACCGCTTGGGCAATATTATTTATTTGTTTATTAACTGGGTTTATCTCGGCTTTTGTTGAAAATGTGGCTACGGTTTTAATTGTAGCACCAGTAGCATTGGCATTATCAAAAAAATTAAAAATAAATCCTACGAATATGATGGTTGCCATTGCGGCTTCAAGCAATTTACAAGGCACAGCAACATTAATTGGAGATCCTCCAAGTATGCTTTTAGCAGGTTTTGCAAAGATGAATTTTATGGATTTTTTCTTTTATAAAGGTAGACTTAGTATATTTTTTGCTGTTGAAATAGGTGCATTGGCTTCATTTTTTGTATTATATTTTATATTCCGAAATTATAGAGAACAAACTAAAACTCAAATAATTACTGTAGAGAGGGTAAAATCCTGGATACCTGCAATTATTTTAGTTGTTTTAATTTTTTCATTAGCCATTTCTTCTTTCTTTGATAAAGGGTTTACTTATATGGCTGGTATAATCTGTATGATATTTGGAATAATCTCTGTGCTTTATGAAAAATTTATTAATAAGGGTTCTATTTTAAAAGGATTAAAATCCTTAGATTGGGAAACTGTTTTTTTTCTTATAGGAATATTTATTTTAGTTGGTAGTATTACTTTAACCGGTTGGATTAAGGCTATTTCTGAACTCCTTTCTAAATTAATCGGCTCCAATATATTTTTAGGTTATACGCTTTTGGTTTTTATCTCTGTCTTTATTTCAGCATTTGTTGATAATGTCCCGTATTTTGCAACTATGTTACCTGTAGCAATTTCAATTTCCAATAATCTAAAAATAGACCCATCTTTATTTCTTTTCGGATTACTTATTGGTGCAAGTTTAGGAGGTAATATTACTCCTATTGGAGCGTCAGCAAATATCGTTGCTTGCGGTTTACTTAAAAAAGAAGGTTTCCCTGTTAAATTCAAAGATTTTATAAAGATAGGTTTACCATTTACTTTGGCAGCAGTAGGCTCTGGTTATTTGTTTGTTTGGTTTGTCTGGGCTAAATAGTTTTCAATAGGTTAATCATACGACTCTTTATTTTTATATTACATAGCGCATAACAAAATATCAGCAAATGAGTAAATTTACTCTTTGCGCTATGCCTTTTACAATTCCAATAAAATTTTAGTTTGAACCCAACTTTTGCTAAAGCAAAAATGTCCGAAAGGACTTTGTTGGGTCCAACCATTGGCTTTGCTTGAAATTATAAGCCTTTCGCATTAGCGAAAACTTTTCTTTCATAAAAAGATTTGGAACTTTTTCTTACGCAGGCAATGGCTAAAACTTATTGCACAATAATAACTTTATGCTTACAAAAAGAGCCTAAAGCAAAATGTTGGTTGAAATTCGCATTTTATTATAATAAAATTTTTTTAAAATAATTGAGTTTTATCTGTGATATGTTAAAATTAGACTAAGAAAGTTTGTTAATAGAAATAAAAGGTTATATAAATTTTTTAAAGATGCATTATTTAAGGCTAATCATAAGTTAATTAATAAAAAGTAGAAGGAGGTGGCTATGAATTGTCCAAAATGTATAGGAAAATTAAATAAAGTAGAAATAAAATTTCATGAAATTGCTAATATGCCAAAACAAAAAGGGGCAGCGGTTACGAGTTTAGAGGTAGATCAATGTTTTGTTTGTAACGGTGTTTGGTTTGATGCAGGTGAATTAGAAAAGTATATTGAAAAAAAATTAACTATTGTTGATTCAGCGCCTATAGATATAAATTTGATTGTGGATTTTGATAAAAAAGTAGCAAAATGTCCTCGTTGTAATGTCGATATGGTTAAAAAACAAGCACCTAAAGCTAAAGATATAATTATTGATTTCTGTGAAAAATGTCACGGTGTCTGGTTAGACAGCACTGAGATTGACAGGATTGAAGCAAAAAATTTAACTTTAAAAGAAAAAATTATTTTAATTATAAAAAATTTATTACCTATAAGATAGATTTTTATCTGTAAACAAAATAAGATCTTTATTTAATTTTTAAAAAATTAAAAATTCTCTTGCAATTTCTGTTTTTTTTGATAAAATTTATAATCCTTCCTACCTTTGCCCGCCAATTCTTGGCGGGCTTTTTTAATTGTAAAAAAAATAAAAAAGGATATAATTTTATTTAGATGAAGCCAACTTTAATCTATTAATATATGATGAAAATAATTGATATCTTAAAGATAAAAAATAAAGGTTTTTCTTTTGAATTCTTCCCACCAAAGACAGAAAGAGCAAAAGAATTATTTTTGCTTACAGTAAATATCATAAAGAATTTTTTAGGTTGTTTTAAAAACTATCCAATTCATTGTTTTGTAATGTCTATATCCAAATCCAAATGTGATAGAAAACTATCTAAACTTATTATGAAATTATTACTTTTACTTAATTTTGTATTCATATCAACTCTATCCTATCCAATGATGGACCCAACAAAGTCCTTCGGACATTTTTGCTAACGCAAAAGTTGGGTTCAATAGGTTAATCATACGACTCTTTATTTTTATATTACATAGCGCATAACAAAATATCAGCAAATGAGTAAATTTACTCTTTGCACTATGCCTTTTACAATTCCAATACAAAATCTGACTTGAAGCAAAAAATTTATTACCTATAAGATAGATTTTTATCTGTAAACAAAATAAGATCTTTATTTAATTTTTAAAAATTAAAAATTCTCTTGCAATTTCTGTTTTTTTTGATAAAATTTATATTCTTTCCTACCTTTGCCCGCCAATTCTTGGCGGGCTTTTTTAATTGTAAAAAAAATAAAAAAGGATATAATTTTATTTAGATGAAGCCAACTTTAATCTATTAATATAGGATGAAAATAATTGATATCTTAAAGATAAAAAATAAAGGTTTTTCTTTTGAATTCTTCCCACCAAAGACAGAAAGAGCAAAAGAATTATTTTTGCTTACAGTAAATATCATAAAGAATTTTAATCCTCTGTATGTATCAATGACTTATGGAGCTTTAGGTTCATCGCAGGAGAACTCAAAAGAAGCAGTATATACACTTATCAAAGAAAAAGACTTAACTGTTATGCCACACATTACCTGTATTGGCGCAAGTAAAGAGAAAATAAAAAACTTATTAGATGAGTATAAAAATATAGGCATAGAAAATATTATGGCTTTAAGAGGAGATATCCCAAAAGATGTAAATGATTTTTCTTTTAGCAAAGATTTTAAATACGCAAAAGATCTGGTTAAATTTATAAAAGAAAATTACAAATTTTGTATTGGCGTTGCTGTTTATCCGCAAGGACATATCGAAGATAAATCGTTTAAATTGCATCTTGAATATACAAAAGAAAAGATTTATGCAGGTGCTGATTTTGCAGTTAGTCAGATGTTTTTTGATAATAAATATTATTATTCTTTTTTGGAAAAGATAAAAAAGATTGGTATAAATATACCTGTAATTGCAGGAATTTTACCTTTGACTGATATTATGAAGGCAAAAGAGTTTTGTTCTGTTTGTAAAGTTACAATCCCAAAAAAAATAGAAAAAAAGATGTTAAAATTTATAGATAAACCGCTTGATTTGGAAAAAATAGGTTTAGATTTTACTATTAAGCAGTGCAGGGATTTAATAAAAAACGGAGTTAATTATATACATTTTTTCACTCTAAATAAACCAAGAGTTATAAAAAAAGTATTAGAAGGCTTAATATGATTTTATACGGAAAAAATTCTGTATTAGAAAGGTTAAAGACAAATCCAAAAACTATAAAAAATATTTTTTTGGAAGAGGGTTTTTCTAATAAAGAAATAGAAGAACTTATAAAGAAAAACAATATTAAACTTGTGTATTTATCCAAAAATGAATTTAAAAAAATAAATCCTATTGCAAAATTAGGTGGAATAGTTGCCAAGATAAGTGATTTTGAATATGCTGATTTTGATGATTTAATTAAAGACAGCAAAAAAATTTTAATATTTTTAGACAGGGTATGCGACCCGCAAAATTTAGGAGCAATAATCAGAAATTGCGCCTGTTTTGGAAATATCTCTATAATTATTCCAAAATATAAGGCTGTAAATGTAAATGAGACGGTTCTTCATATAGCAAGTGGTGGAGAAAATTATGTAGATATATCTTTGGTATCAAATTTAGTTAATTCTATAATTAAAGCAAAAGATGCGGGTTTCTGGATTGTTTCTGCAAGTTTAGATTATGATTCAAAAAACATTTATAATTTTTCTTTTCCATTTCCTTTAGGTATTGTTTTTGGTTCAGAAGGAGAAGGTATTAGAGCCGGGATTAATAAACACATTGATTTTAAAGTAAAGATACCTATGTATATAGAAAATTTTTCTTTTAATGTTGCTTTTAGTGTTGTGATTTTTTGTTTTGAAGTTTTTAGGCAGTTAAATTTAAATGGAAAAAATAAATAAACTGCTTATCATTTCTTCTGATGCAAAGTTAAAAGAGATATTAAGTTTTTGTTTTGAAGGCTGGGGATATGAGGTTGTATTGTTGGAAAATACACAGGATGATATAAATTTAATAAAAAAGATTTTACCTGATGTAATTATTATTGATGTTTGTTCTGTTAAGCCCGCTGATTTAAAAATCTGTTCAATATTAAGAAATGATATTTTTACAACATCTATTCCAATAATTACACTTATAAATAAAAAACACCTAAGAAGCCATCTTTTGAATTTAAAATATGGGGTAGACGATTATTTAATAAAACCACCGGATCCGCTTGATTTAAGAATAAGGATAGAGATGGCTTTAAAGAGAATCCAACTTAGTTTTTATTCAAATCCATTAACAGGGCTTCCGGGTGCAAATATATTAGAGGAAAAAATTAAAGAGTATCTTAAACAAAAAAGAGAATTTTCAATAGGTTATGTTGATATAGATAACTTTAAGTATTTTAATGATGTTTACGGGTATCTAAAAGGAGACCTTATAATTTTACAAACAGCCTATATACTTTATAATACAATTAAAAGATTTGGCAATCCAGATGATTTTGTTTTTCATATTGGAGGAGATGATTTTGCATTTATTACAACGCCTGATAATTATTCAATTATATGTCAAAATTTTATTTTTATATTTGACAAGGTTATGCCATTTCACTATTTAGAGGAGGACAGAAAAAAAGGTTTTATAATTGCAAAAGACAGGACCAACAAGGAGAGAAGAATTCCGTTAATAAGTGTATCAGTTGCAATAGTTAATATAAAAGCAAATTCTAAAATTAATATATTTCAGATAAATGAAAAAATAGCAGAGATTAAAAAGTATATCAAAAACATAGAAGGCAGTAAATATATGGCAGACAGAAGAGAATATAATTCAAAAGAGACAGGTCCTTATCTTTGTAATGTTAAAAAAGATTTATATAAACCAATTGGCCAGATATTGCTTGAGAAAAATTTAATTAACCAAGAGCAATTACAGGAGGCTTTAAAGATTCATTTTAAAAAAGGTATAATTTTAGGAGAGGTCTTAAAGGAAATGAATTTAATAAAGGAAGATGATTTGGTTTGGGCATTAGATATGCAGAAGAGATTTTCTAATTAAATTTTATAATAAAGATTGACAATTTTTTTATTTTTAGATATATTATTTTTTGATGAGGTTTATAGGAAATAAAGTTTTTTCTTCCAAATATACTTTTACATTCCCAAGTTTAAAGATTTCTTTTAAAAACTCCAATTTTATTTTGTATTTTAAAAATTTTAAATGTTTTAATTAAAATTAGGAGGCAAAATGGAAAATAATAAAAAGATTATGATTATTGACGATGATGTTTCTGTTTCAGAGAGCCTTAGAAGATTACTTTCCTTATCAAATTATGAAGTTAAGGTAGTAAATAAAGCAAAGGAGGCTTTTGAGGAAGTAAAATTGTTTAAACCGGATTTAATTATCTTGGATTTACTTATGCCCGGAGTTGGAGGTTTTGAACTTTGCGAGATGTTTAATAAAGACAAAGAGACAAACCGTATACCCATTATTGTTGTTTCTGCTTTGGGTAGTTATACTGATATAAAAAAAGCTTATACTTTAGGCGTTGTCGGTTATATAACAAAACCTTATGACTTTAATCATCTTTTAAGGGAGATAGAGAAAATACTAATAACTAAATGAGTATATTTAAAAGATTTTTTTATACCTTTTCAATTTTATTTCTTTTTATTTTTTTGGGTATAATTTTTTTGTTTAATTTATTAAATAAAAATTTAGTAAATTTTATAGAAAAAGAAACAATAGAAAGACAGAAATCTTTTGAAACTTTTATTGATTTATCTTCCAAAAATGTTCTATCATTGGCAATGGATTATACTTATTGGGACGAGATGGTAGAATTTGTAAATAATAAAGATATAGAGTGGGCAAAAGAAAATATGGAGCCTGCATTAAGTATTTTTGGAGTGGATTTTATATGGGTTTATAATCTTAATGGCGATTTGGTTTACTTTACTACAAAAAGAAAAGAGAAAGATATTAGCCCTTTACCTGACATTAATAAAGAGAAACTTGAAAATTTATTTTCCGAAAGCCGCGTTAAAACTTATTTTTTAAAAACAGAATACGGTCTTTTAAAGATAGGTTCTGCTACAATACAACCTACTTTTGATTCAGAGAGGAAAACGCCTCCAAGAGGTTATTTTTTTACAGGTAAATTATGGGATAATTATTATTTAGATGAACTTAAAAAAAATATTAGATTAAATCTTTTTATAGATTACATAGATAATCCAGCAGGTTTTTTACCAAAAGATTTTACTATTAAGGTAAGTCTTCCCTTAAAAGATCACAATAACAAAGAAATAGGTTTTTTAAAAGGCTTTAGAGAGGAGAATACTATTAAATGGCTATACGAAAAAATCAAAAAAGGTATAATTTTTATAGGAATATTTTTTATTTCTTTTCTTTTTTTAATTTCATTTATACTTTGGTTTTGGGTTATTAAACCTATTAGAGTAATTACAGAGGTTATCATAGCAAAAGATGAAAAATTTTTAGAAAAAATAAAGATTAATATAAAAGAAATTTCTTTGTTAAAAGATATTATTTCAGATTATCTTAAAAAAGATACATTGCTGCTTGAGGAATTAGATTTTCGTAAAAAAGCAGAGGAAAAATTAAGACATAATAGTCGTCTTCTTTATCTTTTAAGTGAAATTAATCAACTGGTTGTTCGTTCAACAGACATAGATAAACTTTTTATAGATATTTGTAGATTGTTGGTTGAAAAGGGCCAATATTATATGGTTTGGATTGGCAAAGTGGATAAAGAATTAAAATTAGTAAGACCTGTTGCGTGGTGGGGTTATATGGATGGTTATTTAGATAATATAAATATTTCTATAGATAGTAATATTCCTGAAGGTAGAGGGCCTGTAGGAGAGGCGGTAAGAAGTGGTAAAAATATTGTTTGTAATGATATTGAGGGTATGGCGTGCGAGTCTGTGCTTAGAGAAAGAGCATTAAAAAGAAATTACCGTTCTGCTGCAGTATTTCCTTTAAGAAAAGATATGGATATATTTGGAGTTTTAAATGTTTATTCTGATAAACTAAATTTCTTTAATGAGGACGAAATAAAATTGTTAAATGAACTTTCTGGTGATATCTCTTTTTCTGTTGATTATTTAGAAAAAGAAAAATTAATCAGATTATCTGAAGAAAGACACAGATTGCAATTTAAAGAGGCTTTAGATGGTATTGTTATAGTTGATTTAATTGAAGATAAAATTGTTGATTGCAATCCTGCGATGTTAAGACTTTTAAAAAGAAATAAAGAGGAAGTTATTGGACAACCACATAAAATTTTATACCCTCAGGAAGTATTTGAAAAGAGAACCAATAAAACTTTTGACCAGTATTTAAAAGAAAAAATAGGAGAGCTTTTGGAATATAGAATAATTACCAAAGAAAAAGAATATAAAGATGTTTCTATAAAGGCAAGTAAAATCGAGATAACCGATAGAGAATATTTACAAATTATATTTAGAGATATAACAGAATTAAAAAAGATTGAGGCAGAGATTAAAGAAAATGCAGAAAAATTCCGTGCTTTGGCAGAAAATTCGCCTGATACAATTATGCGTTTTGACAGAGATTTTAGACATCTGTATGTTAATTCAAATGTAGAAAAGCAGACAGGAATACCTGCAAGCAGTTTTATCGGAAAGACTCACAGAGAATTAGGTTTTCCGGAAGAACTTTGTATATTATGGGAAAAGGCTATAGAAAAAGTTTTTAAAACAGGTATGACTAATAGGGTTGAATTTAAACTACCTTCCGGTATTTGGATTGATTGGTTTCTTAGTCCTGAGTTTGATGAAAATGGTAAGATAAAAGCAGTTATAACCGCAGCAAGAGATATTACTGAGATAAAAAATAAAGAAGAAAAATTAATAGATTTACAGGCACAACTTTTCCAATCTGCAAAACTTGCATCTTTAGGACAACTATCAAGCGGTGTTGCCCATGAAATAAATAATCCCTTGACCGCTATATTGAATAATTTGCAGTTAATTAAGATTTTACTTGATCAGAAAAAAGAAATTTCTTTTGAAGAGTTTAAAAAAATAATTACCTATATTGAAGAATCAGCGTTAAGTTGTAAAAAAATAGTTCAAAATATGTTGAGTTTCTCCCGCGCAACTAAGGGAGTATTTGATAAAATTTCTTTAAACGATGCAATTAAAAATGCTGTTTCTTTGATTGAGTTTGAATATAGTTTGCAAAATGTTTATATAGAGAAAAATTTAAAACCTGACCTTCCATTTATTATGGGTGATATTCAACTCCTTCAGCAGGTAATTTTAGATTTATTAAATAATAGTTTCTGGGCAATTAAAAAGAAAGGACGGGAAGGTAAAATAACCTTAACTACAGATTATAACCAAGAGGACAAAAAAGTAATTTTATTGGTTTCTGATACAGGTATTGGTATACCAGAGGAAAATATAGGTCATATTTTTGAACCATTCTTTACAACAAAAGCACCGGGCGAAGGAACTGGTTTGGGTTTATCTATAGTATATGATATTATAAGGCGCCACAATGCAACTATAAGCGTAGAGAGTAAAGTTAACTTTGGAACTACCTTTAAAATTGTGTTTCCTATAGCCTAAATTTAAAATTCCAATACCCAATTCCAGATAATTACAAAATCCCCAATAACCTAAACAGTTTTGATTATTTTTTATTTTGGTAATTGGGATTTTATATATTTAACCTTAATTTACAAATCAAAATTTTCTTGACATAATTAATTGTAGAGTTATAATCTCAAAAATAAAAATTTAAAAATACTTTACAAAATTAAAAAAGGAGGTGAAAGGGTATGAGTAAAGGTTTAAGGTTTGTGTTGGTAAGTTTAGTGGCTATTTTTAGTATAGCAACTTTAGTTTATGCTCAAGAGGTAAAAAAACAAGTAATTTCAGTTAGAGGAGAGGTTGTATCTTCTGATTTAGAGAAATCTACAATTGTTGTAAGACAGATTAAAGATGAGGCTTCTGGCGCGTATGAGGATATTACTTTTAATATATCTTCGCAGACAAAAATTACAAAATCTAATTCTACTTTAAAGCTCTCTGATATAAAGGCAAAGGATAAGGTAGTTGTAAGTTATACAACAGATGACAAAGGCAATAAAAATGCAGAGACTATAGAGGTTGTAGAGACAAAGAATTAATAAAATAGTATTTTAATATTAGTGCAGGAACCTTTAAAAAAGGTTCCTGCACTTTTTTAAATAAGGAGTAAAAATGAAAAGATTCTTTATTTTGATGAGTTTTTTAATTTTTTGTTTTGGTTGTAAAAAGCCAACAGAAAACTTAGAGGAGCCTAAAGAAGAGATACCTCAACAAGAAATACAATCTATTACTACTAATCAAACTTCCCAGATAGGTATTAATGAAACAAAAAGCGAGCCAATTTCTTTAACTAATGCCACAAAAGAGGCATCTCAAGAAGAGATTACAACTCCTTCCAAGAAGGATATCCAAACTGCTTTAAAAAACGCAGGTTTCTATGATGGTGCAATTGATGGAAAATTTGGTCCTAAAACAATTGAAGCAATAAAAAAATTTCAACAAGAAAACAACCTTAAAGTTGACGGTAAAGTAGGGCATAAGACGTGGACGGTTTTAAAGAAATATTTGACAAATACCTCTACCTTGCAAACTACGCAAACTAATGCAGTTAAGGATTAATTTTTAAAGCATAATTTTTATTCTTTAAATATGCATCTTGGCCTTATTATCTTTATTCTCACCTATATTATTATTGGAGTTCAAAATATCCCACGCTTACATATCAACCGACCTGCAGGTGCGCTTTTAGGCGCAGTAGCAATGGTTTTATTTGGTGTTTTAGACCTTAAAGAGGCATATTCCGCAATTGATTTAGATACAATTTTATTTATTTTAGGAATGATGATAGTAGTTGCTTATGTAGAACTTTCAGGATTTTTTGCAGTGGCTGAAGATTTCATTTTAAAAAATGCAAAGTCTGCTTCGGGTCTACTTTTGCTTTTAATTATCTCCTCAGGTTTACTTTCCAGTTTATTTATGAATGATACGATATGTCTTATATTAACTCCACTTGTTTTGCGGATTACACGCAAAGCATCTTTAAATCCTATACCTTATCTAATTGCTTTGGCTACTTCTTCAAATATCGGCAGTACTATGACGATTATTGGGAATCCCCAGAATATGCTTATTGGATTATATTCAAAAATACCTTTTTTGGAATTTTTAAGAATTTTGGCACCCGTAAGTATTATCGGATTGTTTTTTAATTTTCTGATTATTAGATTTATTTATAGAAAAGAGATAAAAAATAAACTTATTTTAATAAACAATAATGATTATCCTAAGGTAGTAATTCAAAAGGAATTGTTTTTTGTTTCTTTGGTTGCTTTGGTTTTGCTTTTGGTCTTTCTTTCTTTGGGATTTAGTCCACCGGCGGTTGCCATAACTTTAGCCTGCTTACTTATTTTGGCAGGTGCTACCAAACCTCGTAAAGCATTAGAAGAGGTAGATTGGACACTTTTGTTATTTTTTTCTGGTTTATTTATTGTAATGAGGGGAGTAGAAAAATCCGGAATTATCAATTCCATATTTAATTATGTTCAACATTACCTTGTTGATGGAAAATTAAGAGAAGTTTTTAATCTATCTTTTGGTTCGGTGATAATTTCGAATATAGTAAGCAATGTGCCAGCAGTTATGCTTTTTTCAAAATTTTTAAATCCTTTAGTCAATGCAAAACTTGCCTGGCTTACTTTGGCGATGTCTTCTACTTTAGCAGGAAATTTAACCATTATCGGCTCAGTGGCTAATATTATTGTATTTGAATCTGCTAAAGATGAAGTAAAGATAGGTTTTTTTGAGTATTTAAAAGTTGGGCTTCCTTTAACTTTAATTACTTTATTAGTAGGGATAGTAGTTTTGTTATTTTTGGGTTAAAATAAAAACAACTGATAATGTTTATAAACTTTAAAGAAGTTTTTCTTTTTGGTTTTTGTTATCATAACTTTTGTAGTTGTCTTTATTCCTTTTTTAAAAAGAAGGTTTTCTTGAATTTTTAGGTTTGTCTTCCTTAAGATGCTTAAGACAGATGTGTTTAATAAAAAACTAAAATTTTTCCCTACCCCTAAGATAAGACAAATTAAAACCAAAGAAGCGATTCATAATGAGATTAACCCTTGTCAAGTGATGAGTTAAAAAATTAATTTATATGGTAGTAGAAATTTATATTAATAAGTAGTATAATAATATTGTTTAAATGTTTTTAATAAGATGATGAAAAAAATTGGTTTTGATAATGAAAAGTACCTTAAAGAGCAGACCCAGGCAATCTTAGAAAGGGTAAAAAGATTTAACAAATTATACCTTGAATTCGGAGGAAAACTCTGTTTTGATTA
>Ga0078972_1008299_pt1 | contig 21915 bp, 21 predicted proteins | sample YelNatPaOPGAMG01_FD_67568 | JGI IMG/M metagenome (GOLD analysis project Ga0078972, IMG submission 67568) | Hot spring thermophilic microbial communities from Obsidian Pool, Yellowstone National Park, USA - OP-RAMG-01 (SPADES assembly) (version 2) | ecosystem: Environmental > Aquatic > Thermal...
GATCGTCAACCGCACCGCCATACGCGCCAACGCCGGAGACAAGGAAGCGAAGGCAGTCCTAACGGCGCTACAGGCACAACATGAGGAAGCTATCAAAAGAAAGAAGAAACTTTCCAGAGAAAACAAACGAGGGGATCGAAACCGCAGAATCGCCTCCCTGGCGAAATCTTTGCTGGAGAGCACCAACGAAGATGAGACCTGGCGCTACATCCGATCGAGACTGGACCCACCAAAAAAGTGCTTGGGGCTCACACCAATCGTTTATAAGGAAGCGCTGAGGACGGAGAGTTCCTCAGTGAATGAGGCCTGGACGGACCACGGGATAGAGCTGCATGAAGAAGCAACTGGGAACTGCCAAGACCGAATCTATTGGCACCAATATGCTGCAGAACTACCGCGCCTCGACCTGGTACCGGAATGGAACGACCCAATCTTCTGGCCTGAATCTGTTCGGACCGTGCTATGCTCAAGCAACCGCAAAACACCTGGCATCGACGGTATCGCGACGGAGTGGATGAAACTGGCGACCCCAAAAGACGAGACAACAGGGACACCATCGATACCAGATGAACCTGACACAATCTTAGGCAAACGCCCTCTGGAGCTCATCCAAGGCATGTTTGAAGAGGCATACATCCCTGATGTATGTAGGAGTGTTGAGGTCGCACCGATCCTCAAAAAGGACTCCCACATACACAGACATGAACGACTACCAGGCTATGCGCCTCATCCCGTCAATCATGAAGCTACTTTGCGCCATCCTCACAAACCGGATCCAGAGGGGCCTCGAGGAACGCAAGTTCTTCGTCCCAAAACAGGCTGGATTCCGGAGCCACGAGGAGTGCATGAGACATGCCCTGACCCTCATCGGAGTGGCGCAACGTCGCTTCACTAGCGACCAACAACCAACTTACGTATGCTTCATCGACTTCCAAGAGGCATTTGACACGGTCCCGCATGAGGCTCTATTTCTGAAGATGGAACGAGCCGGAGTCTCCGCAAAGTGCTTAGCGTTCTTCCGTGCGCTCTAGGCAGACTCGTGGATGCGCATCCGACTGGGCGACTGCTCAAGAACCCCTTGTATAAGAATCCGCCGTGGACTGCGACAGAGCGACCCCACATCCCCGCTCCTTTTCAACATCTTCATCAACGATCTGCTGAACAACTGCAGACAATACGGACTTGAGGTGCCGTGGACAGACTGTGGAGATGCTCGGTGAGGAGCGCCCACATGGGAACCGCCTCGCAGGCCTTCTATTTGCGGACGATGTCGTGCTGTTGGCACCCGCCCCGGGAACGCTTGCGGCTAGCATGGAACAAGTCAGCGCCTGGGCCGATCGCTGGGAGATGAGCATAGGAGCATCGAAGTGCGGCGTCACGGTCATCCATGGAGACTCGCAGTGCATTCGCAATCGCTCGTGGCGGTTGCAGAGTCAGGAAATTCCAATCGTGGAAAAATATCGCTACCTGGGGGTCTGTCTCACGCCGACGCTCGACGAAAAGGCACACATCGACGAGATGATCGCCAAGATGCATAGACGTACAGCGATCGCACGCCCATTCCCATCCGACCCCTCTATCCCCTTAGCAATCCGTACCAGGGCACGAAGGATGTGTATCATCCAGCCTGCGACCTGGGGTGCTGAATGGTGCGGCATGAAGCACCCAAATGCCTCGCGTCTGCAGACAGCCGCCAACATGGCAATGCGACCCGTTGTTGTCGTTGGATGCTCAATGCAGAGCAGAGCGACCAACCCGCCTGGCACTCGGACTTGAACTCCAAATACCCTCGACAGAGGCGATAGCAGCAGGCTGCCGGGCATGTATACGGGCCAAAGGGCCCAGCATGTGCACCTGGTTCAGTCGGATTCTCATGCAGACCCCAACGCACCGCGAGAAAACTTGGATGAAATCGACGCAGATTTAGCTGAGGCGCCTCTTAGGCGAAAATACGCTCCACTCGTTCCCCAGAAATATAGAATTCTCCCGTCGCCTCAAGCGAACGGTCCAAACACCAATATGGGAAAGTAGACACGGTACCAGTCGCGCCAGTAACGCCGGCTTGACTCTATACCGGAACTACAACCTAGCATACACATGCAAGTACTGGTAGGAGGCGCTGGAATTCCCGGGACTTGCTCGAGGTACCCAGTTGCTCGCCAAAATCCGCGTTGGTGGCTTCCGGCTGGCAGCACCGTCTCTAAGCCGGATAGGAGCACTGGAATCGCACTGGGAGTTACACTGACCCTGCTGAGGAAACGAGACCCCCGAAACGCTGACATATTTGGGCTTACAGTGCCCGCGCTGGAAACAGGAGCGCAGCGAGCTCCTTGAAGGACAGCAGCAGCTGGGCATCACCTTGATAGCCAAACGCCGGACACTCACTTTGAGTGTAGCACTGGCAACTGATGGTCCGCTAACCGAGCCTCAGCGCTCATTAGTGACGAACAAACTCACACTTTACCTTCTAGGCAGCAGTTCCAGCGAATCGGATACGCACACGGGGCCAGTGCGCTTTCTGCGCCTACCCACTGTGGTGGGTGTCAAGCACAAACCCGCATTGCCAACCGACAACAAAGCACTCCATGCATGATCACGAAGGAGAGAGGCGGCTCCCAGGATATATCCTAACAGCCAAGTTTCTCCAGCGTGTCGTGCAGCGAAGGAAAGCCTGCATCCGCAGACTGTCCAAGCACAAACTGACGACGAGACCCGATTCTACGTCGGGTGAAGCACGCCTCGAGCCGACGCCCTCTGTGGTATAGAAAAGCTGTTCCAGCTCGGTGAACTATCTGCTCTAGCATTTAAGGTGCAAAGGCGAATACGGAACGGCAGGTACGAAGCACACACAATAGGACGTATGAAACCACCAGAATATCCGAGAAAAAGTCTGGGTAATGTAACTTGGAGGTAGGGGGTTTGATGGATACTTTACAGTGCACTGAAAAACACAAAAAAAGTAGGAAACAAATACACATAATTGGAAAACGCTCGCCTAAGTAAACGTTTTGTCGATGAAAAAAATGCATTCAGGGCACCGTCCGACAGGGGCGCGCACGCCGCTGCCTGCCTGCCTGCCTGCCTGCCTGCCTGCTGGCTCGTCGAGTGGCGCCGCCCTGCCAGGCGATGCGCGTGCCCAGTGATGCGCGTTGTCCGTTTTGTCCCTTTTCACTCCGTTTAGACAGCACACGCGCTGACGCGACGCTACTCCTGCTACCCGGCGCTCCGCGCTGTGGCTCTGCGCTGGTCCAACGTTTGGTGCCGCAGTGGTCATGGTCACTGTGGAGGACCTTTTGCAACAGACAGTCCCTACGGGGAAGCGTCGTAGTGTGAGAAGCTCTTTAAATGACTCCCTAAACACCACCGCGAGTTCTACTGTGGCAAGCGCGGGGAGCCAGGAGCCGGGACACGTGTCTGCGCCAGCGGCAGGGCAACGCCCTGCTTCCCCGAAGCAGCAGGCGTCGGAGCGCGTACAAACTGCGGGGCGTTGGCGCATCGGAAGTGTATTCAAGAGGCTTTTTCAACGAGCAGCACACCGGCCTGCTGTGCCGCAGCCTTCAGCGGAGAGCCCGGCCAATCCGGACGAAGGCCCCATCCTCCGACGGTACTCGGAAATAACCCGGGAGCTGCTTAACAACTGGGTCGAAAGCGACGCGCCGGAACTGGCGCCGCCGAACGACAAGCTTGGTGAAGAGCGTGTAGAGGAAGATAGCACTCTAGGGGTCGACCATAACTTGCCGCCTAGCGAACGTTCATATCGGAGACGCGTATCGCGGAGACGACGGTTTATACGCGCCATGACGTGCGGGATTGATCCTAACCCAGAGGATGGAGATGCGGAGCCTACTCCCCAGCTCTATGCATTTCGTAACCAGGAACTTCCAGCGGTGAAACCGCTCTTCCTTCCCTGGTTCGTGGCATTGATTCTACTCGTACTGGGTGTAGCCTGCCTGGGTATCGGTATTTACCTCTCCGTTACGAACAACTCCTTGCGCCGGTCTATACAAGTGCGATACGACGACAAGTGCTCCCTGAATGAACAGGATTGTGTTGTTCAAGTTAATGTACCAGAACGATTGACTGCTCCGGTCTACGTATGGTATCATCTCACAAATTTTTATAGCAATCATCGCATCTATGATGAATCTAGATCAGCTCGCATGGATGAAGGGCACTGGCCGCTGACCTATTCGCAGGTTCGAGACTGCCTACCCAAGCTGTACGGCGGGAATGTAACAGCGAACAATCCTAACGGGTATCTCGTACCCTGCGGGTTGATTCAGTACTCACAATTCAACGACACCATTCATCTGTGCTCGAGCCCCGATGTTTCCGCCTCTAGTTGTACAGTCCTCAGCGGAAATGACTGGACGGATGTTGGAGTTGCCTGGGAGAGCGATATTAATGCACTATACCACAATGGTACCGTGGATCCACCATTTACACCTGCGGTGAATGCACGCATCACGAGTCCCGATTACATCGTCTGGCAACGCATATCCAGCGGATCGAATTTTTTGCGTCTATATCGCATCATTAATCGAGACCTTGAACCCGGCAGGTATTCACTCAAAATCGCAAATAATTTCAATTCATATGCTTATCGTGGGTCCAAATATGTGAATATCGGCAAGGTTGCTGTCTATGGCATGAGGAACACGGTGCTTCAAATTGCTTACCTCACGACAGCTGGTGTGCTCCTGGTACTCGCGCCGGTGGTTATGGTGACCTACTGGTTGAGCAATCGCCGGATTGCAGATCCCAACAGCCGATTCTTGAAACAGATCATGGACGAGATCGACGATGCAGCGTGGATCGGAGAAGCGCCCGAATCTGCGAACTCGAGTGCGCTGTGAACCGCAATGCCGTGTGCCCTACAGTGCTTTCACGTGCAGCTACACGACGACTGTACCTGTGGTTGCGCCTGTCCATGGTGAACGCAGGGCAAGGCGCACAAATAGCGGGAGCGCCTCGACTATGGCACTCAAATGGGCCCCTGCTGGACCAGCATCCCATGGGAGGTACTCGTCGACTCTACTTAGAGAGACTGTGAATCATACCGGATTCTCACTGGCCTGCATGCAGTTCATACGCCTGCTGAACTTGTTTTGGCGCGTGCGCCCTGTGTCTCTGTGAAACAGTTTGGGTAGCATCTAGTTCTGAGCGTTGCGTCTGGCAGAGCTGTTGAGTTCCTTGTAGGTTACTCGCCCATGCATATATCATCATGGCGACTATCCGGTCTCGGCGACTTGTTCAGCGAAGGCGCCGGGGATACGAAGCGTGAAACTGAGAGCGCCGGTTCCCCTCGTGATTTCCGTATCAGAGTTACAAGGTGTTAGGCCTCGCGATGCGTGCAGTCCTGGAATGCACGCTCCGGCACAGTGTTGCCACGTTCCGTGCTGGACTCTACGTTTGCGAATTCACCACTCGATGCGAGTTTGTGCATACGCGGGAGATTCGCGCTTGCAAAGCTGCGGTCCAAATTGTTCGTTTCCGGTTTCTGGTCTGTATTTCTTGTGTACAGTGCCTTGGTCAGAAGGAGCGGATCGCTAGGAGGCTCAGCATCGCGGGGTCCGACGGTAGGGCCCAGGTCGCGTTGCCGGCGCATCCAGGTCTGTAGCTATTCGTGAGAAACCAGATGTGGGCTGTCGGATCCCGTGTTACCGAATGAGGCAACTCTTCGTGTTGCGGTCGAAGGAGAAGCTCCTTCGTATCTAGCGGAAGGGCGAGATTCCGCCAGTGTCATCTCACAGGCAGCAACACAAGCGAGCACAAACAACCTCCAAAAACTGCGCGCTCGCAGCATGAGCGCCGGATCGTAGCCCCTGTTGCGCGCAGCTGGAAACCTCACTCCGATATCGAGCGCCCGCCTCGATAACCACGGCTGGTTGCTTGCGACCAGAGGCGGTATCCAGGCGCCGTTACCATGATCACACCAAACGCGGTCTAGAAGCTGAAAGCGTGCGACCTGCATATCATGTTCATTGGGTACTCAAACGAGCGATTTTGTTCGAATGTTTGAGAGCGCCCGCGGCAGTGCGTCGAGTTGGCCTCTGATTGCGCCATGGAGCTTGTCTAGTCGTCGAGAACATTTTGCACCTATGCTGAATATCCCGTGACATGAACTGAAATTTCACACGATACCTTTATTGGCTCGTGTTCACGCTGAGTCTAGCCGTTGTTATCACTGTGCACCTGTCCTAAAAAATTCGTATCGTAAACTGCAATTCCAGACCGTGCACTGGCCGGTTCGCTTCAAAGTGGAAAGTCGCATCGGCGGCGTTATTCGATATTGGCTGAGAACGGGTTGGTGACCTGCGTGGGTGTCTTGTTCACCTCAACCCTCTTCGCTGCTATCCGTCCTACGCGTACACCAGTGCACAGGTTGCGCTCGATTCTAGCGTGCTTCTGCAAATCGCAACTAGACTCCCGAGAATGCACACGGACGTGCCAAAAGTCCTCTGCAAAATGCCTCGTAGGCCATCAGATACGGAAACACTGAGACCTCCCTGAATTCCTCTAACTCTGAGACAGAATTTTGGTCCCAAAGCCCACAAGAACCAGCCAAATTCAGAAGACACGTTTACCTGTTTGTCAGCGTTGACCGTTGGTATGCGAGCCTGCTGGTGCAGGTGTCGTACGCGCTCCGTAGAACTGAGGCACATATTGCGCCAGCGATCCGATATCGCTGTGAGTCCGCCGAAGGGCCGGGCATATACACTGCATGGCTCACCCATGCTACTGATACTACCGTTGCAGCAGCAGCAGCAGCAGCAGCTTATGATGATGGTGATGCACTTGATCATGATGCTGCTGCTATATATGCCCCCACAGATGAGACTACAGCAGCAGCAGCAGCAGCAGCAGCAGCTTATGACGATGGTGATGCACCTGATCATGATGCTGCTGCTATATATGCCCCCACAGATGAGACTACAGCAGCAGCAGCAGCTTACGATGATGGTGATGCACCTGATCATGATGCTGCTGCTATATATGCCCCCACAGATGAGGCAGCAGCAGCAGCAGCAGCAGCAGCAGCAGCGGCAGCTTGTGATGATGGCGATGCTACTGCTACAGACGCTACTATTCGTTTTACAGATTCTATAGATACAAGTGCGGCAGCGGCGAGCGACAATGGGAAATCTGGGTGGTGTCAAGACCGCGTCGGGTGCGGCGCCGGGCAGGCGCGCTCGATGATGACTGGAAGCGCTGGAGAATCGCAGTGCAGCATCGCGTGAAATCGTTAAGCTATTTTGGGCGGTTAGCCCTGCTGCTGCTAGCTGTCAAACTTGGACCCGCTGAGCAACCACTGTCCCTGAGACATGCTACAGTGACAGCTCGTTTGCTCTGCTGCGCATCATCCGATGAATATAGTGTACAAACTTGGAGGAACTTTGGCTGCATCCTCGCAAGATAACCGGCCCGCGGAAGCGTTTTCGATTAATGTGCACAATTGGAGTTTCGGCAGTGCAGTGACCCACTGGACGCTTGCCGACTGGTGTCATCAAGGACCTGACCTTGTAGCGGCAATATGTCTCGTTACCGGAAGCGAAAACGCGAGTCCGCAGAACAGTTTAGGTGTGGAAGGACCGCAGAGTGCGAAAACGCCAAGTGTTTTGGTGTTTCACGCGGAGTCGCCGCAAGAGCTGGTTGTGTTGGCGGCACCAGCCGGGCTTTGGCCGAACGCCCTATCTTGGCGGCCACCGCTGGACACTAGATTGTTCAGAGTCATCACGAACAGAGAGGGCAAACAACGAGTTGCTGAATTCGCGGATGTAGAGCAGAGCCAGCAGTTGGTTTTCGGTGCTCGTTCGAATTGGCCAAGGCTTCTCGTTCTGCATGGTTGTTCCTTGTGGCGAATATGGGGACCTCATGCCTCTGGTTTTCGGGTAAATCGTTGGCGGATCACACACGAGGAAGAATGCATGTGGCAACTTCGAGATATCTCCTGGATGCCTCAGTTGGACCTGCCTCTGATAGGGGTTTGCGGGCTTGCGGCGAACGGGGAAGTGCAACTCTGGATTGCTCCAGATACTGAAGATGACAAGGGCTTGTTTGCAGTACACACGCTAACCATCTGCGAACAGCGGATCATACTCGGGCAACTTAATTTCATCAATCCAGCTGTCAGCTATTTTTCGTACGGCGATGCTGAACTGCATCAGCCCTGCGCTGCATTTCTAAGATCGGAGCAATCATCCGCTGAAGACAAAAATGGGATAGCGAGCATCCAGACTGAAGATTGGCGGCTTGTTTGTGCGCGTGTCGTCTACGCAACGCAGGATAACGACGATTGCTTCCAGGTATGTGAGATTGGATTTCTGATTCCCTGCACGAGAGAATCCAACGCAGAGACTTGCAACGCTGTGCAGCCGCTGCCGGACCGTGTTCGAATCATCGCAAAACCTTTGGGATCGATCTGTCTCTCAACGAATCGTTCCGGAGCAAGTGAGTTTCCCACAGGTGCTGATCCGCTCGTGCCAAGCGCTGGGCTCGCAGCCGAAGCACCAGCTGTGCCCTGTCGATTTCAGATATGTCCCAGCACTGGAGATATTTTCATCGTCATCGAGCGTCGCGAGGTTCAGCGGTGGCGCTTTGACTCCAAAACCGCCCAAGATGGGCTCTCGAAAGCCCTGGAGAATCACACCATATCTGGACGAGTCTCTGAGCCGTCACCCAGCGTCGACAGAGAACACGGCCTTTTGGGTGATCCTTCGTGGTCGCGCGTTGGAAGCTTTCAACACGAGCGGACCATCGACACAATGCGGTTGAGCCCAAACAGCCTCTTTGTCCTCCTTGGTAGCGGCGATGCTACTTTGACGGTCCTCAAGGGCGATCGGGTCGCATGGGCATCGGGCTCGACACTGACGGGATCTCTGCAGATCGGTCCTATGGAGGTCGCAGCGATGGCGATCGCACCGTCACCACACGCTGGCTGCGCATTCGTCCTAACGAATGCGCCCGTCGAGTTCGGTAGCATTGTCCAGTTGCCCGCAGATCACCTGGACGCCAGTTTCATCGCCAAGACGCTGTGCCGAATGATGCAACATCGCGAGGGAGCAACTGAACGCGTATTCGACCTCATTACCCGCATCAGAGACGAACCCAAGATATTTGCCCAAATCGTCAAGGCTTTGGAGCAGTTACACGCTCCGCGACGCTGCTTTACGATGTTGATGCTCTGCCACACGCTCCTAACCCCGCTTTGGTTGGCGCTGAACACCATATCCGTACCCGTACGCATTCTGGAGTCGCTATCGGGCGTCATCGCGTGTGCGAGCCACATGTACGCATCCGCGGACCACAACATGAAACCGTTAGACGTTCGACTCGAACGCTTGCGCCTGTTTACTCGCCCTCGTCTCAGCCAGCTATCAACAGGAGATTCAGAGCGCATGTTCTGCGCAGCACAAAAAATACTCTGCATGGGCGCTGCCTGGATTCGACACGCCGCCCTAACGACAATGCTCTTCATGCGAGCGGATGAGCTGCCGCCCTTGTGGGCTGCCTTGCGGCGGCAAGATTGGGCATCTATGATCCAATTTATCAAGCATCAGGGCGTTGCCTCGGGTGCAGTCGACGACCGACGGGTGACCCCGCGTGACACCGCTGCAGCGGCAGCGGCAATGGGCGATTGGGGCGTCACACCGGACACCGGCAGTGCCACCTCGCAGGTACTGATCCATGATTTCCTGAGGGTATCGTTTCACTTCGTTCACGACCCGTATTATGTTCGCCTTATCAATATCGCTTGCTGTTGCGCTGTTGCAGTTCTAGCAGAGCTGCGCAGTTTGAGTTTGATTCCACGGGAGCTAATCGCACGCGTTCGGTTACAGTTTGATCTGGAAACGGGTCACCAGATTGCGGCTGCTATCCAGGATCTCCGCGATGCCTGGCGTGGTATGGATGCGGAGCTGACGCTGTTGCTGCGTACCCAACGTAATGGCTATATGGCAAACTCACCGCGGCCTGCTGACTTTAGTGACGCTATACGCACGCGATTGGACGCACTCAAGTCAGCGATTCATCTGCACATGCTTGCAAACATTGCCGTCGCTCAACGTCTTTTAGAAAATCCTCACTTTGCTCTTGAGCGCCTTGAAGACTGCGCTGGCATGTTTGGAAGCAGCATGCGTGGCTTCTTTCTTCGGACCGCGCCTCTGCGCGTATCATCGGATACGCTCTCTCACGATGCGGTTACCTGCATGCCTCTGGAGGCAGCTGCAGGACGTCGGCGATGTTCACGTACCGGTCTGGTAGCCACTGAGCTTGAGGCCAGTTCCTCGACAGAGGATGCGCTACTCCAGACGTGGCGGAATGTATCGCCTTTTGGTGGTGTCTGGTACGTGGACAGTGCGGCCCCTGCTCATGAATTGAAGGCCAAGTCCGATGTTGGAGCGAACCAAGACTCGTTCGTGCCATCTGCTGCTGACAGGGAGCCCCGATCTCCCCGCGACGGTACTGCGACAATGGTGGAGAGATTCCCCGACTGGTCGTTGGTGGGCAATCACCGCGACGTTCTTTTAGCCGATCTAGATGATCTCGGACCTGATATCGATATGCGCCATGTTGCATCAGGTTTGCGAGATGAAGTTTTTGGCGAAACGCACCGCATAAATTTGGCCTAGCTTGTGTTCAGTGTCGTAGGTGACCACACTGCCTGTAAAATTCATGAGAGCGCACTCGTAGCGTGCAGTGCCCGCATCCGTATCGAAAGGCGTTCCAGGAGGCCCCCGGAGAGGCGTCACGGACGCGCTTGCTGCCCGCCCCGGTTCCTGAGGTTCAAATCCGCCACAACGAATGCACTGGAATCATCACGCAAGTTTTCCATAGAGCATGCGCCGCGAATGGGGGTACCCGGTTTCCCAGGGCTTTTCCACATGTGCAGCCATCGGGGCAAACTTGGGGCAATTTGCAGCGCGCTGGTCGAGGCTCGAGCTCGTGATATATGTCGTTTGTGTCTTTATTCAGGTCACGGGCTAGAATACTGTGTGCAATGGATGACCGTTGTATGCAGGCGCGACGTTGAAACCTGTACTTGGGAGACGCGCTCTCGTTGCACCCTGGAGTTGTAGAACGACGCTGGCTCGAATCCTGGCTTGCACCTCTGTGCGCTCGACATTTGGAACCTCAGCTGTGTTGGACTTTCGTTATCCTGAATAGAGGCTTTCTCGAACATTTACACGCTGGAGGCTACAACTGCGGAACGTGCCGCGAAGTCTCGCTCTATCCAGTTGAGAAAACTGGTCTTCTTGAAGTTCTGCTAGCCTCTGCGCGGCGTCTTTTTCCTGACAGCTCCCGAATAGATAAACTCTTTACTGGATTCTGTTTTACGGCATATGTACGGTGCGCTGCACCTAATATGGCTCTGTCGATTGGCTAGCCGCTCCGAAGCGGCTAATGTCCGCGCATCTAACCCAAACCTTTGCATTGGTTCAGTTTAACAGAGGGTACTGCAGACGTGCATCCCAACGGGTGCCTTCACTCATGAACATACTCGCTGTAACAAGTTGCAACCCTGGAGCGCATTATTGACGATGACTGAACCTATCTGAGGAAGCGGGCTTCGCTGCTCATACAGAGGCTTGTAGAGAGGTCGAGCGACTCGCGCAAGGCCGTTCAAAAAGCATCACGTCCACACGGACAGTTCGGTAAGCCTCGACGCACAACAATTCTTGGAACGTCGCTGTACATACCGACGGTTCCGGGGAATTGCACGTCTTGCACGGAAGTTCGTTTTCCTAAACACACGAAGTTATACCGATGTCCCGCAACCAAGCGGTGCCAAGGCCAGTTTCTCGCCCGGGCCTCGAGCTTCAGGGCCACAGCTGAGACGCCTTTCAAACCTCTCCCAGCAGGTTTGCTTATGCACAGCCTTTCTCAAGTGGCTCCGAGTCTTGCCATCAGCTCAGTTGGAAGCCTGCAGCTGACGGTGGCCTCCGTGTCCCGGCAAGTAAACCAAAGACCGTGCAGGGACTCGCGTCGCTCCAAGTTGTCTACGAAGACTAGTGTGTTCTTTCGCGTTCGCTGCAGCGCTTCCTGCAGCTACGAATGATGCAAAGGACGCATGAGGAGGTCTTACAGGGGTATGCGGGAATCCCATGGCAAAGGGTTAGCTTTTGATTGACGTTTCTTTCCCAATAGCGGGAGCATGCACTTGGAGGTAGTCCACGAGCATGACGCAATGTGTATGGAGAGCGCTCGCGACCCATACCTGCATACTGGCTTACACTGCGCAACCAGCCTCTCGGTGTTCGTAGCGCACCGCACCAGCAACTGAGGAAAGCATACCAGAACGTAGTTTGCGCGACCGCTGCAAACATTGATTGTTCAAGGACTATGCGGGGAGTACGCTACCGAGCCGAGGGACGGAAACAACACATGCCGTCGTCTGCCGCCGCGAGGATAGCAGGGTACCACTCTCCTCAAAGTGAGCCGCTATTCCAGGCAGTCGTATCAGGGCCAGTGTGATAAACAACGACCTGAGAAACGCCAGAAAGCGCTTGATAATCGTCATCGTCACTGGAGTCAGTATCACAGGAACGGCGCATGCTCTTTTGAAGATGATTCCGACCACTACGCAGTCATATCAGGGCCACTGTGATGAACAACGACCTGAGAAACGCCAGGAAGCGCTTGATAATCGTCATCGTCACTGGAGTCAGTATCACAGGAACGGCGCATGCTCTTTTGAAGATGATTCCGAAAGAAGTTCGCTAGGGCTGCAGAGGAAGCCTCTCTGTCTCTGGGCTTAACGGTACTTTCAGCTTGCGATGCTGACTCCTTTTCTATTCGCAGTTGGGCGCTGGGCATCGTGCTATGCGGGTCCAGGCTCTGACCTGCCGAATCATTATGGACAGCGTCAGAAAGCTCGGGAACATGCTCCACTGAGGTACGAATGCCATCACAGACCTCATCTCTGCAAGTTTCCACCGCACAAGTGCTTCTCCGAAGCTCATGGGAACTTGTATGTAAAACCTGAGTTATCTGAGCCCCGGTTTCCTGTTGAGCACCTGGTTGCGGCGTCTGTTCATACCTCGCTGATATTGCGCTGGATATAGGCACAGACCCCTGATTCGGCTGCATTGCAAATCTGCCGTCGTGTTCGGCGTCTAACATCCGTTTCAGCCCCAATATGGTGTCGGAGAATGAGAGTCGCCGGCATTCAGAACCGGTGACACGCTCAGTAGCTTCCGCTGCCCAGCGATACTTGTCGTTAGGGAGAATGCGGCCCGCGGCAACGCAGTCCAATAACCACTGTACCCGCAAGGCTGGAATATTCCAGAGCACTGCTCTCTCATATTTCTTCCCTTGCGGCGACTCCGAAATGAGCATATCGGTATGATGGTGGCGGAGTCGTTCCGAGTAAGTAGCACCGAGCAACCGGACCAAGTGTTCGAGGGTTCTACGACACAGCACCATCTGGAACGTTGCTCCTGGGCCGTAAGAGGTGCGACGTGACTGGAAAAATCCAGAAACGCAGATCGTCTTCCCGCAGAGCCCTTCAAGAGGAACACGAGTGGGCAGCGGTTGGTACCGCGGGTCGGTGAGATAATCGTGAAGCGTGTTATCCCGGAGACAGTCCTGCACCCATTCGAGCGTTACAAGTGGCGCATTTCGCGTTTCTTTGGATGCAAACTGATCACCATGTACCGAAACAGCAAAATCTATGGTCGTCGCTACCGAAATGCGTCGCTCATTGTTCACCGAATCAATCACCTGGGCTCCAGCAGCTCGCAACTGCTTTGCGACAGAAGCAGCTAGAGCTGGCTGTACACGTATAAGAGGAATGAGGCTCACGCAGGTACCGCGAAAGCAGCTACAAGTCTGGGGTAGGAGCGACCGAGGACTCTTGCTTGCACGAGAATCAGCAGCATTTTCGCTCCACGCTTGAGCATGGTCCCGAACGCGGGCGCTTGCAATGCTCAAGAAGTCCGAAGGAATGCACTCTTGCCGTGCAACGCAAACTTCAAGCCACTGGAGTGAGCACCACATCACGCCAGAGCGCCAGCTCCACTGAAAGAAATCGAAGACCTGGGGGTTCAGCTCCGCTGCCAATTCGGATGGTGCAATCACATGTGTGATCAAGGGACTCCAGAATATGTGCAAAAATCCACCGGAACGACGAATCCAAGCTCTAGCACGGTATCTCTGGTCCTCGGAGAGTCCAAACAGGAAAAAATGAAAATCCTCCAATGGACTGGTAAACGTTTCCGCGTCATCATCGTCTTGTGGAGGGGAGCATTCACCAGGAACTGGATTCGCTGCGCTCGAATTCACCGAAGACGGTTCATCGACAACGGCCACCGTGGCATTGTTCAAGGTGCTGCACATGGAGGTACCGCAGTGTTCGGTGTTTTTCTGATGACCAGCGGGAACATGATCCTGCGAACTTGTTGTGCCAATGGCTGCAACAGCTGCGCACGCTAATGGAGGCGGTATGTCTGCTTCTGCGAGCAACGCGCTCACCTGATAGGTGCCTAAACCCTGGAGCTGATCACTTTCGGGCTGGGGCCCCAGCACAGCATTTCCTGTCAAAGAAGCGATCCGTTCGTTCGTAGTTTGGAGCTGGAATTCGGGGGACCCTGGAAACCCCTCCGCTGCACATGGTTGGGGTCCACCCTGGGAGCCTTGGGTAAAGTCCGCATCCGCGAGATCCACTGCAGTAATGAAGTAGGGTTCGCACTCTACGAGCCTCTGCTCGCTCTCGCATCTCTCTACCCAACAGAAAGATAGGATGATGAGTCCATGCCGCAGCGCATAGCGTACTTTGCGACCACTTGCTCGATGCACGACCAAATGAGTAGAGCAAGTGCTAATATTCCGGACATACTGACCACCATACTTTGTCACCAGAGCGTTCAACCGATTGATCTCTGCGTCCAGCAACTGGGCAGAGCTAAATTTCAGGCCAGCGAGAGGTTCCAGCTCGTGCTTCATCTCAGGGCAACGTCGCCGTTGCGCCCAGCATTCCTCGAGCCAAGCTGGGCGAAGGATCCAGATGCCATGGCGACGACCTACGAGCACTTTTTTCGTGTCAGCCCGTGTGGCGAGAATGTGGGTCACATTTCGCCGCAAATCGCCAGAGAACTCGAAACCAACAAGACTACAAAGGCGTTCTATGCGCGATCGCTGCTCTGCTGATAATCCACTGCAGGTCACGACGATCGCAGCTCGCGCGGGCGTCAAACATGATATCATTTCGCGTGCTGCTTCCTCGTTTGTTTTGCAGACGCTCATTAGCTGAGGGTTTAGCGCATGTTTGGGAGCAGTATCCATCGATACAATTTCAGAACAAAGCGCTTCATGAGTAGAACCGTGAGCAGTGTCGAACTTTTGGTTTCCACCGCCATCGAGGGAGTGTTTCGGGTGTAAGGCCGGGGTTTCTTCGACGCGACTGACCGAGCAAGTTGCCGAACTTTGCGCTGGAGTACCCGTACTAGGCGAGGATGGGGCGGTGCACGGTTGCAAAGAGCCGACCTCGCCCCGAGCTGCCCTGCACGCTTCAGCCATAACGTGCGCCGTTCCGTTGCGCGCCAATGCACTTTGCGCTTCGATATCAAGTCCAGGGGAAGCGCAAGCCTTCTCAGCAGCTCGACGCCACGTTTGATCCCTTTTTGGCAGGTTTCCTTCGCACAGGTTCCAGAAGATGCCTCACTGACGCTGGAGTACGCCCCAGTACTGGGTCCGATCCCGGTGCGGTGGTGCACACACGAGCGGCGCTTTCAGTAAGGAGCCGCTAGCGACTGAAAACAGCCGCCAACAACGATCGCGGTAACCTGTGTAAACCCTGCTGTAGTTTTCCACTCTGGACACCGTTTCCGCAATACACGTCTTGTCCCTACCTAACAAGTTTAGGCTCTCAGAATGGGGGCACGCTCGTGGCCCAGGGAGATGTCATGTTCGTCACTGCTGTGGCGTGAATGCTGCGCGGGAGGCGCGATGGCATTGCCCTGCCGCCCTGCAGTGACGCTTACGCTCCTGTTGGCGGGCTCCGGCAACCACATCGACGACACTTGCTAACTGTTGGCTAGTTCGAGAGTCATGCCTGCATTCACGATAAAGTGCAACGTTGAACTTTCAAAGGAGAAAGCTACAGCGCTGTGTAAGGAGGCGAGCAAGGTCATGGCTGACATTTTGGGGAAACCCGAGTCGTTCGTGACTGTGACTTACGAGGTGCCGCTAGCCATGACCTGGGACGGTAACGAGGAACCGGCTGCCGTTTGCATGCTACTTTCTCTTGGAACCTCTAGCCCGGAACATAACGTCAAGGTATCCGCCAAAGTTGCAGAACTTTTGCGTAAACACTGCGGGGTGCAGCCGAGTCGCTACTATGTGGAGTTCGTGGACCCTCCGCGGAGCGACCTAGGTTGGAATGGACGCACTTTTGCGTAACAAACACAGCAAAACACTTTTAGACGAAATATCTGGGAGGTAAAGATGGGATCTATGCTGAATTGTTCGCAACGACTTGTGCGTACGCCCAGTCTATCCATTTCGTAAGCAGCTCGATGTCCGTCGCATCCACCGTGGCCCCACACCAGATGCGAATACCTGGCGGTGCGTCCCGATAACTATCAATATCATAGGCTACTTGCTCGTCCTCCAGTAACTGAGTAAGCTGCTTGACCGCGTCGCGTTGAATTTTGGTGAAACGGAGACAAACACTGGTGCAACTGCGCGTTCGCTCGTCAAGGGCGAGAAACTCGATCCAGTCGCGGGAACGCACCCACTGTTCGAGAACGGCTAAGTTGCGCCGGCTGCGTTCCACAAGAGCAGACAAGCCACCGATAGAATCCGCCCAGCGTAGGGCGTCCAAATAGTCTTCTACGCACAACATGGAGACGGTATTGATCACGTTTCCTTCAAATATTGATACATCGAGTTTGCCCTTCTTCTTCAAGCGAAAGATCTTCGGTAGCGGCCAGGGCGGTGTATACTGCTCGAGGCGTTCGACTGCTCGTGGAGAAAGTATGAGCATTCCGTGGGCTGCCTCACCGCCGAGAACCTTCTGCCAAGAGTATGTCAGCACGTCAATTTTGTGCCATGGAATGGACATTGCGAAAACAGCAGAGGTTGCATCACAAATGGTGAGACCTCGACGCTGGTCCGGTATCCAGTCAGCATCGGGGACTGCGACACCGGAAGTAGTTCCATTCCAGGTGAAAACGACGTCGTGTTCAGCAGCATTCACAGCACTGAGGTCTGGTAACTCGCCATATGCTGTTGCTTTGAATTCGCGCACGTTTGGCAGTTTTAGATGCTTGACCGCATCCTCGTACCAACCCGCACCGAAGGATTCCCAATGACAAATATCTACAGGCAGCGGGCCAAGAAGATTCCACATAGCCATTTCGACGGCGCCGGTATCGCTTGCGGGAACAATACCCACCAGGTAGTCCGACGGGAGCTCCAGAATCCTCTTCGTTTCCTCGATCGCCTCTTTGAGTTTCTTCTTCCCTATTTTTGAGCGGTGGGAGCGCCCAATTGGTGCATCCGATAACGCTTTCGCTAGATCGTAACCAGGACGCTTCTTACAGGGCCCCGACGAAAAACACGGCGACAGTGGGCGATCCTGCGGACGGGCTTCCGAGTGCTCTGTATTCATTGAGTCCATAGCTGTCACCATAACCCAGCTGCATAAACGCTGCTTGTACTTCGTTTTCGCTGATCTAAATTGTCCTGTTCTGTTCTCACGTAGCTTGATAAGTGGACCAGGTGTGATGAAGAGCGACCCCTTGCACATCAACACTGGCCTTCAACGCCCGGCGTGAAAGTGCTCTATACACAAAGCAACGCCGTTGCCGCTTGCGATCCGGCTAAGAGCTCGTCAAAGTCTTCCTCGGGCACTAAAGTCGGTATCCTGCGTGCAGATCGCCCAGTTGCACTCACTCCAAAAGTTTTCACGCAATCGTACGGAGCTCGAGTCCTTCCAGTAAAGATACCAAGCAAGCAACCGTCTAGAAGACTAGGGCGCAATCCGTTTGTGTAAGCGCGGCGGCTGCGGCGACGACGATTGCAGCAACTGCAGCGCTTGCAAAGCCGCCGCAGCGGTACACCCATGTCAGAATGAAATGGAAGGGGCCGACTGGCTCAAGCAAACAAATTCGAGTTATGGTCTCTTCCCGATGTTATGAACATCAGCCTTCGCGGGCTTTTTCTGTGACTGCTTCATATTCCTCTCCCTTATCCGTGGCTTTACATACACTGCTCTCGTCCTTCCTTCCCGCTCCGTTGTCAGCTGGAGAAGGATGTTGATGGCAGCGATCAAGTCGCGATTTTGCTGGTTCAAGCTGATGTCAACGCATTTCATGCAAATCCGAAAGTCGCAATCAAACCTTCCTTTGCCATTTCTAGCTTCCTTGATCGGAGCCTCTTTGCGCCATGAGCAGCAAGGACGCTTCATCGTGGTCGCGTGTTCCAACGAATCCACCACTTCGCCTCCCCATTGCCGGCCCCGCCACGCATGAACGCTTGCCCCTTCGCTCGATGCAGGCCCTTGACAGGCACAGAGGGCTCCTCACAATGCCCACCTCCGGTTTGGCGACCGCTGCAGCACTCGACGATCACGGGCGTTTCCTGCATAATCAGCCCGGCAAGTGCTGTGTCCACTGCACGCACACGTGCGAGCTCTTCCATACCATACAGGGTTTATGGAATGAGATGCGGCCCTAGATGAAACGAGCTCCGGAGGGAAGGCTCAGGGCTGAAGAACACGTCGAGAAATTTCAATCTTTGTACGCCCCTTTCGTGCGAAACGGCAACGCATACTCTGACCAACGCAATCACTGTGATGACTAAAGTGAGCGTCCAAGACCCTTTTCCATGCGAACGGAATAGAAAGGGACCTGCGGGGGTATGGTACCTTTCGTGAGTTGCACTGTGCTTGCGTCGAATGCCGATTCGCGAAGAGCCTCAGAGAGCAGGGAATTTGTCTTCCATACAGAATCGATTAGTTGGCACGACAATTTCAGGGAACGTTTGGCATGAGCAGTTGAAGAAGCCGTCCAGAGACGACGTCGAGTATTTTCACTCGTCAATCCAGCGGCACGAATTGCTGCGCCTAAGACTTGTCCTGCAACGGATAAGATCGACAACTTGAAATATGCGTGATTCTAGCACGCTACACGAACGTAGGGAGGAAGCGCAGAGGTCGTCATTTATGAATCGAACAACGGTATCGCTTAGTTTACGAGCTATTCATTGGGACGTCGCGAATCATCTTCGAGTCGGCGACTGCGCGACTGACAGCGGCATAACGTTGAAGGCACCGCTCCGAAAAGACGACTAGGAGTCCTGAACGTATGCATGAATTCGTAAACCCTCATTGCTGTGCTTCGAATATCGAGGTTGTACATGTAAAAACAGTTCGGGAAAATTCGCTAGGCAGCAACGGAGCAAGCTGCTCAGTGCTTCATTTTAGTTTGTACGGGTGCAGCCAAGTCCTTCCCAGTAGCTCCTTCCGCAAACGGCCGCACTGTTGCGTTCAAATGAGAATCTCTGTCATATTGCGACATCTAATGAAACAGTATGCGCTTTTCCTGTCATGCTTAGTATCTCCATTCGAAAGCAGTCGCACTGCAGCCATCAAAGAGGCTCTACTTGCCCTCCAGCAAAGCTTAGGATAGCAGCACGTGTAGCCTCTGGCAATGGCAACTGAACAGAGGATTTTGTTTCCCAATCCTCCGATTCCAGTTCAGCCTCGTCCAGACACCAAAGTTCGATGCGTATGCAAGGTAGAGGTTGCCTACTCCGGCGAGTATTGCTCTCGATAGAGCCTGAGGCTGCCTCTGTTTCCGTTGACCAAGCTATCTCGGTCTGCTGTGCGAGCCTCGGCACCTCCCTTTTTAGCGTCTCAGCGACCGCAACCGTCCTCTGTATGTTGGCCCCGTTGCCTAGCAGTAAAACAGACTTGGGCTTCTGCCGGGAAGCGCTAACTTGCCCTAGTTCTCCCGCCGTCGAAATTTCTTTTCCTTCCTGACCAGCCTCGACAGCTGGCTGTTCCTGGTTAGATAACGTCAGAAAAGCTCTCGCTTTTGCAACGAAGTAACGGGACTTTTTCTGAGAGGTGATCGTAAGAACGAGCTTGTCCTTCGGAGACGTCAGTTCGCAGTTCATAGCCTTGGCAACACAAGTTCCTCACGCTTCAAGCAGCACGTAATGTATGCTTGCTCCTTGAGGCTCGCTACGTACATAGTCTCAAAGCTACGCGTCCACACCCGCAGGAAGAGGCATGAAACTTGTAATAGCTTGGTTTAATCAGAACAATGGCGAGCACGCCGAAAATACATGAAGTGGGCGCTCCCAAAAAATGTCTCGCGATGGTGGAGCTTAAATATATATCTACCCACGCTCTGTCGCCTACCGGCCATTTTTGACCTGCCGCCTGCTATCGGTTTCAGTTTATCCAGGCACACCTCGAGCCTGAGAGGCTGCCTCACAAAGGTGGATCGTCTCAGCTCCTCGGGCCTCATCTTCAGGATCAAACATCGTCTAATATTGCTAGCAACTTCTGAGTCTCGGTTCACGAACTCCTTGCGTGCAGTGCCCGCTGGTTGGCCTCATCAATGCAAGGATTCCCCGAAAACATGCCATCTGTGCAATGAAGGTATCTTCATCGCCCTGCGGGCGAACAGCTTTTCTCGCCTACCTCACCTCTTGCTTTTCATTATCTTCTTCATTGCTTGCTCTTGTTTTCTTGATGATCGCCGAGAAGAGATTTTTTCGTTTTTTTCACAGCAGCCAGCGAGGACTGTCCTCTAGGATCCCCGACTTCCATGTGCGCACCTTTCCATTGGGGTTTTACTCTTGAAAATGAATGCCCTTCAAGAGAATCTGCTTTAAACCGCAAAAAAGCAGTTGATGACACCCACCAGGTGGCGGAACGCAATTCAGGTTAAAGATCATAGTCTGCATCGCGTCGAGCGCGCGGATCTCGCAGGACTGACCGCTGCTGCTCGAAAACTGCATTGATTTAGTTGCAATCCTCTTACGTGGTGTTCTACGTGGAATATTACTGCGCCTCTAAAGAGTCTGTGCGGGGTACTTTACTCGAAAAAGAGTTCAAGTTGGGTAGGAAATATCGGATACGTTATCCTAGGCGCCTGAAACGTCCGTGCCGTAGGGCGCAATATGCAGGCGCAGCCTGCGAGCTTTGTCTTCAGCGGCCAGAGCAGGCGACAGTCGCTTCGCAGCACCCACCGCAACTTAGTTCGTCGCATTATATGTACCTTTTCTACACGTGACAACTCTTGGACTGACGGCCTCGTGGCTCGGCGAGGAAGTCCTGCGGATCGCGGCGTCATCTTCCGCTCAATTCTCTCTGAAGGCATGAATCCTCTTGGCATTCGGACAGAGCGTTTTCTGGTCGTTGAAGAGAAGGATGTTCAAAGTCAAAAGAATCAGATAGTTGGTTTCGGCCAGCTGCGTCCTCTCTCTGCAACGGACTTAGAGTTAGCCTCTGTTTACGTTGCACCTGCGTATCGCAGGCGAGGCATCGCATCCAGGATCGTGGCCCACCTCCTCGAAGAGCAAAGGCGATCCTTGCACTCGGTCTCGGGCCCGAAGAAGCGCAGAATCTTCTGCCTTACAGTGGGAAACGAGAGCCTCTACAGCAGAGCCGGATTTACTCGCTTTCCCCTCGATCAAAATTTCATATGGAACAGCGACATTCCGTGTGGGCTCCGGTTCGAAATGCTAGCGGGTCGTGTGGTCGCAGCTCTTGTGAAACCACAAGACGTGCTTGTGCTGCTCTACACAATCCTTGAAGCATGAAATACAGCCCAAGGAGTGCACCGCTTGCGGCTACCAAGATAAGTGTTCACACGATAAATGACAAGACTACTCGTATCGTGCTTGGTCTCCGTGCACCGACCAGTATCCTTTGAATAGTGCGACCCATGAGGCGAAACA
>Ga0078972_1008303_pt1 | contig 21911 bp, 17 predicted proteins | sample YelNatPaOPGAMG01_FD_67568 | JGI IMG/M metagenome (GOLD analysis project Ga0078972, IMG submission 67568) | Hot spring thermophilic microbial communities from Obsidian Pool, Yellowstone National Park, USA - OP-RAMG-01 (SPADES assembly) (version 2) | ecosystem: Environmental > Aquatic > Thermal...
GAGATAATCAATGGGCTTGCTTTATAGATACTATAAGGATTCTACCAATATTAGAAAATAACAAGTTTTCCTTTCTATATGAAGTAATTGGTTTTTACTGTAAGAAAATTGGAAGGGTATTTATCAAATCTGTCAGTGGTTCTTCCAGTTTTGTTGATTTCTTGATTTTTTACCAAGAAAAACAACCAGAAATAAATGATATGCCACTATATGCAATAGAAGAGACAAAAACAGATGATAGTGAAAGCCGTAATACAGGGATTTATCAACGTTGCTCAAAATTTGTTTTTATCAGTTATTATTATCCCGATATTAGAAAAATTATGCTTTATAACTTAAAGGTGAAACAAAAGGAAAAATCAACGGATACTTATATTTTTGGAACAAGGTTGTTATTAACTCTTGGAGTAGAGATTTTAGGCAAAGAATTAGATAAAAATATTTTTAAGCCTTTTAATTCAATAGATGAAATTATCGAATTTAAGAAAAATATGCGCAAGGCACCCAAAGGAAATGTTCCAATATTAATTGACAAAAAAGATGATCAGATAACAATTTCTGGAAGACTAATTAAAAATAACAGATTATCACATGATCCTAACATAGGTGCTTTAAGTTTAATAAGTGCAAGTCTCAGAAAACTTGGTTGGAAAAAAAGAATCGTAATAATAAATCACGGATTAGGACAAAACCATATTTATTCGGAAAACAAGTTCATCAGAATTGCTAAAAAATTATCTATTGAAATTGATGGATTAAATATATCTTCTGAAAAAAATGAAGACAATTATTGGAAATATGAAACAGAGGGAGAAAAATTAGGAACAATTTTTATACATATTGTGGTTGAGAACTTCACCGAAGGTTATTCTATCTTTGAAAATCATGCAGGTTGTGAAAAAGGCTATTTCATAACAAAAGAAGGAAGTTATATTCCTCTAAAAAAATATTCGGATAGAAAAGCATATAAAAATGGAGATAAAAAACGAATAATTACTATTCCTGACTTGATTCTGATTGACTTTGGCAGAAGTGAAATTATTAACATTGAAGGTAAAAAATATCAATTTCGTCAAAAAGGAATAGAAGAATTGGAAAAATTTATAGACATAGAGGAACATTATATAAAAAAGCATTATTCAGAATTTAAGATTTTACGTACTGTTGTTTTATATGGAAGTAAAGAAAATAAAATTGTTGAAATTGAAGTTGGTTTTTTACTCAACAAAAATGGTGATCTTATTTTAGGAATAAAAGCGCCAGAATTGTTTAAGGAAGCAATTAAGAATTTAATTGATTTTTGGTCATCATAAATAAATTTGACAAATTATAGATGAAAAAAATTGACAGAAAAAGCATATTTGCCAATGTTAAACGGCTTGTCGTTAAAGTCGGCACCAGCAGTATAACATCGCTTGATACAAAACTTGATCTTGGCAAGATCGGAAATTTAGTAAAAGACCTCGTTCAAGTGAAATCAAGCGGAAAAGAGGTAGTCCTTGTCACATCAGGAGCTATCGCTACTGGCATGGGCAAACTTGGCTGGAAAAAACGACCTGACACAATTCCCGGCAAGCAAGCGGCTGCTGCTGTCGGTCAAACCCATCTTATGCGGATATATGAACTCGTATTCGGCGAATATGATCAGTTAGTTGCTCAGATATTACTGACACAAGGCGATATAAACGACAGGAAACGATACATAAACGCAAGCAATACTATATCAACGCTTCTGCAAGCCAACGTCATCCCAATAGTCAACGAAAATGACACTGTCGCTGTTGATGAGATCAAAGTCGGCGATAACGATACTCTGTCTGCACATCTGATAAACCTTATCAAAGCCGATCTTCTTATCATTCTCTCAGATGTAGATGGATTTTATGATAATAGCGGTAAAGTCATAGATGTAATACCTGCAATTACACCTGAAATTAAGGCAATGGCAGGCGGAGAAGGTAGCGCTGTATCAACTGGGGGAATGATAACCAAGCTTAAAGCAGCAGAGATCGTCACCAATGCAGGCGAAATAATGGTCATTGCAAATAGTCAAAAGCCTAATATAGTATCAAGAATCCTTAACGGTGAAAATGAGGGGACTATTTTCCTTCCAAAAGGCGATAAATTGCCAAGCAGAAAACGATGGATAGCATCTACACATCACAAAGGCACAATAAAAGTTGATTCTGGGGCGAAAGATGCTTTAATAAAACATGGCAGAAGTCTTTTGCCATCTGGTATAATAGACGTGGTTGGCGATTTTGAGTTCGGTGATACTGTTAGATGTGTTGACGAGGAAAACGTTGAGTTTGCAAAGGGTTTAACCAATTATAGTTCTGTGGAAGTCAATTTGATAAAAGGAAAAAAGACAAACGAGATTGAATCTATACTTGGTCAAATATACTATGATGAGGTGATCCATAGAGATAACCTTGTCTTGATTGGGAACCAGTAATGATAAAAATTAGCTTTGTCCTTACATTCTTTTTATCAATCATAACAATATTTTCATCAATAGAGGCTATAAACATGCAGGAAAAAACAAATTCTGATCCGAGAAACATTGAGAACGGCTTACCCATATATCAACATGGTTATTGTGATCAGCCTTATGTTGTGATCGCAAAAGATGGAACTTGGTTATGCACATTTACGACCAGTTCAAGCTATGAAGGATCAAAATCGCAATATATAATGGCGACTACAAGTAAAGATTTCGGAAAAACTTGGACAACTCCTGTTGAAATAGAAAGTCCTAATGGACAAGAAGCATCTTGGGCAATGCCTTTGATCAACGAAAACGGTCGGATATATGTTTTCTACATCTATAATGGAGATAATATTCGCACATTGCCTGATGGGAAACCAATAAGAGCAGATATGATCGGTTGGTACTGCTATAAATACTCAGATGATAACGGCAAAACATGGTCTGAACGTCATCGTCTTCCTGTTAGAATTACTGCTTGTGATCGTGCAAACCAATGGAAAGGCGAAGTGCAAATAATGTGGGGCATTGGAAAGCCTATAATTTATGAAAAATCGGCGTTTTTTGCCTTCACAAAACTTGGAAAATATATGCTTGATGACGGTGAAGGTTGGTTTTTCCGTTCAGATAATATATTAACCGAAACAGATGTCTCTAAAATAGATTGGCAAATGTTACCAGACGGAGAATATGGGCTTCGTTCATCGGAATTTGGTTCTGTTCAAGAGGAACATAACATTGTAACGTTATCAAATGGCGATATTTACTGCATGTATCGCACAGTTATGGGGTATCCAGTGAATTCTTATAGCCGAGATGGCGGACACACTTGGTCAAAACCCGAGATCGCAACTTATGCCAATGGACGTCCTATAAAGCATCCAAGGGCATGTCCAAGAATATGGAAGACAAAGAATGGAAATTATCTTCTATGGTTCCATAATCACGGCGGAAAAGATTTCTCTGATAGAAGTCCTGCATGGCTTTCAGGCGGAATTGAAAAAAACGGCATTATAATGTGGTCTCAACCTGAAATTGTTCTTTACAGTCACGATCTATCTTACGAAACTGGAAGGATAAGCTATCCAGACCTTGTAGAACAAGATGGCAGGTATTGGATCACAACAACGCAAAAGACAAAGGCTACTGTGCATGAAATAGATGCGGAATTGTTAGAGGGACTTTGGAATCAGGATAAAATATGTGAAATAACACAAAAAGGTCTTGTTTTATCACTTGACCAAATAACAGAAAATATATTGAACATGCCTACTTTACCGAATTTGTCCGAAGGTGCGTTCACAATTGATATGTGGGTCAAATTTGATGATTTATCAAAAGATCAGGTCATTCTTGATTCAAGAGATGAAAGCGGAAAAGGGATATGTCTGTCAACAACAGAGTTTGGGACTGTAAAAATCGGTCTAAATGATGGAAAAAACATCTCAAATTGGGAATGTGATCAGGGTATGCTTGATAATAAAACGTCACATCACATCGTAGTCATAGTTGACGGTTATGCAAATATAATAACTTTTGTTATTGATGGAAACGTCTGCGATGGCGAAAAATATCGTCAATATGGCTGGGGGAGATTCAGTGAATCCCTTAGCGACGTTAATAGCGATGCCAAATTAAGGCTTTCGGTGTCACTTAAAGGTAAACTTGAAAGTCTGAGAGTTTACGATCGTTATCTTCGTAACTCTGAGGCTATAGCGAACTACAACAAGGGCAAGAGCTTAAGAGAAGGATGGTCAAAATGAAACATATATTATTAATTTGTTTAATTATGCTTACTTTTTCACAACTGATTTATGCTGATATGGTGAGGGATAGCCTTATCGCCAATTGGTCTTTTGACAGATCAACTGTTATTGGTGAAACAATCAAGGATTTGACGGGGAATTATGATGCTAAAATGATAGGTAAGCCAAATATAATTGCGGGAAAATATGGCGAAGCAATTGAATTCAACGGTAAAGACAATTATCTATCCTTAACCACATTAAAGGGATTTGGGTCTCATCTCAACAATTTTTCCATAGATTTTTGGATCAAAACTGTATCAACTCAGGATTGGACAACGCTTTTCAAGACATTGACCGATGGTTTATCAATGGCTTGGGCTATTGATCTTAATAGGACAGCGAAACCTGCTTGGGCTTATTCTAAAGGAACGACGCATTTTTATATAAGAGATAAAAATGGAAAAGCATTCGCAGCAGAAATAAAGGCTGACATCTATGATAATTCTTGGCACCATATTGCTTGGGTTGTTAAAGATGCAAGCAGTAATAACTGCTTGATATACGTTGATGGCAAACCTAAGGAAATAGAATATACTTATACGGATACACCATTAGAGTATGTTGATTTTCAATATCCTGTATATCTTGGATCCGCCAATAATAGAGGCAATGTTGAGAGATTTAGCCCATCAGCAGTGGATGAATTTCGTATCTATACTAAGGCATTGACAGAGAACGAAGTATTAAATAATATGATTTCTGCTTCTCCTGTCTTCAATTTGGGAAAACTTGCCTCAAAATGGGGCAGGATAAAAAATAGAGGGTTTGGATATGAGTATTAAAGAGATGGTTTTAGAAAAAGCGAAAAATGCTAAACAGGCTTCAAGGATACTTGCAAAGACGTCAACATCAGCAAAAAATAATGCTCTTAACGCTATGGCTGATGGTCTTCTATCTGCAAAAGATGAATTAAAAAGAGAAAACGAAAAAGACATTGCTTATGCCAAAGAAAAAGGCTTATCTTCCGCATTGATAGATCGCCTTACCTTAAATGATAAGCGAATAGAGGCTATGGCGAATGGGATAAAAGAGATCGTCGCTCTGCCTGATCCTGTCGGCGAGGTTACTCGTATGTGGCAAAGACCTAATGGATTACGGATTGGCAAGATCAGAGTGCCATTAGGCGTTATCGGCATTATATACGAATCGCGACCAAATGTCACTGCTGACGCTGTCGGATTATGCATAAAATCTGGCAATGCCATTATCTTGCGAGGCGGTTCTGAGGCTATCAATTCAAACATCGCTATCGCTAACATATTAGTTCGTTCTGCGATGGATGCAGGATTGCCAGAAGGGTGTATCCAGCTTATTGACATAACTGACAGGCAAGCGATAATGGAAATGGTCAAGTTGGACGAATATATAGACCTAATCGTCGCGAGAGGTGGACTTGAACTTATCAAGGTTGTCAGTGAAAATTCAACCATCCCTGTTGCCAAGCATTCTGCGGGCATTTGCCATACTTACGTTGATGCCGATGCTGATCTGCAAATGGCTGAGGATATTTGCTTTAACGCAAAAGTTCAGCGACCGGGCGTCTGTAACGCTATGGAGACAATGCTTGTCCATAAAGACATCGCTCATTCTTTCTTGCCCCGAATGATACAAAGGTTTAAAGAGGCGGGAGTTGAGATCAGAGGATGTGCAAAGACAAAGAAAATTGTCCCAGATATTATTGACGCAACAGAAGAGGATTGGTGGACTGAATATCTGGATTTAATATTATCAATCAAAATTGTTGATGACATCAACGAGGCTATTGACCATATAATGACTTATGGTAGCCATCATTCAGATGCAATAGTTACAAAAGATTATGATAGGGCGATGAAATTCTTGAACGAAGTTGATTCTTCCGCTGTCTATGTCAACGCATCAACGAGATTTACTGATGGCAACGAGTTTGGGCTGGGTGCAGAATTGGGCATTAGCACACAAAAACTCCATTCCAGAGGACCTATGGGATTAGAGGACCTGACAAGCCAAAAGTATATCATCTTCGGCAGTGGACAGATCAGACAATAGAACAAAATTGACAGATAACGCTATAACAGAAATATGGAGCAAATGACAGAAGTTTAAAGGGTTGGACAGATATTATATTAAACAAGAAAGGTGATCTATAATAACAACAAATTCCTTCCACTTTGGCAGGTGAAGGTCAGGATAGGGGTGAGTTAAATGAAATCTGAACTCACTGATTTAGCCAGAAGTCTTAGAAAAAACTCAACAGATGCAGAAAGATTACTTTGGGGATATTTGCGGGGAAGACAATTAGGTAGCCTTAAATTCAGAAGACAGCATCCTCTTGGGAACTATATAGTTGATTTCATCTGTCTTGAAAGGAAAATAATAATTGAAATAGATGGCGGGCAACATGCAACAAGCAAAGAATATGATGAAGAAAGAGATAGATGGCTCAATAATCAAGGGTTCAAGGTATTAAGATTTTGGAATAATGATGTTATCAAGAATATAGACGGAGTGATAGAAGTAATAAGGCAAAATTGTTTGAAATCTTGATTGGTTTAAATCACCCTCACCCTTACCCTCTCCCATCAAGGGAGAGGAAATCTGAGAAAAAAATCTTATCAAGGGAGAGGAATTTTGATAAAGACCTCATCAAGGGAGAGGAATTTTAAGAAAAACTTCTACCAAAGGAGAAGAATTTTGAGAAAAAATCCAATTAAGGAAGCTGACAATGGTAGTTTGTTTCATAAAACCGCACAAAATAAGTCGCTTCAAGCTCCGATAGGAGCGTTATATTTATAGAAAAGTAAAATACAAAAACCTAAACTCCGAAGGAGTGATATATAAAAATGGCTCAAACAAAAATGGCTTAAAAACAGCGTTTTTATATTTCGTTCCTCTATAGCTTTTGTTCTTTCTATTGCTTTTGACTAGGAAATATTTCACTCTTAACGGCGTTAAAAACTCCATATTTCAAAGGTTTACACAAAAACCTACCCTTGAAAACATCAATGGAGAGGGAATTTGAGAGAAAATTCTCATCAATGGAAATGGAAATTAGAAGAAAGGCGGAAATTTGAAACTGGTAGTTATGGGAGGGACATTTAACCCCCCACACATAGCACATCTTATCTGTGCAGAAGAAGTTTATGAACTATTCAAGTTTGATAAAGCCCTCTTTATACCATGTGCAAGACCTCCTCATAAAAACAACAATGAAATAATAGATGCCAATCATAGATATAATATGACAATTTTAGCAACGGAAGATAATCCACATTTTGAGGTCTCACGCATTGAACTTGACAGACCAGGAAGATCATATACAATAGAAACTGTTAAAGAGTTAAAACAATTATATGGAAGTGATGTAGAAATATATTGGATCGTTGGTGCTGATGCGATCCTTGAAATGCCATCTTGGAAAAACATAGATAAATTGCTTGAAATATGCAGTTTTATCGGGATCAATCGTCCTGGTTATGATATTAGCTATGCTAATGAGAAAATTTTGAAAAAAATTCACATAGTTGATGTAACAAATGTTGATATTTCTTCCAGCGATATAAGACAGCGAATTCGTCAGGGAAAATCAATTAAATATCTTGTCCCATCGTCAGTTGAAAGTTATATTTATGAAAACGGATTATATAAGTAAAAATCGGAGTCTTTGTCATTTTGTGTTTGATCTATTCACTTTGTTAGAGACCCTTCACTTCGTTCAGGGTGACACATAAAATGTCATTGGTTATTTTAATTTAAAACTACTATGATAAAAACGATTAAATGCCCAATATGTGGGAAAAAGGTTGCGTTCAATATTAAAAAGGATTTGCCTCCTAATTTTCCTTTTTGCTCAAAACGATGCAAGTTGATCGATCTTGGCAAATGGCTGAACGAGGAATATACTATTGATAATATATTGTCAGAGGAAAGCATACTTGAAAATGACAAAAAACGAAATCATAGATGAGTTAAAACAAAGACTTAGCAAAAAGTTATATACACATTCTCTGGCGACGGGAGATATGGCGAAACAATTAGCTAAAGTTCTCAATTCAGACGAGGAAAAAGCATATTTGGCTGGAATATTGCACGATTGTGCCAAAAATATGCCTAAAAAAGAACTTCTAATTTATGCACATAATCACAAAATAATGATTGACAGTATAACTTTGATTCAGCCATCGCTTTTACATGGAGTTGTCGGTGCAAATATAGCGAAGTTGGAATTTGGCATTGATGATCCTGAAATATTACATGCAATAGAAACTCATAGCACAGGTTCAAAAGAAATGTCGTTGTTGGATAAAATAATATATGTATCAGATTCAGCAGAACCTAACAGAGATTATGAGGGCGTTGATCTAATAAGGAATTTAGCATTCAACGGAGAACTTGACAAGGCATTATTGGAAGCTATGAATATAAAACTTGCTTATGTTTTAAGTAAAAGGATAATGATTCATTTAGAAAGCATAGAGGCATGGAACAATATAGTTGGTGCTTTATTTATCAAAAAAGGTTGAGAACATATTATTTGAATTGTATCAAATCAAGGAGGTTATATTAATTGGAGATTAGCGGGGCAGAGATCGCCGAATTAGCAGCGAAGTCAGCTTATGATAGAAAAGCTTTGGATATAATAATTCTTGACTTAAAGGGAATATCTTCTATAACGGATTATTTTGTTATTTGCACTGGTAACTCAGATACTCATGTTCAAGGCATAGCAGAGAAGATCAAAGAAAGTCTTGATGAAAAAGATGTTAAGCTCTGGAATAGCGAAGGTGAAAGAAAAGCAACATGGATATTACTTGATTACATTGATGTTATAGTTCATATATTTACAAAAGAAGCGCGGGAATTCTACAGTTTAGAAAGACTTTGGGGTGACGCTCCAAAGACCACTTATGATGGCGAAGATTGACATTAGATTTGTCATAGATCACTGATTACAGATTACTGATTACTGATCACAGATTACTGATCACTAATTACTATCTACTTGGAGTTAATAGATCATGTTGAAAAACAATGGAAATATTTTAGCATCTATAAGAGAAGAATTAAAAAATATAGTTTTAACCGCTGTCAATAAAGCAATAGAAGCAAAATTAATAGGGTCACTTGACATTCCAGAGTTCAATGTCCAAAAGCCTGATCAGAGAGAATATGGCGATTTTTCCGTATCTTTACCATTAATGCTGACAAAACAAGCGAAAATGCCTCCTAAACAGATAGCTGAGGCAATAGTTCAGTTTATTGATGAGAGAGATATAATAGACAAAGTTGAGATAGCAGGACCAGGCTTTATAAATTTTTTTCTAAAACATGAATGGTTGAACGAAATATTGCTGTCTATCCAAGAAATGGGCAAGGATTATGGCAAAACTAATATAGGTGCTGGCGAAAAAGTCCAAGTTGAATTTGTCAGTGCAAATCCCGTAGGACCATTAAATGTCGTCAGTGCAAGGGCTGCATCAGTCGGCGATTCAATCGTCAATTTGCTTAATGCTATCGGTTATGATGCAAAAAGAGAGTTTTATGTGAACGATGCAGGAGGGCAAGTTTTCACTTTTGCAAGGTCTATAAATGCCCGTTATCTGCAATTACTTGGTAAAGACGTGCCTTTTCCTGAAGATGGCTATCATGGGGATTATGTAAAAGATTTAGCCCGTGAGATCATAGACGAATATGGAGACAAGTTTCTAAATATAGCAGAGGAAGAAAGGCTTGAAACTTTCAGAAATATCGGACTAAAAAAGATATTAGATGGACAAAAACAGGACCTAAGAGATTTCGGCGTTGAATTTGATCTTTGGGCAAGTGAAAAGGCTGTTCGTGACTCTGGAAAGATGGACGTTGTCCTTAACATAATCCATGAAAATCAATATTCGTATAAAAAAGACGGTGCTATATGGTTTAAGTCAACATTTTTTGGCGATGATAGAGACCGGGTTATCGTCAAAAGCAATGGCGAAGTGACATATATTGTGCCAGATTTAGCTTATCACTTGGATAAGTCCGAACGTGGATTTAAAAAGGTTATAGACTTATGGGGACCCGATCATCATGGTTATATCCCAAGAATGAAATCGGGAATGCAGGCACTTGGTCTACCTTATGATTGGCTTGAAATATTGATAGTCCAGCAGGTAAACCTGCTTCGTGGCGGTGAAGCGGTCAGAATGTCCAAACGTGCTGGACAATTTGTCACGCTTAAACAATTGATTGATGAACTCTCCGAACAAGTTGGAAGGCAGTTTGCGGTTGATGTAGCAAGGTTCTTTTTCTTAATGCGTTCCACAAACGCTCATCTTGATTTTGATATGGATTTAGCTGTTCAACAAGCAGAGTCAAACCCTGTGTTTTATGTCCAATATGCCCATGCCAGAATATGCAGTATCTTTAAGCAAAAGGAAGAGAAAGGCATAAAGACGATAAAAAACGCCGATCTATCGTTGCTCAAAGAACCTGAAGAAGTTGATTTGATCAAAAAATTAGCTGATTTTCCTGATACAGTTTATGATAGTGCGATAAATATGACTCCACATACAATTACTAAATATGTTCAGGAATTAGCCGCGGTTTTTCACTCATTTTACAATAAATGCAAGGTCTTAGATAGCGATAATATAGAGTTATCAAATGCTAGGCTTGTTTTAGTTGACTGTGTAAGGACAGTTATAAAAAATGGTCTGGCATTGCTTGGAATATCTGCACCAGAAGCTATGTAAGTGAAGCTATGTAAGTAAGGTATTATTTATCATGCTGAACGAAGTAAAACATCTAAATAGATTTCTCTATTCGCTTAAGAAGATTTTTCGCTCCGCTCAAAATGACATTTTATGTGTCACCCTGAACGAAGCGAAGGGTCTCTAACGAAGCGAAGGGTCCTTTTTGAGATTTCTCTATTCTATCAAAATGACAATTCAAAATGACAATATTAACTATGTGTTTCAATTGGGAAATATTATTATTCAATTAGATCGTCTATAAAATAGATTGTCTAGGAAAATCCCTCTAAATTTCCCTTTTTATGTAGTTTGATTAAATAATTGGGTAATCGCTGAGAATGGATTCCTGCTTCCGCAGGAATGACGAATACACGCACAGTGTCATTCCCGCCCCTACTTCCGCAGGGGTAAACTGCAGCGGGAATCCAGAGAGACATTGCTAATTTTATTCCCCGATTAATTATTCAAAATTCATTCAAATGGAGATTTTATGGTATTTTTAATGATTACAATAAAAAGGTCTTTCTCCAAGCTTTCTCTCACTTGATGGGAGAAGGTAAGGGCGAGGGTGATTTAAACTAATCAAATTGCAAACAATGAGGATATGAGATTATGGATTTCTTTCATTACGAAAACAACGAGCTTTATTGTGAGGAAGTGCTTGTATCTGATGTAGCAGAATCGGTTGGCACTCCCTTTTATCTTTACAGCCAAAGGACAATCGTTGATCATTACAAAAAACTTGATACCGCTTTTTCGGGGATAGATCATCTTATATGTTTCTCCATGAAAAGCAACGCAAATCTTGCGATATGCAAAACTCTTGCTAATGAAGGTTCAGGAGCGGATATAGTATCTGGTGGTGAACTATATAAGGCGATAAAAGCGGGATTTAATCCACAAAATATCGTTTTCGCAGGAGTTGGGAAAACAGATTCAGAGATAGAATATGCACTTAAAACGGATATTCTAATGTTTAATGTTGAGTCAATGTCAGAAGCGAAAGCTATAAATCGTGTCGCAGGAAATCTCGGCAAAAAAGCAAGAATAGCCCTTCGCGTTAATCCTGATGTAGACCCAGGAACTCATAAGCATATAACAACTGGTAAGAAAGAAAATAAATTCGGTTTAGCGATAGATCATGCTATTGAATATTTCACAGAAGCGAATAATATGCCTAATCTTGATGTGATTGGCATTCATGCACATATAGGGTCACAGATAGTTTCAACAGAACCTTATGTTGAATCTCTGAAAAGGCTTTCTAAGCTTATCAGCGATCTTGAAAAAGTTGGCATAAATATAAAGACATTGAACATAGGCGGAGGATTAGGGATCATCTATAACGAAGAAAACCCATCAACCGCTCAGCAATTTGCAGAAGCGATACTACCATTAGTAAAACCTACTGGAAGAAGGTTAATATTGGAACCGGGAAGATTTATTGTTGGAAACGCAGGCATATTGGTCACAAAAGTTGTCTATATAAAACAGACAGAAACGAAAACATTCATTATTGTAGACGCTGGAATGAATGATCTTATCAGACCAGCACTTTATGATAGCTATCACAATATACGTCCCTTAAAAATTAATGGAACAGAGGAAATGACCGCTGATATTGTCGGTCCTATCTGTGAGTCTGCGGATTGTTTCGCAAAAGATAGAAAAATCAATGTTGTCAAAGAGGGCGATCTGCTTTCAATATTCAGTGCAGGTGCTTATGGATTTGTTATGTCATCAAATTATAATGCGCGCCCAAAAGTGGCAGAAGTTATGGTTATTGGTGATAAATATTTTGTTGTCCGTAAAAGAGAGACTTACGAAGACTTAATAAAAGGTGAGGTAATCCCTCAAGATATATTATAGGATAAAGAGAATGAAAACTAAAAAACGAACTGGGTTTGTATATCATCCTGACTATCTTAAACACGATGCCGGTCCTTTTCATCCAGAAAGTCCACAACGGCTGATGGCTATCATTGATGGCGTCAAAAGTTCTGGTCTCACAGAAAAACTTATCCCTTTGGAGCCATCTCCCGCATCAGTTGAGCAAGTGCAATATATACATACAGAAAGCTATGTAAAGTTTCTAAAAGAATTCTGTAATCGTGGTGGCGGTAATCTTGAAATTGATACAGGCGTTTCAAGGGACTCATACGACGTCGCATTGCTTGCGGTTGGTGGAGTTATAAAAGCCATAGATGCAGTCCTTGATGGTGAGGTAGATAACGCATTTGCTGCTGTCAGACCGCCGGGACATCATGCCCTTGCTGACACAGGAAAAGGATTTTGCCTATTTAATAACCTGGCTATTGGGACAAAATATGCCCAAAAGGAACGCGGCTTGAATAAAATCCTTATAGTTGATTGGGACGTCCATCATGGAGATGGCACACATTATATCTTTTATGAGGATCCGTCTGTATTCTACTTTTCTGTCCATCAATTTCCGTTTTATCCGGGAACAGGAAGAGCTTATGAAACGGGAAAAGGCGCCGGAGCAGGATATACCTTGAACGTCCCTGTTCCCTTTGGCGCAGGTGTTGATCTGTATATAGATATTTTTCAGAAGAAGTTTAAGCCTATGGGATTACGTTTCAATCCAGATATTATATTCATATCAGCAGGTTTTGATGGACATAAAGACGATCCGATAGGTGGAACAGAATTAACCTCTGAATCTTATGGAGTTTTTACAGATATAGTTATGGAAGTTGCAGAAGAAACCTGCGGAGGACGAGTTGTCTCTGCACTTGAAGGCGGTTATGAGCCAAAAGCTATTTCAGAATCTGTTGTCATACATTTGAAGCATCTTATGGGAGAGGATACTTAATGCTGGATGCTTGTTGTCAAATAAATTAATTTCTGTGAAATCCCTTTATTAATTTGGTTGACTGCTATATTGAGGAAATGCTATATGAAATTTTATAAAACAGATGTCTTAGTCATAGGTTCTGGTGGAGCTGGATTAAGGGCTGGAATTGAGGCTAAAATCAACGGTGCTGATGTTATCATCGTCAATAAAGGTGTCTCTGGCGAAAGCGGATGCACAAAAAGCGCCGCATCAGATTGGATGGCATTCGGAGCCGCCTTTGGTCATGCCGATCCCAATGATAGTCCCAAAGAACATTGGATTGACATCATGGTAAAAGGCGGATTACTCTGCGAGCCAGAATTGAGCAAAAATATTGCCTTCAATGCACCTGATAGATTTATGGATTTGGAAAAATGGGGGGCAGATTTTGACAAAACAGAAGATGGGAAATTCGTCCAAATACTCAGTGATGGTGCTAGATTCCCTCGTGCCTGTGGAAAAGGTGCTGACACAGGTCCCGTCATTGTCAAAGTGTTAATGCAAAAAGCTAACGAATTAAATATTAAATTTGTTGACAATATATCAACTGTTGATCTGATATTAGACGATTCTGGGGCAGTTATCGGATGCTATGGCATTGATAAAGAAACGCAGGAATTAGCGATATTTTCCGCTGGTGCTGTTGTGCTTGCAACTGGTGGTGCTGGCAAAATCTATGCGATCAACGTCTTTCCCGATGGTATGTTCGGCGATGGTTATGCTATGGCGTATCGTGCTGGTGCTGAATTGGTGAATATGGAGTTTATCCAAATAGGACCCAGTATTGTCTATCCTATACATTTCGCTTTATCAGGCGTATTTTGGCGATTAAATCCAAGAATAACTAATAAGCATGATGAAGAATTTATCCCCAAATATATTCCACAAGGCGTTGACATTAACAAAGCCATATATATAAAAGGCGTCTCTTACCCATTTACAATAAGAAATGAGTCAAAATGGATTGATGTTGGTATATATACTGAAATAGCGGAAGGCAGAGGCACGGAACATAACGGCGTTTATATGGATATATCACATAACGATCCAAAAGTCATAGAAACGGAGGCGAGAGTTCCGTTTAATCACTTAATGAAATATGGTATTGATCTACGCAAAGATAAGGTTGAATTCGCCCCTGCGATTCAGCATTTTAACGGTGGAGTGCGCATCAATACCAAAGCAGAGACATCAATCATAGGCTTATATTCAGCGGGAGAAGTAGCTGGTGGTCAGCATGGGGCAGATAGACCCGGTGGAAATGCCCTTGCAGATTGTCAAGTGCATGGCAAGATCGCTGGTGAGAATTCCGCAAAATTTGCCCTTACAAATGCCCATAAAGGTATAAGCGAAGATAAAATTAAGGCTATTGAAAATGAATACGAAAAGTTAATTAAAGACAGGGAAGGGCAAATTTCACCAGAAAAAGCGATAGCTGATATGCAATGGATGATGTGGAAGAATGCCAGTGTCGTTAGGACAGAGGAAGGCTTAAAATCGCTTATCTCGTATATATCAAACGCACCGTCGCCTAAGTTTAGAAAAGATGAAGTGTGTAAATATATTGATTATAGAAATATGCTTATCGTTGGAAGTATGGTAGCAAATAGCGCACTTATGCGGAACGAAAGCAGAGGGACGCACTATCGGGCAGATTGTAAAGCGGTTAACGATCCGTCTTGGCTGAAACAGATCGTTATAATGAACAAAAATGGAAAAATGACCCATAGTTTTAATCCGATCATTCTCCAAAAAGACCTTGAATTCCTAAAATCTCATCTTGAAAGTGCTTAAAATGCTTAATAATATTATTTCTTAACTCAATTACGTCATTTTGAGTGAAAATAAGATTCTTCGCTGACGCTCAGAATGACAGTTTAATTATTCAAATAATATTATTTTTTCTTAGATTCTGAAAATTTGCGAAGTTCAAAGGTTACGACATTGCCCGAATAAGGGTCAACATAGTCATACTTTATAACGCCTTTATTCCTCACAAGCCAATAATTAGCAAGCACATCACTATTTGGCTGATTTTCTGCTGAGACCCATTCTTGTATATGGAATACGTTTGAAAAATTTCCCGCAGGAACAGAGATATTTTCATTGATAGAGATCACTTTACGGGTATAGGTAAAATACGGCTCTATGTATGACTTTGAGACTATCCATTCTTTGCCTTCATAAAGCGGAAACGACCAGATAATATATTTTGGTTGGTATCTTTGAAAATACGTATCGCCAGATTTGCCGAGAAAATCTACCCAAAGATCAAAACCATATTCTATATATGATTGCAGGTCTTTTGTAAAATAAATATAGCGGATAGGAAAGCCATATATTGCAGAATTATAATTTATTGGCATGCTTGCGTTAGTCTCAAAGATTTTAACAGTGCTTCCAGCGATATTTTTTGTGCCAGAAATAGTTGCATTGTAAGAAATCTTGCCGTCAGTTGTCACATATTCCCAAGAATCACCGTCAGCTGATGGAAAATCTAATGCGGTAAAAGATTTGGGATCAACAATTGGGACAGAATCTTCTACTTCAAATGGTTCTTCTACTTCACATCCGATAATAGATAATGAGACAATAGATAAGCATAAAAATATATAAAAATGCCAAGTTCTCATCTTATCACCACGACTTTGCCTTTCAGTTTGACGTCATCTTTTTCTGCTGAATAAAGATATACTCCACTCGCTACCTCATCGCCGTTGTCATCTCTTCCGTCCCATTCTACTGCATTTTGCAAGGTTCTAATCAGTTTTCCTGAAACACTATATATTTTTATGTCAAATCCGGGCGGGCGAAACTTCATAACCCCGTTAAAAGGGTTTGGATAACATATCAATACTTTATCATTTGAGTTAGCTTTATATTGAAATTCAGCACCTTTTATTATATATGTCCCAACCATGCCATAATAATCTCTTGCAGAGGCAATATAAGTATATGTTCCAGAAGGCACTTTGAAGTCAACAAGTAGCTTTCCTTTCCATTTTGTATCGTCATTTCCTAATTTGGATAATTCAATGCTTATTTTTCTTTGATCAGGGGCAATTGCGATCAATTGGGGAGGCTCTGATAATGGCTTGGTGGAGTTAAGATAAACTTGCCATTCACCAGGGGCTAAAAATTCAGTTACAATAGACATCATCGGGGCTTGCATAGTAGGCGTAACAGCATTTTTTGCGATTGATGGCGTTCCCATAATCCCATGCTCACTCAAAGGCACAATCGCATAATAGTAATGGACACTTTGTGGATCATACAAGTATTGTAAATCTACATCAGAAAAGACAGTTTTATCAACAAATGTTGTATCAGTAGCAGAAACTTTGCCAATTATGTCTATGTTGTCATCGGATATGTTGTCTCCGTCAATGTCTTGGGCGCTATAAACTTCTGCGACTCTTATCTCGCTATCATCTTGATCGCCTTCTGATGGTGCAAAACGCTTACGAACTATTGCGACGTCTTTTATGCCTGATATATCTATCACGTCCCACGAAAGCACAATCTCGCCTTTATCGTTTTTGCTGACTTTTGGCTCCGTTAGCTTTCCGATAGGAGGTTGACCTGCGGAATAAGACACACTGTATATATCAAGATCGGGATGAAGATTGCTTAGGACAAGCACTATTTCCTCAATCTCTTTTCCGAAATTGCTATAAGTTCTTTGCCCTTCTTGTGATCTTGGGAAAAGCATGATCTCATCAACTCTTGGCTTTCTGTTTTTCTGATATAATATCAGTTTAGCTCCCCAACCCCTTGTTCCAAAAGATTTTAAATACCGAATATCTTCGGATTTTGTTATATCAGAGCCATCAATTTTTATTGTTATATTCTGCGATTCTCCTGACGGCAGAAATCTTATATATCTTGCACCAAGATTCTCAGGGGCTTTTTCAGTGTCTAAATCGGTCTTCATAGGATATTTTGATATAATATCGTCAAGATGCACTGGGACAGGCGGATATTCTGCACCATGAGAATAAAAACGGTCATCATAACGGAAATTGGTAAAATAGTTCCAAACAGTAAATTCCTTAAAGGCACTACCAAGATTTGTCCCTCTATTTATAAATGACTCGTTGAAATTGGCAAGTTCGCGATATGTTCCCTCTGCCATATTTTCAAATATGTCTTTTATTATCTCAACATCATATCGTTCTGTTAAAAAGATACTCCAAATAACGCTTCCGTATTCATGCCAACCGTCAAATTTAGTTAAAGACCAATCTGGATAGCGAAACCAATAATTCAGTTGACTGGTATAATATTTATTGCCGTCAGTTTCGCCTTGTTCACTTCCGTCATATACCATTCGTTCCATCCAAGTGCATGTAGCTTCCATAAACCAACGCTCCGATCTGTAATTGTAAGCGAATTGGATCGCATGGAAAAACTCATGACTACAAGTGGTCTCTATATACCTTTTGCCTTCAGATGCACCGACTAACTCATGGACTCTGGAATTTATGCCGAAATAAGATGAAATAGTCATTGATGTGGATTGGACAGAAAGTGGGTCTTCTGGCATAGTAAAACCAAGCCATGGTCCTGAAAATAGATAAACATCATATCGCCTATCTCCGCCATTATCCTTTGCCCACATATCGTCAATGGGAGCTTTATAACCAAGCTGTTCAACCTCAATTCGGTAGGATTTTTCAAATGCTTCTGCACAAATATCAACTAAATCTGGAACGCCATTCATAGGGAAAATGTCTTCCGAGATGACAGCGTCAGGTCCTTGTGTGGTGTAATGGAACTTAAAATGAGGTGTGCCGAAAGTCTTTGGCAATCCAGATACATACCAATAGCTGTCTGGTTTATCTGGTCGCTGAAACATCGGAATAAGGCTCTGACGCATCAATAATGGCAGACTTTTCCAGTTGTCAGTTATAGTTGCAATGTAAGGGAAAAGGCATTTTTCCATCTGATTAAAGGTATATCCAGAATGCGATCTCGCATCTTGCATTTTTTTCAACGCTGTTTGCAGATCGAGATTTTTGCTATCTGCGTTTGCAAGATTAAATTGAATTAACAAAATAAATATACAGAATTTTATATAAAAAACTTTTCTATATCTCAAAGTTTCTCACCTAACTAAAAGATAAACTTGCAAAACTTACGACTGAATCTGTATCGTATTCTGGCGATTGATAGTATTTTATAAGTTGACCTTTATTTGCATCTATGACCTTTAACATAGTATATATTGACGACAATCCGCATATTTTCCTGTCATTATTTTCTTCTTGTATAGACCTAAAGAAACCATCAGCATCTAAATTTTCAACATATTTAAGCGATTGTAAATCTTTTGTCTCAATCAAGCTTAAAAGCCCAGATGAAATCGTGATATTATCGCCGAATCGCTTTCCTATATGGCTTAGATCAGCACTACTGATAAAGCATACCGATCTTCCACTTTCAGCTACAGAATCTTTCAATATTGAGATAAAATTACTAATTTCTGGAATATCAGTTGGTAGTTTGCCATCTTCTATATTAAAAGGCGAACATAGGATAGGGACTATTTTAAAATCTCTTTTTTCGCCGAGTATATATTGCAGAAAAACTGTTTGGAATTCAATAGAATGCTCATATTTATGAATTAACTCGTCCTCATATATATTAAAACTGCATTTTTCCTCAATTGATTGGACAAAATCCACATCTGTTGACAATATCTCAAAAGGTGTTTGAAAATCCTTTTTAGTAAGTATGAATGGGTTCTTTGATGGAGTGTGAGAAGTGCCAAAGATAATGAATAGGTCAGCATTACAATGTTCAGCAATTTCTTTATATGCCCAAGCATAGCAAATTCCGCCACGTTGAAGGTCTATATGAGGGGCAATTACGCCTTTTATTATTCCATCATTTTTGGGATTTGGTTCACCAGGACCTTCAGGATGTGTAAAATAGGATTTTATCTGCTCTTTGAGTAATTCTGGATCGGATTCGTAGGCTCTACCAGCAAAGACAGAAAGACGAAGCGATGAATTGGCGAAATCTTCGGCGACATATCTTTTATATTCCTCAAATCTATCGCTATCAAGCATAAGATTTGCGTCCAGATCATTGACGACCTTTCTTATCTGATCGCTCATAATCAATGTGCCATATCTTCGCATATATTGCTCTTGTATATCCAAAATGGAATGTTCGCCATCAAAAAGGCTAACTATAAAAAAAGCACTTTCTGGCACAAAAACAGGATTTTCTGTAAAATGAAGTGGGTCTTGTAAACATATCATCTTTCTGCCATTCATTTCTACTGGGAAGGCGTTAAGTTCTCTCAATTTTGGTCTTTCTAAATCGCTCATTTATCCCCCTAAATTTTGGTTAAAGTTTATAATGTTCTGCAAATAAAATTGCCCTATCATAGTCTTTCTTTTCCATCAATAGATCATATATTTCCTTTGCTAAATTCTTTACAATTTCATCGGGAATTTGATATTTGTTTATATAATCCGCATCTAATTTACACAATTCCTTTTCTATGATCTTCAAAATCTCCTTTTGAGTATATAGGAACGAAGGTTTTGCCATAAAAGCATACTCTTTTATTAGAACTTTAAATTTTTCAATAGCTGCTTTTTGTGCCGATGTAAATTTGCTTTCATCCATTTTAATTACTCCTAATTCCTTTATACTCTTGTAATCAACTGACATTTATTCATTCTTGTTACATTATCTCATATTTGTTTATAATTTTCAAGACATTACAACTGATCACCACTGATTCACCCTCAGTTTTTTTACACATCATAAAAACACACATAATCCAAGGTAAATAATGGATCAAGTCTGAGATTAGCCCAAAACTCTCTTAACTTCTCTTTAATCACCCTTATCAATGAATATTCCTTCCTACACGATTTATTGTAATATTTTGACCATCTGTATCCCGATTTCTCATATAATATCAGTATCATACCCATACTGATTATAACTAATAAAAGCAATAACTCAAACCTTGCTTGCTCTGTGTTCTTTATCACTAACTTCCTGAATCCAAACAATGACTTTATGTCCCTAAAACATTCCTCTATCTGCATCCGCTTGCTGTAAAGCATTCTTATTGTGTCATCTACACTTGATACCACAAAAAATGGGTCAGCCTTATTGGATGGGTTCTCTGAACTTAAAAGGTTTATCTTTACACGCTCTCTGATATGATAAAACATGTCTTTGAAATAACCTCTTTGACCAAATGATGATAATTTACCCTTATATTCCATTCCAACTATTCCGCTATTCTTGGGCACCCTTATAACATAATCAACAGAAAAATATTCCATATATCTCATAAGTTTTTCATCTGCAAATCCTCTATCAAACACAAATATGAATCTCCTATCTGACATTGTCATCTTCAGTATATCAATGACTGTATCAAGGAAATTCCATATTATATAGTTCTCACTCAAATATTCCATATCTCTTATCTGTTGGTTGGTATATACCTTAAACGCTATTGGTATTGCTCTTTTCCTGAAAGGTATAGCTGCTATAAATGCTTTATAATCATACATAAGGTTTATTCCATCTATCAGTATTGTGATTGTATTACTGCTACAAACCCTCTGTAATACAAACTTTGCCCAAAATAAAGTCATATAAAACAATGGTAGTTTATTATCCAAAAATCTGAGTAGCCTTGTTTGTTTTGCTTTCTGGTTTTTAACATCAGTAGGCAAACATCTTGCTATCTCGTTTATAGTTATTTTCCCTGCTTTTGCTATAGCTATGGTGGTTAGAGCAAGGTTTTTCAGATTAGGCTTTGATAAAATGCTCTTGAAATTTTCCTCAATAGTTTGTATCATTCTATCAGGATTGACTTTATTTTTTTGTTTATTCTTTTTCATGGCATACCTCCTAGTATTTTCATTTTAACTTTAATGAATACATAATATTTTACAGAAAATACTTATAAAGGTATGCCATTTTTTTGTTTATTTTTCAAGAGTTTCTTACATATTTATCATTCAAACATATATCATTTTTATATCCTTTAAAAACTGAGGGTG
>Ga0078972_1008304_pt1 | contig 21908 bp, 20 predicted proteins | sample YelNatPaOPGAMG01_FD_67568 | JGI IMG/M metagenome (GOLD analysis project Ga0078972, IMG submission 67568) | Hot spring thermophilic microbial communities from Obsidian Pool, Yellowstone National Park, USA - OP-RAMG-01 (SPADES assembly) (version 2) | ecosystem: Environmental > Aquatic > Thermal...
GTTTCTGCAATAACATACTACTTCAGGCAAAGAACGTTCCAGGAAACTCCGATTTAATAATCTAATCTTTATAGAACGTTTCATTGATAGGGCATACAGTTTATAATTAACCTTCATTTTACATTCTGTGGGAACAGTTCCTGTCAATTCGCAGGCAGACTCAAAAATTCACCATGCTTCATTAACCGGAATGGGCTATTTTCTTGATGGCTATAATCTCACCGTTATAGCTGTTTTTACACTGATACTTGAAACCTACAGAATTTTTCCATACACTTCATTACAGGTTGGTTTTGTAAGTGGTAGCGCGCTGCTTGGAGCAGGAATAGGAGCCATTGTTCTGGGCAGATATTCCGACCGGATCGGAAGAAAAAGGTTGTACGTGCTTTACCTTGGGCTTTTCATAATATTTCCAGTTATAAGTTCTCTTTCAGTCAATCTCACCATGATTATAATTGCGAGGTTTTTCCTTGGTGTGGGCATAGGTGCTGATTACGCCGTGGGTCCTGTTTACTCTGTTGAAATGTTTCCTGACAAAACCAGAGGAAGCGGATATGGCCTTGTCTGGGCATTCTGGAGTCTGGGGGCATCATTTGCATTTATTGTTGGTTTCGTTTCGCTTAGATATATAGGCTTTGAAGCGTGGAGGATCGCGCTTGGAATCATAGCTGTCCCGGCCATGTTTCTTATGATCATGAGACTAAATGTTCCAGAATCAGTTAGATGGCTGGATTCCCAAAAGACCCTTGCTGTTAAATCTTCAAACCCGAAACCTGATAATGTTTCGAAGTTTGAAGGACAGAATGCCCCAAATAACCATGGATCAAGCTTTTTGGATCTTTTCAGAGGAAATATAGGTAAGAGAACAGCACTGGTGTGGATACAGTGGATACTGCTCGATATAGGTTCATACGGTTTCGGCCTATATGGGCCGCTGATTATTAGCCATCTGGGTTTCACCGGAACAGATTCTTTTCTCATAACAGCATTGCTTTACGTTGTAGGTTTCGCCTGCGCGGTAATCTCAATAACTTGGAACGACAGATTCGGGAGAAAGATCATTCAGGCCATAGGATTCTGCTTCATGGGTGTGGGAATGGCTTTCCTTGCCCTATCACAGTATGTTGGCGGCACACTTTTCCTGATATTTGGCATAACCGGCCTTGCTCTATGGTATGGAATGGAAAACATTGGCCCCGGCAACACAATGGGACTTTACGCCATTGAATTATTTCCAACAAGACTCCGATCCACTTCAATGGGATCAGCCACAGCGATAACAAGATTTGTATCTTTTCTAAGCGCCTTCGAGTTCCCGTTCATAGCGCTTATCTTTGGTGTTAGCGGATTCTTCCTGATCCTGCTTGGAGTTATGCTATCTGCTTTTATATTCACCATCCTGTTCACTCCTGAAACAAAGGGCATGACGCTGGAAGAGATCTCCGGTGCAATATACACCCATGGAAAACTTGTTGTTGAACCGGTTGAAAAAGGCAAACCTGACAAAATCCAATGATGGATTACCTCTGGATCATGGAGTTCCATTTCAGAAACCTGAAAAAAAGATTAAACTCTTGATTGTATGGTGAGTATATGGGAAATTCCCAGGACTTCCTCAAGGAACTGACTGGTTCTCTTGGCAGGGATATGGTTTTAACGGACCATACTTCACTGAGCCTCTATTCAGGAGGATCCATTGATAGAATGACTGTTATCCCCATGGCAGTGGTAAAACCTCTTTCCACTGATGATGTTTCCAAAACTATGGCACTTGCCCACAGGTATTCTGTTCCTGTGGTGGTAAGGGGTGGCGGATCCAGCCCAACCGGGGCTGTAGTTCCAAAAAGAAATGGAATAGTCATCGACATGAAAAGGCTTGACAGCATTGAACTGGATCTTCCCAATGGGCTTGTGATCTCGGGATCAGGATCCAGCCTGATGGATGTTGACAGCGAATGCAAACGAAGCGGATTCTTTTTTCCTCCCGATCCCTCAAGTGTCAGGGTTGCAACAGTTGGAGGTGCAATTGCCGAAAATTCAGGTGGCATGAGAGTTGCCAGATATGGTCCCATGAAAAACTGGATACTCAAGATTGAGGCTGTACTTTCTGATGGTACCATCACAACATTCGGGGAAGGTGTGTATAAGAACAGGGCAGGATATGACTTCATAAGCCTCATAACCGGAAGTGAAGGTACACTTGCCATTGTGACAAAAGCCTGGCTCAAGATAATGCCCCTTCCGGCAAAGATCAGAAGGATAGCTGGATTCTTCAAGGATCTGCATAGCGCTGGAGATGCCATCTTCAGGGTAAGGAGGGAGGGTGTTAACCCCCTGATACTGGAATATGCTGACATATATGGCATAAGTGCCTCCAATAAGGTCAGGGGCACAGATTATCCGGAAACGCCGGGTGGGATGGTGCTTGTTGATGTTGACGGAGATGAAGAGAGCACTGAAAATTCAGTAGGTTATGTTGAAAACATTTTCAGATCGTACCCAGATACAATAGTTATAAAACCACAGTCAAAGGAGGAGATGGAAGGGCTCATGGAGGTGAGAAGAATTGCTTTCACATCCCCTGGGCTGACATATTCCGGTTTCATAGACGGAGATATAGTAGTTCCTCTGTCCAGGATCAGGGACGCACTTGAGGGAATTGAAAAGATCAGGAAAAAATACAATGTTTACATATCTGTGGCCGGGCATGCAGGGGATGGCAACCTCCACCCAAATATAGGGTCAGACCTTTACAACAGTGAAGAGTGGGGAAGGGCAAAAAAAGCCTCGGACGAGATTGCAGTACTTGGGGTGAAACTTGGCGGTTCTGTGTCTGGAGAACATGGAATAGGGATGCTGAACCAGGAGAAACTTCTGATGCAGTTCAGAGAGAAAGACCAGATGATGACATTGAAACTTATGAAGGAGGTCAAGAAGGTGTTCGATCCAAAAGGCATACTGAATCCTGGAAAATTCGGCCTTGAAATGGAATGATATTTATGATGATACCACCGGCAAAACTCTTCTTTAAAGCATAAGATTTAATTTTTTATCTTCTCGAAGAGTGCATCTGCAAGTTCTATAACATTACCCGATTTCCTGAGGTTTGCATAGCAGATGGGGCATGAAGTTACAATTCTTGATGATCCGCATGAATTGATCTGACTGATCCTTTTATCCGCCACTCCGGCAGCAAGATCAGGAAAAAGGAATTCATCTGGGCCACCGCAGCAGTGCAGTGTCTTTCCATGCCTTTCAGGAAGTACTGGCTTTGAAATTATCTGGAGAAATTCCATGGGTTTATGGTAGGCATGTTCCCTCAACTCAAAATGGCAAGGCTCATGGAATGCCAGCTTTTCATCTCCTGACCTTAAGATCACAGGATCAATGAGGTCAAGGTAAAAATAAACTTCAATGTCAAAGTTATTCACGTGTTCCGGATATATGTATTTGAGGAGTTCATATGTATGAGGATCAACCGTGATAATTTTCTTCTTTCCCGCCTTCTTCAGTATTTCATATACTCTCTCTGAATATCTGTGAAACTCGTCATCAAACCCCAGATCATAAAGGATTGTACCCGGGTAAGGTTCTCCCCTCCCCATGTATGCAAATGATATCCCTGAATTTTCAAGCAGCCCGGTTATTTTTCTCAGTGTGGAGGAGGTCTCACCCATTAAATTCCTGTCATATGCAAACTTTGAAAAATACATTGCCGAAGGGACATGAGATAAGATTGCTGAAAGCTTTTTTGAGAAAGCCTGGCCTAAGATCTTTTCAATCTCGGAAAGCCTCTGACTTCCAGCCATCATCTGATACATACCGCCTGTATAGAGAAGAAATTCTGAAGATTTATCAATCCTTATCCCCCGGGACCATGAGTAAAGATTCTTCCCAATATTTATTGGCTGGTTTCTGTGCATTATTGTAGATGCTATCATCTTCCCTATTGCATTCTGATCCTTTTTTAACGGGCTGTCTTTGCTGTTAATGAGGGATTTTACAAGATTGCTCACTTCGCCTGCGTTTATGCCTGTGGGGCATACATTGAGGCAGGCATAGCAGTCCAGGCATGAATTCACAGAATCCCCGACCCTGATGCTTACCTTTTGATTGGTACTGATCTCATTGTAAAGCTTTCTTGCCAGCTGCACCCTTCCTCTGGCACTCTTTGTTGCATCGTATCCTGAGGCGGAGTATGTGGGACACGCGCTTTCGCAGAAACCGCAGTTTATACACCTATCAGTTTCAGTCCGGATTCGGTCCATGATCGATTTGTTTCTGGACGCGTCTTCAATTTCATTTTCCAATATGCTTAACAATGAAATTATGCCTATAAAACTATTTCATTTTGAAGATCTCAAATGGTAAATGAACCAGAATTACCCGGATCGTGGTTCCATGGAATATGTCCCATGTATCAGTGAACCTTCAGAAAGTGGGTCAAAGAGACTTTTAACCCTTATATTGACAAGGTCTTTCTTTGCCTGGGATACCGCAAGAGGATGAATGACCTTTGCACCTTCCGATGAAAGTTTTTCAGCCTGATCATAAGTGAGATTCCTGAGTACAGCGCAGGAATGGCTGCTTTTTGGATCACTGCTCATTATGCCTTCCACATCCTTCCAAAGTGTAAGGTTGGCTGAACCAACGCATGATGCAACTATAGATGCAGTGTAATCACTTCCATCCCTTCCAAGAAGAGTTGTTTCACCTTTTTTGTTTCTCCCGATGTATCCTGTGACAACAGGAATTTGACCGTTAATAACAGAATATGTCAGAGGCTTCCTTATATTTTCAGCCGTTTCCTCCATTGATACTGTTCCGCTCAGGTAATCACCACCGGTTATTATTCCCAGATGGTCTGTAAAGTAATATTCTGCAGCCAGACCTCTCTGCCTGAGAGCTGCTGCCACCATCATTACAGAAATTTTCTCACCGAAGCTCTGGAGAAATGCTGAATGTTTTTCAATATTTACCGGGTCTTCTGTCAGAGTTAACCCATAAGATTCTATGAGACCAACGCATGATCTCAAATCATCGTCAAATTTTGCCAGGACTGATCCCGCAAGAACCGAACGGGCTATTTCCATATGCCTTCTTGAAAGGAAATCAGAAAGCCCTCTCAGGTCTATGTTTTCCACATTCAGATCAATAAAACTCCTGATGGTATCTGTCACTCCTTTTAAGGCGCTCATTATAACAATACAATTCTTTTCCCTTGAGATTATGTCAAGAACTCTTGAAAGGTTTTCTGCGTCAGCCAGGCACGATCCTCCAAATTTCATCACCTTTATGCCCCCGGGTTCCATTCAAACCATCCCCTTTTTGAACATAAGCTCTGCATTTAACACTGAACCTCCGGCGGCACCTCTGATTGTGTTGTGGGAGAGGGTTACATATCTTATGATCCTGCCGGAAATCTGAACTCTGCCAACAGTTGCAGCCATGCCTCTGGCCCGATCCGGAGAACCGGCCATAGAGTCAAGATAGGGTTGTGGTCGATTTTCTTCATTTCTCAGGATAACCGGTTTTACAGGAGCCGATGGAAGTTGCATTTCCTGTGGAACGGATCTGAAATTCATGTAAGCGTCTGATATTTCTTCAGGAGTAACATCCCGATCAACTGTTACTCTCACTACCTCAAGATGAGAATCCCTTACTGGCACCCTTACGCATGTGGGGTTAACTGTTATATCTGAATTCTTTACTTTACCAGCTTCCAGAGACCCAAACATTTTTGGTATTTCCTTAACTATTTTTTCTTCTTCATCCTGGATGTAAGGAACAATGTTGTCCATTATATCCATTGAGGGTATGCCTGGATAACCTGCTCCGCTTGCTGCCTGGAATGTCGTTACATTTACATCCCTGACTCCAAACTTTACAAGAGGCTTAAGGGAAAGTGCAAGGCCAATTGAGCTGCAATTCCCGTTTGCCACAATATAGCCATCCTTTCCGGTTACAATGTCAAGGCATTCACTGTTCACCTCAGGAACCACAAGGGGCACATCCTCCCTCATCCTGTTTGCGGAAGCATTTGTGAACACTGGGATGCTGTGAGATGCCAGTTCCAGTTCAGCATCCTTTGCAAGATCATTTGGAAGAGCACTGAAAACAATATCCGGATCAAGTCTCCTTACCTTTCCAATGTCCAGATGATCTATCCTCTCACTGAGAAGTTCAGACTGAGATATGCAGTACTCAGGTAATTTAAGTACATCCGAAAGTCTCTTTCCATCACTTGCTGACCCCCCGTAAAGACCAGTTATATTGAAATATGGATGATTGGAGAGCATCTGGCAGAATCTCTGCCCCACCAGTCCACTTGCCCCAAGTATAACTGCATCCATCTTTTCCATCATACCACCTCCGTTCTGATCTGGTGGATTAAACCGCATTTGCGGGATTCGTAGATATACTGTGAAACTCTAATTGATAGCATGTGACAATTTTCTAATTATGCCCGATTATTTTAGAATTCACTGCTATGATATTCCGTGCAGTAATTTTATTGATAAAAAATATCAGTTCAGATTTCAGATACCTTACCACAGTTTCTCTGAAATCCTTAGAAATGGTAACAGTGAGTCCATTACCTCCTTGCCTTCCTGTGTGAGTGAATAGGTGACTCCTTCACCACTTTCCATTCGAATTATAAGTTTCATGTTTTCCAGTTCCTTCAAGCGTTTAGAAATTATTGTTGAGCTTGAATGTGGAATGCTTTTAAGTATTTCATTGAAGTTTTTCCTTATCCCATCCTGTTCCAGTATTGCCAGAATAAGCATGGTATACTTCTTGCCTATTTGTGAAAAAAGTGGAAGAGAGGGATCAACGCATATGATCTCATTGCCAGATTTGATCATGCATATATCATTTCTTTTTTTTGCCCTCTCTTTCTCCTTGTCTTCAATGTTCATAGGGATTATTCCAATACTGAACACATAGTTAAATTCTTTTTCATACTTTTGTATTGGCAAAGTTATATCAGAATACATGGATTTGCTTCGGGCAAGGTAAACTTTTCTTTACTTTCTGCCATATATACAATTTTAAGATTAAGTGTCATGGCATCAAAAAAAGTAACAATGCGTGTGTTTGGAATGACATGTGATGACTGCGTCAGAACAGTAAGTGAAGGGCTTAAGGAAGCCGGTGCATCTGAGATATCTGTTTCACTGAAAGCTGGATCCGCTACCGTGGTTGTTGATGACAGCAGGATAAAGCCTGAAGAACTTTCCAAAATCCCTGTTTTTGGTGAAAAATCACACTACAAGGCACAGGTAAGAAAGGTGGAGTGATCTTGAAAAGTGAATATGATCTCATAATTATTGGAAGGGGAGCAGCAGCTTTTTCAGCTGCAATAAAAGCCAGTGAGATAACATCCGGACAGGCATCCATAGCCATGATCGGGTTTGGGCCACTTGGAGGAACCTGCGTGAACGTTGGATGCGTTCCGTCCAAATACCTTATAGAAGCTGCCAAAGTGGCATATATACAGTCACATCCAAGGTATCCGGGAATTGTTCCACAAAAGAATTCAATAAATTTCGGGAAACTCATTGAATCTCTCCGTGAAGCTGTAAGGGATGAGAGAATATCCAAGTATGAGAACGTCCTGAAATCATACGAAAATATTGATGTGTATGATGGTAAGGCTCAATTTCTGGATGGAGATACAATAATTGTCAAAAATAATTCAGACACTAAAAAGCTCAAAGGCTATAATTTCATAATTGCAACAGGTTCCTCAGCAAAAATTCCAAAAATAGATGGTCTGAAAGAAACTGGGTATATAACAAGCAACACAGTTTGGGATCTTAACAACCTTCCCAAAACTCTGACAATTCTGGGTGGAGGTTTTATAGGACTTGAAATAGGGCAGTCACTGCAGAGGCTTGGCACCAGGGTTACAGTCATAAAGGAGCACAGCACAGTTGCACCGGGAATTGAGGAAGAGATAGGTAAGACACTCATGGAAATACTGACACTGGAAGGCGTTGTTTTCCTGAATGGAAAAAAGGTATCTAGAGTCTATTCCCGCAGTGGGAAGAAAGTGGTTGAAATGCAATCAGATATGGGCAGAGAGGAGATCGAGGCTGATGAAATACTGGTTTCATCCGGCAGAATACCCAACGTTGCTGATCTTGATCTGGAAAAGGCAGGGGTTAAGTACTCTGAAAAGGGCATATCTGTGGATGAAACAATGAAAACATCAAATCCACTCATCTATGCGGCAGGAGATGTTGTTGATCAGAAATACAAGCTGGAGACTCTAGCAGCCAGCGAGGGTTCTATAGCTGCTGCAAATATATACTCCGGCACTGAAAAGAGGATAAATCTGCAGCTGGTTCCATGGGCTGTTTTTACGGAACCGCAGTTTGCATCCGTGGGATTTTCGGAATCACAGTATAATGCAACTGGAAGAAAGGGCACCTCCAGAGTTGTTCCCCTTGAACTTATACCAAAGGCAAGAATACTTAGAGAGAAACAGGGCATTTTCAAGATTGTTGTTGATTCTGAAACTGAAAGGATTGTTGGAGTGCATGCCCTTTCCCCATATGCGGCCGAGTTCATAATTGAAGGTGTCTATGCCATAAAATACGGACTTACATTCAGGGAACTCATTGAAAACAGCCACATATTCCCAACAGTGGCCGAAGGAATAAAACTCACAGCCCAGTCTTTCACAAGAGATCTGTCAAAGATGAGCTGCTGTATGGAGTGAATACATTTATTTTAAGGGCTTTTCATTTTTACATACCTGAGTTCACCGGCTATCATCGACACTTATTCCATAAATTTTTTCGCACCTTTCATACTGTGATTAAAGCCGGTAGAACGTTTTTATTACTGATTATTATTCCAATGAGTGAAAGAATTTCCGGGCTTTTCGGCAATAAGAAACTTTGTAGCATCATATATGGAGATTTCTGAAACCTCCAGTATAAGAAAAATAGCCGAAGGTTGGGATAACCGCATTTACCAGGTCGGCAATGAATACATGCTGAAAACACCTCTTAATCATAATAAGGAAAAACAGCTGGATATGGAGGTACAGATTTCGAGATTTTTACAGGGAAGAATTTCAGTCCCCATTCCTTCATTTGTGCATTACGGCAGAATGGAGGATGGAAATTTTGCAGCCCTTTACAGAAAACTTAATGGCGTAAATATTACAAATAAAGAATACGGGATACAGGAAGACAGAATTAGACCGGATTTCCTTGGAAAAGAAAAAAAATTGGAATTTTTCAGAGACGTTACCAGAATTTCCATGGAAATAATGTCCATTTCTGCAGAACAGGTGCCTGAAATTGCCATAAAGGACGGCAGGGAACTTATGGAATATTACTGGGATATCCTTCGGCTTGCCCGTGGAAAAATATTCAACCTTATTGACAGAAATTCAGAAAATCGAATTGAAGATTATTTTAGGAGTGCCCTGAAACCGGAAGTATTCAATTTTAAACCATGTTTCATACACGGGGATTTAGGGGGATGGAACATGCTATATGACATGGAAACCAGCAGGGTATCCGGTCTGCTTGACTGGGGAAATGCATCCATATCGGATCCAGCACTGGATTATTCAGAACTGGTTTATGATTATGGTGATGAATTTTCAACTGTTTTCCTGGGAGTTACGAATCAAAGCGGAATTAAGCATGATTATGGCTTTCTGAAAAGATCTGCTTTCTATGTTCGCATATCCGGAATCATAGATGCACTGTACGGGATTGAGAATGATAATCCTTCTTACATAAAGCAGGGTCTGGAAGATATTGAAATTAGATTTTAGACTTGGAAAATTGCAAACCCTTCACCCTGCCATAATTATATCTAAGTCTGGGCAACATTTTTAAAATATGTTAAAATGGCAAATCATGAAAGCTATGGTATTGCATAATGCTGCAGCGGTGAGTACAAACCCGCTTAAGCTGGAAGATTTGGAAAGGCCCGAACCATCTGAAGGGCAGATACTCCTGAAGATTATCTCCACCGGAGTATGCAGATCAAATCTCCACATGATTGAAGGGGACTGGTTGCATGATGGTGTTCCTTCCAAATTCCCAATAATTCCCGGGCACGAGATCATAGGGGAGATTGCTGAACTTGGAGAAGGAGTGGACTGGCTTAAGAAGGGACAGAAAGTAGGAATTCAGCCTCTCTGGACAACCTGCGGCAGATGCGAATATTGCCTTACAGGTAGAGAAAACCTCTGTCCCCACAAAGAGATAACCGGAGAGACACTTGACGGCGGTTACGCAGAATACATGCTTGGAGACGCCATGCATGTATATCCTCTCCCACAGGGAGTTGATCCCGAACTATCGGCACCTCTCTTCTGCCCTGGAGTCACCGCTTACAGGGCAGTTAAAAAGGCAGACCTGAGCCCTGAAAAAACTGTGTATGTTCTGGGCATTGGGGGCGTTGGTCATGTTGTGGTACAGATAGCAAAGAACACAGGTTCCAGGGTTGTTGCGGTTTCCACAGGAAAGGAACATGGTGATCTTGCATACGAAAGCGGTGCAGACGATGTCCTCAATCCGGGCCTTAAATATGACAGATTGGGAGATCATGTGAGAAAGGCAGATTCGGTCATTGTTTTCTCACCAAACCAGGATGCCATAAATGCCGCTTCAAAACTGGTAAAGGCAGGAGGAAACATTGTCCTTGGAGTTCATGGGGGAATGGAACGCATAAATTTTGTTGATGAAATTCAGATCAGAGGGAGCGTTATCGGTCCAAGAAGCGATATGTATTCTGTACTTGACCTGGCATCCAGAGGAAAGATAAAGATTCATTCTACAAAATATAAGCTCTCTGAAGCAAACAATGTGCTGAACCTCCTGAAAAATGGAAAAATAAAGGGTAGGGCGGTTCTTATACCCTAAAAATATAAAATAAAAATGAAGGTCAGGTATTTAGATTTAATCCATTAAATTTTTATCCTTTGTTTTGCATGTTGCCAGTGCAATTTTAACACCAATTAACAAAATATTTATCAATGAGCGGGATTTAAGTAGTAAAGTACAGAGGGTCAATATGACGAGATTTGTTTTAGTTGGAGACACTACTTTAAGTTATGAGTATAGAAATTTCCCTCTTCTGGATTTCCTGCCATGTGCCCCAAGTAGGGCCGTCCCAGGCAGCATTTACAGATTCCTTAAGGGACCTGCACCACCAGCACATCCAGGGGGTGAGGCTGTATTTGCACCTTATGCGTTGAGAAAACTTGAGGCAGCACTCCTTAGAAAATATCCTAGAAAAGATGTTGTGGTAGCCCATGAGGACTACCTTGAAAGATTTGTTGATGATGATACGGAGATAATAGGGGTTACAACCATGGATCCCCTTGGTGTGGGACCCACCACAATGTCCTATTATGCCCTTTTCGGCGGTGAGATGAGTGCGTGGGTAAGGAGAGAATGGGATTCCCTCATGGAGAGAATAAACCACGTCAGGGAAGGAAAGAAGGCAAAACTTGTTGTGGGTGGACCGGGAGTCTGGGAATTCACCCTGCTGAGGGATGAGATTGACAAATACAAGTTTGACTACGTTTTCCAGGGAGAGGCTGATGATATCGCAGAAATTCTCTTTGAGCAGATAGGAGAGGACAGCATTGATCCCCAGCTGTTCTATCGCGGTTACATGACATATGATGATCATTTCAGGAAGGTTCTGAAGAAAGATGATATGTTTCTTGCAAGAGGTATCACCAAGCAGGCCTATCCCAGACTTGAGGACATTCCGGCAATAGTCAACCCTTCCATGAAAGGTATGGTTGAGGTCATGAGAGGGTGCGGGGTAGGATGTGATTTCTGTGAGGTTACACTCAGGCCATTGAGATACAATTCAGTAGAAAGAATTGTAAATGAGGTGAAGGTCAACCAGAGAGCAGGTCTCACAAATGGATGGCTCCACTCCGATGAGATCTTTGCATACAAGCATGGACCCATGTATACCCCCAACGAAGAGGCTCTCAGTGAGATGTTCACTGAGGTCATGAAAGTGCCCGGTATAAAAACGGCAAACCCCACACATGGAAGGGTTTCCATTCCTGCCGGTTTCCCGGAAATGATTACGAAATTCTCAAAGATACTTAAAGCAGGACCCAGGAACTGGATAGGTATCCAGACCGGCGTGGAAACAGGAAGCGATGAACTTGCAAAGAGGCATATGCCAAACAAGACAATGCCCCTCAAGATTGGCCCTGACGGGTCATGGGAGCAGATTGTCTGGAAAGGCGTATATGTTCAGACCATGAACTACTGGAGACCTGCATTCACCATACAGGTGGGACAGGAAGGGGAAACTGTGCAGGATGAGTGGGATACCGTTGCAATGATAAACCGGCTTAGCAATTCATATGCTGAAGGGAGACCATTTGAGTTCACCATTACGCCACTTGTGAATGTGCCTCTGGGAAGGATCAAGTCCAGAAACCTGAACAAGGATTTGCTCACAACTGAACAGCTTGCGGTCTACTATGCATCCTACAGGCACCTTGCTAAGATGTCTGCACGTGATGGATACAGGGACAGCACAGGAAGCTTTATTTCAAGGCTTGGGACAGGCACAATAATATCATCCGGCGGTTTTGCAATGATGAAGTTTGTGGAATCTGTTGCGAAAAAGAAGGGTGTTGACATAGAGAAAGTAAAGAGATGGGGACTTGAGAACAGGAGAGAGTTCACGTCACTTCCATCCTTAAGCAGCGCCTGATCCCCTGTTTTAAACCATTTACTCATTTTTTTCAAAGAGTGAAAAACTAATATTTCATTACCAATACACTTTACTGTTGATTGTTAAAAATTCTGAGCCCCTGGATTTTTCATATACCCCTTCGAAACTTCCATTCCGTGAAAAGGAACTCGCAGACATAAGGAAAATACTCATAGATCCAATAAAATCAGGAGTATACACCAACCTTGTAATATACGGGGATTCCGGCACTGGAAAAACGGTGTCTGTGAAATTCCTCATCAGGGAGGAGAAGAACCCGCTGATGATCTATGAGAATGCCCTGTCCTTCGGCAACCTGAAAATACTTCTCCTTGACGTTATAAACAGACTTGGTGGCATAACGGCAAACAGATCCCTCCCGTACAAGGATATTTTCAGGATCATAAAGAAGAGCCTTGAGGCAAGGAAAACTGGGCTTGTGCTTATCATAGATGAGGCCGTCAACATACTCAGGAATGACAGTGACGGTTTCTATAATCTTCTCAGGGCACGTGAACTTTACTCTGTGCCCATATCCACTGTGATGATTTCCATTGACAACCCCCTCATGTATATGACCAGGGATGACAGGAGATCGGTTGGAATATTCTCAAGCCTCAGGTTCCAGAGATACAACCAGGATGAGCTTTACGGCATTATTGAAGAAAGATCAAGGCTTGCACTTGTGGAAACCTCTTATACACCAGATATTCTGTACTTCATCTCCGAGATAGCACAGCAGTTTGGAAGCGGCAGGGTTGCCATAGAGCTCCTTCAGAAATCTGCTTACATATCGGAATACAGAAAGTCTGAGATGCTTGAAAATGAGGATGTAAGGGCTGCCAAGGCCCTCATAAACCCATATATAACGGAGAGCAAGCTTGCTGAACTTGACAGCGATGAACTTGTTGTGCTTCTTTCCATATGCAGATGCCTAATGAATGAGACAGAGACTCAGGTGAGCTCAATAATACTTCAGGCAGATTCTTTCTGCGAGCAGTATGAGATGAAGAAGATGGATTCCTCCAAGATCTACAGAATTGTGAAGAAACTTGAAACAATAGGACTCATTGATGGCAGGATTGTGGGGAATGGGGACAGAAAGGGCGTATCCAAGCTCATAGGCATAAGCGATGTCCCTGTTGCCGTATTGAGCGGAAAGATTGAGAAGATCATTGAAAATATTCTCTGATGTCCCTCTGCACACAGAGTGGGGATGATGCCTCAACAAGATAGTCAAAGCTTTCGAATGCCCTTTTCATGTACTTAATGTAGAATTTTCGGTCTATATCCACCTGATGGGGCTGCATATTCAGTATGCCCCTCTTCCTGTCTGCAACTGAAACTGGAATCCTCTCTCCTGGATTCACCTCTATGCCGGATCTGAACAATATGTCAAGAGCCTGCTTCTGGATGTTATTCACCCTGTATTCCTCCCTTCTCCGTGTTACCTTGAAGTTTATCCTGTAGTTTTCAATATCACCTTCAGAGAAATTCCTTATTCTCTCCATGTATGAGTTTTCCAGATCCTTAAGATCCACCCTTTTTGAATATATGTCTGCAGGATTCATGCACTGCCCGAACAGCTTGAGGGCATCCTCCTGGAACTGCTTTGCAATATCTGGCATATCACTTCTCCTCAGTTCTATTCCCCGAACCTTGAATGTGCCGTCATGCCTCAGCCCCATGTATCTGTTCAGGGAACCAATTCCGCTCCTGGATGGAAGGAATACTATCCACCTGTAATACCCGTCCAGAACTATTCCTATTCCGGTTTCTTTCTCAATTTCCATAATAAGTTTATGGACATCGCCATCCCCCATGATCCACATGGAATCCACTATTCCATGTATTACACGGAACCCCATCCTGTGTGCAATTCCTATGGAGCATGCAAGTATATCCCTGCCCAGGGATGTTATGGCTTCATGCACCTCAATCTTCCCGAACTTTGCATTTTTATATCCAGTATATCCAAAGGAGGTCAGAAGCATCCATTTAAGTGCAGTGTCTCTTGCTGCATAGACTGGATTTTTCCATTTTATGCCCTTATAGAAAAGCCTTGTTTCAAGGAGATGCTGTAGAGATTCTGAAAGGAATCCCCTGTGGCTGCCATGTGAAAATTCACCAACAACTGGCCTTTTTGAACCGGTTACTGTTTCAGGCGAGAGATTGTAATTGACCATGATGCTTGGATACATGGATGAAAAGTCAATTTCATAGACGTTGCAGTACAGTCCGGGATCAGGCTGCAGGACAAGGCCCCCCCTGTCCCGTTCCAGAAGATCACCCACACTTTTCCACTCTTCATGATCATCCTTGTAGAGAGGTATGAGTATGCCCTTGCCTATTGCATGTGAAACCTCCATTGAGGAGACTGCTGTTCCCGGCGTTACAACCGATGCGTATTCCAGTGGAAGAGATGACATACGTGACATTGCGTATGCACCCTCCATGCCGCTTTCCTGAAGAATGAATGAATCCATGTCCATGCATATCTTCCCATCTATCCTGATCCATGGGCTTTTATAGTGCACCTGCCCGTATGACTCATATACGATCATCTTTCCCGCATGAACTCCTTTTATATACAAGCCTGAATTTGAAAGTTCCTTCAGCATGGATGTGAAGGAATTTCCCCTGTTTCCGTATATTATGAATCTGGAATTCCTTATGGCTTCGTATGCAGCCTCCAGACCAGCCCGATCCGGTTTTATTATATCTCCGTCAATGACAGTATGTTTCAGGCCTCCGGGAGAGTATACTGGAACCACCGACACCCACGGGATCTCAACATCCATGTCTTCCGGATTTTCAAGATTGAAGAAATTAAGGTTCTTTTCAGACATGAATCTCAGGACAGGGTTTATGTCTCCGTTGTAGATGGAATATTTCCTCCCCATCCCTATGGCCTCTATGGCCCTGATTATTTCTGGAACAAGTGAAGGCTTGAGGCTGATCCTTAAACCGTCCATGTATCCATAAGCATCCCTCATTCTTTCCCTGCTGTAGCTTGCCCAGCGGACAAAGTCAAGCTGGTTCGCAAGGAAATCCACATCATATGGAGTACCATGGACAAATATCCATGTGGTGTTCATGAATGATTCAAATCTTACATTTCTTCCGTCATAATGCCATATCCTTACTGTGTCAAGGCCCGTGCCGTTGATGATTGTCTTCATGGCTTGTTCTCTGATTCCAGTTTTTTAAGGCGGCTCATGATCTCAATTATGGAAAAGAGGAGAATGCCTGTTTCAACATCCTCTCCGGCATATGATATCTCAGGGGAATGCTTTCTTCCAGATCTGATTATCTCCTCCAGCATTTCAGTGTCCTCCTGGCACATGATCTTCTCCATTGACCTGTACCTCTTCTCCACCATATCCATGATCTGCCTTGCGGTCAGTACAGTTCGCCCCATCTGGATGCCCCCTCCTTATATGTTCTTCTTCCAGGAACCTTTGTGTTTCCCATGTAAAGTTCATGTATGTCCCTTTCGCCGATTATGTTCATGTCTATCCTGCATCCCCTGTAGTATGTCTTTATCCTCAGGACATCCATTATACTCTGCAGTATGGAAGTCTTCCAGTCAGATATTGAATGGGACATGACGGCGATAAAGTATGGATAATCATCGGATTCCATGAGTATTCTCTGAAGCTGGTATGATGTGAGAATTCTCTGGATACGCATTGATTCCAGTGTTTCAGGCATGAATGCAGTTCTGAAATCAACCATTATCCCATCCGATATGAGAAAATGGAAAAACTGATGGTCGATTTCCATCATGCGGAAACGATCCACATAACCCGGATCGAAACTCTCAGTCCTGTATATTCTCAGTGAACCATGCACAAATAAATATCATGGTATTGTTGTAAAGCCTTGCGGACAGCCTAAAAAGTGAGAAAATGAGATTTCTGCCCATTGCATGTGCCCTGCATACCCTGTTTCTACATCTTGCCCACTGTTTCCACACGTTTTCCATATCCGTCGGATCTGCTGTTTATCCTCAAAACTTTGTTAAGCTTGAACGCTGCCCTTATGACGCCCAGGTGGGTAATGGCCTGTGGGAAATTGCCCAAAAGGACTCCAGTATCCAGATCGGCTTCCTCTGCGAACAGGCAAAGGTGGTTACCCTTCTCAAGCAGTGAATCGAAAATGTTCTTGGCTTCCTGAACCCTGTTCATCATGACCAGATCCTCCACATACCAGAACGAGAGAAGAAGGAATGCATTGTCCCGGCCCTTGAGTCCGTCATCTTCAAGGTATCTCCTGAAAAGGTGATCCGGAGTCATAAGATCCTTCTCTATCTTTTCAACAGTCCCCTTAATGCGGTAATCATCTGCGGGAAGAAACCCGAAAAGAGGCATCCTAAGAAGTGCAGAATCTGTCTGGTCACTGCCATAATACTGGCTGAAAGCATTTATATGAGGGTTGAAGCCTTTCTCAAGGATATCCTGTTTTATCTTGTCTGCAAAGAACTGCCATTTCCTGTATGGCCCGCTGAAGCCCAGATCCTTTCCCATCTCAATGGCCCTGCTGAAAGCAGCCCATGCAACCAGTTTCGAATAGACATAATGACGTGGCTCAGTCCTGAATTCCCATATGCTTGAGTCCGGTTTCTGCCACAGATCAGCAAGGGTATCAAGAGTCTCTCCCACGAAGTTCCAGAGGTAGGAATTGATTATGCCTCCAACCCTGTTCAGGGCGTATATTGCATTTATGATGGATCCGTACTGGTCGATCTGGAGCTGTGATGATGCCTTGTTCCCTATGCGTACTGGCTTTGACCCCATATAACCCTCCATGTCCAGTATCTTTTCGTCAAGGCTGAGATCATTGTTTATTGTATATATGGTACGTATCATGCCATCCTTCTCAATGATCTCCATCATATCGTAAAGGAACTTGGTTGCCTCCCTCTTGTAGCCCAGCAGCGCCAGGGACTCAATGACATATGCCGTGTCCCTGACCCATGTGAACCTGTAATCCCAGTTTCTCTCTCCTCCGATTGATTCTGGAAGGCTGGCTGTTGGAGCAGCAACCATAAGCCCCGTAGGCTCATAAAACAGCCCCTTCAGGGTGAGTGCTGACCTCATTACCTCACTGTCATAAATACCCTTGTAAACGCTCTTTGAAGACCATGTATGCCAGTAATCAGACGTCTCCTCCAGCCTTTCATATGACTTGTAATCCTCCACATCGTTTAGGTGTTTTATGCCGTATATTGTGAGAACCCACTTCGAGCTTCGTTTGGGCATAAGAAATGTTGTGGACACCATGTCCCCATCCAGATTCAGAGGTATATCCGAAACAATGCCGAAGCTGCTTTCCGGACCATTGAAAACATAACCTGATTTCCTCTTTGACACATGATAGTTTTCGGAACCGTAGTTGAAAACCGGTTTCATCTTAAGTTCCACAGACACATCCTCTGACTGGGTCTCCACGAGCCTGTGAATCTCGGGAAAACTTATGGTTGTGTAATCTGTTGCCGGCAGAAAATCAGTTATCTTCAGTATTGTCTTTCCATCCTTCACAAATTCCGTTACAAGGATGTTTGTGAATTCTTTGTAATACTGTGATACATAAACATCCTCAGTACTGGAGGGCATTATTGAAAAATATCCACCCTTGTTCCTGTCAAGAATAGATGAAAAAATTGGAGGTGAGCTGAAATTTGGAAAGCAGGCCCAGTCAATGGTGCCGTCCATGCCTACAAGAGCTGCAGTCCTGTTGTTTGCAATCACCCCATGATCTGAAATTCTGATATATCCATCAATTTTAACATCCTGAATCTTCTTCAAACCTTTGAAACCCATAATAATACCAATGAGAGGCAAGTGTTGTGTTAATAATAAATATTTACCGGGAAATCCGTGCATGGAAAAAGTTTATTCTGTGCTGCCTGGAAATAAACGTTTATCTGTGGCTTAACTGAAAAACAGATGCCACTTAAATACCTCATGATATGACAGGAAACCTGCCCCTGTTTCACAAAGGTATTTATCCCAATACCCGATCGTTTCATTGGTGAGTCTGAATAGAAGTCAACGCTGAAAGAATGATACTGAACCTCAACGGGCAGGAGGTATCTGTTGTCATAGGCCCGGGAACTATGCATCACATAGTTTCAGAGGCAGATCGTTACAGCCATGTTGTCCTCATGATAAGCAAAACTGTTGACGAACTTTACTCAGACAAGATTCCCAGACTTACATCTCTCAGGGGAGAACTCACAAGGATAGTGCTCACTGACGGGGAAAACCTGAAAAATATAAGAAACTACCAGAAGATAATCGGCGTCCTCATTGAGAGGGGAGTGGAAAGAGATTCTCTTATTATATATGTGGGAGGGGGAACCGTGGGTGATCTTGCGGGTTACGTTGCTTCGACATACAAAAGAGGAACCGATTTTCTTGCGGTGCCCACAACACTGCTTGCGCAGGTAGACAGCTCAATAGGGGGCAAGAACGGAATAAATTTCTCCGGAGTCAAGAATGTCATAGGAACTTTCTACAACCCTGGCACAATAATAATTGATACCGATTTTCTGAAGGGTGGCGATACTTTGAAGATCAGGGATGGCGTATGTGAGATGATAAAGTACGGCATCATAAAGGATGAGACCATATTGAGGGTACTTGCCAAATATGATGACATAAAATCCCTGGCATCAGGTGACGATCTCATAAAGCTAATATCAAAGAGCATCAAAATAAAAAGCGAGATATCAAACAGAGATTTCTTCGACAGGACAGGGGAGAGAAGCATACTGAATTTCGGACACACCATTGGTCATTCCATAGAATCTGCCACAAAGAACAGGATAAGCCATGGTCCAGCCATAGCCACTGGAATGCTGGTGGAAACATACATAGGCGAGAGGATGGGAATCACGAGACCGGAGATAAGGGAGGAGATCAGGATCCAGATGAACAGATTCTCCATTCAGCAGGTCTCCCTGAAGGATGTGGGTATAGACAACATGATGGAATACCTGAAAAATGACAAGAAGATGACCCAGGGATATGTGGCAATGTCCATACCTGAGGACTTCGGGACACACCAGAATGTAAAGCTTGCCCCTGAAAATCTCAGAAGCCACCTGAGGAGTTTTATGGAGACTTTTGATACACTGCCGGCAGCGCGATGAAATGAGGCTTTATGGACTTGTTGGAAGGCCGGTTGGCCATTCAATTGGGCAGTTTGTTTTCAACCGAATCTTCTCATCAAATGGATATGATTCAATATATATTCCGATGGATATCACAAAGGAGAATCTCCCACGTTTTGCACAATTTGCACGTGGATCCATGGCCGGATTCAACGTCACCATCCCCCACAAGGTGGAGATGATTAAACTGTTGGACCATTATGATCCTGTAGTCGCCTCAACCCTTTCATGCAATACAGTTGTGAACAGAGATGGGAATCTGCACGGGTATAACACGGACTATTCTGGCTTCCTGAAATCCATTGAATCCCTGAAGAATGAAATTAATGGAAAGAGGATTCTCATAGCTGGGACAGGAGGCATATTCAGAACTGTCTGCACAGCACTTTACTCTGCATTCAAACCTGAGAGTGTAACTGCACTCTCCAGGAATCCTGAAGAGGCAAAGATCAGGCTTTCCTCCCTCCCATGGTTGAACAGGATAAGGGTATTGGGCTATGATGAACTCAGTGAAGAATACCAGGTGATAATAAACTGTTCACCTGTTGGAATGTATCCTGATGTACTTTCAATGCCGTTCAGCGAATTGAGGGTATTATCATCTGAAACTGTCATAGACACTGTTTACAATCCATACGAAACTGCCCTCATAAAGACAGGATCGAGGAATAGGAAGAGATGTGTCACGGGACTTGATCTTTACATCTACCAGGCACTGGAAAGCCTTATGATCTTAACGGGTATCTCCTCAACATACAGTGAGGTCAGGGACCTTGTGGAAGAAGCCTGGAGATCCGGAGAATTTGGAAAAAATTGAGGTAACCGTCAACGGTGGTCTTTCTGTGATGTCAGCTTTTTTCAACGGCAAAGGTGCAGCTGTTGCCATAGACCTTCCAATGGTTACAACACTCTGGGCAGACAGCAAATCCCATACAAACCCGGTTGTATCAAAAACCCTTGAGTTCATGGACAGAAGGTACAGAACCGGCAGAGATTATTCCGTATCCATAAAAAGCATGATACCAATGGAAAACGGCATGAAGAGCAGCAGTGCAATGACACTGTCCATAATATATGCCATTTCTGCCATCAATGATCTCCATCTTGAAGAGAAAGATCTTCTTAGAACTGTTGCTGAAGCCTCCATTTACAATGGCACTTCTGTCACAGGTGCACTTGATGATATCTGCGCCTGTTACTTTGGGGGATTCTGCCGCACCGACAATACAGCAATGGAAATAATTGAAAGAAGGCAGGTTGACAATGATCCCGTGCTGATCGCTTATTCACTCAATGGAAGGAAGAGCGGGGATATTGATATTTCCTCCTTTGCCCTGTACAGGAAACGATCACTGGAAATAGAGAGGCACATAGAGAGGGGTGATATATATGGATCAATGGTCTATAACGGAACAATAATATCTGCCATTAACGGTACCCATATGGACAAAGTGTCTTATTTCCTGAAACATGGTGCAACCCACAGTGCCCAGAATGGCAAAGGGCCTGCAGTTTTCGCAATATTTGCAGATATGGATGAGATGGAGGAGGCTTACAGAGACTTCAATGATTCGAACCAGGGGTGGAGCATAATAAAAAGTTCCATGACAAATAAGGGGCTGACCTCAAGGAGAATGGAGGCATGAGGATATACGGCAGGGGATCGGATATTTCTGGAACAGTGAATGTGCCTTCCTCCAAGAGCTTCTCCCAGAGATGCATACTCTATGCTGGATTTTCAGAAACAGAAGCAAGAATTGGTCCACTTGCATTTTCAAATGACGAAAATATTGCAATAGACATTATAAGGAACTGCGGCTTGAATCTTGTTATATCAGGTAAATATATTGATATTTCTGGAAAATTTAACTGCCCAAACCTTATCAATGTTGGAGAATCTGGAACTTCATACCGTATTTCACTTGGAATGCTTGCAGCAAGAGGCTGCAGAACAGAGATAACCGGTGACAGGCTCCTGGCGGCCAGGCCCATAAAACCA
>Ga0078972_1008306_pt1 | contig 21895 bp, 22 predicted proteins | sample YelNatPaOPGAMG01_FD_67568 | JGI IMG/M metagenome (GOLD analysis project Ga0078972, IMG submission 67568) | Hot spring thermophilic microbial communities from Obsidian Pool, Yellowstone National Park, USA - OP-RAMG-01 (SPADES assembly) (version 2) | ecosystem: Environmental > Aquatic > Thermal...
GGAACCCCTCAAACAAGGGGTGCGGGAGTATTTCGGCGCCTTTGCACCTCAAGCCGCCCGGGGCTTGACCCTGAGACACGACCACGGCAGTCAGTATATGTCTCATGATTTTCAAGAAGAAATCGCCTTTCTGGGCCTCACCAGTTCTCCGGCCTTTGTCCGGACCCCGGAAGGCAAAGGCTGCGCCGCGCGCTTTGTCCGCATCCCCAAAGAAAACTTGCTCTGGGTGAGGACTTTCCGCACCTTGGAGGAACTGCGCCAAGCCCTCCTGGAGTTTAAGCGGACCTACAATGAAAACTGGATCATCCAACGGCACGGCTATCACACCCCGGCCCAGGTGCGCCGGCAACAACTTCAGGCATTGCCCCTGGCCGCCTGATTTAAACCCTATCTGTGTCCAAAAAACTGTGGACCGCTACACCCCTGTTTAGGGTTATGGGAAGAAGGCTAGGGCTTCTTTGGCGGTCTCGACGCAGTCAGAGAGTTCGTCAAGGACCTCTCCGCTATGTTCAAAGTCGTCGATTTTAGAGTCCGCGATGGCTTGTAGTGCATCTGGCCTGCTCCCCGAAAACTGGAGCGGCGGAAATGTTAGAATCTCCTGAACGCAAGGAGATTCAATGTGAAGAAGAAGCGGTTTTCGGAAGAGCAAATCATCGGGATACTGCGGCAAGCCGAGCGGGGTGAGCAAACCATCGGCGAGATTTGTCGGGCGCACGGGGTGTCGGAGCAATCCTTTTACCGCTGGCGCCAAAAGTTCGGGGGGATGCAGGCGTCCGAAGCCAGGCGACTCAAGGAGCTGGAGCGAGAAACCGCCAGGCTCAAGCGGTTGTTGGCCGAGCGCGACCTGGAGATCGACGCCATGAAGGAACTTCTGGCAAAAAAGTGGTGAGCGCACCGCAGCGTCGTGAGGCCGTCCGGTTCCTGCACGGTTTCAAGGTCTCGCAACGACGCGGCTGTGCGCTGCTCAAGATCGGCTGGTCCAGTTACCGTTATGCGGCCCATCCTCGGGATGATAGCCCGTTGGCGCAAAGGCTGCGTGAGGTTTCCCAACAATATCCCCGCTACGGTTATCGCCGGGCCTGGGCGCTGTTGGTGCGGGCCGGAGAGTTGGTCAACCCCAAGCGGGTGTATCGGGTCTGGAAGCAGGAAGGCCTGCTACGGCCAAAGCCGCGGCGCAAGTCTCGGCATAAACGGGGCGGCGCCGTGCCGCTGCAGGCGGCCTACCCCAACCATGTCTGGACCTATGATTTCATGGAGGACGCTGCGGCCGGCCGGAAACTGCGGCTCTTGACCATCCTGGACGAGTTTACCCGGGAGAGCCTGGAAATTGCAGTGGCTCGCAGCCTGCCGGCTCAGGCAGTCATCGAGGTTCTGGCCGGGCTGTTTGCGGCACGAGGCACGCCGGCCTATTTGCGCAGCGATAACGGGCCGGAATTTGTGGCCGCGGCCGTGAAAGAGTGGCTTAAAGGCTGCGGGGTGCAGACCCATTACATTGATCCTGGTAGTCCGTGGCAAAACGCCTATGGCGAAAGTTTTAACGATAAGTTCCGGGATGAATGTCTGAACTTGGAGTGGTTCCACAGCGTGGCCGAAGCCAAAGTCATCACTCGCCGCTGGCGGCAGTATTACAACGAGGCGCGGCCTCACAGCAGCTTGGGTTACCTGACTCCGGCTGAGTTTCGTACCGCCTGGCAAACAGACCAGGCGGGGGCTCTGCCCCCGGACCCCCGGAGTTTAACGCTTTTTGGGCCACCGGCTGGGCAGGAAAAAAACGGGCAGAGCAAGATGCCCTGCCCAGCCGTATGTCCACCGGTGTCGGCGCTCGGGTCGCTCTCCAGCGTAGCCCTATCCTCCGCACCGGTAACGACAATATATCATGATTGCCAAAACCCTGGTATCATGGAGCCTGACCCAGTTTAAATACGAGATTCTAACATTGCAAATGCTCCTCAAAACAGGGGCAGGTCACCATAGCCACCATCCTCCCGTCATATCAACATATTCTTTCTGGGCGTTCTTGGCTCCTTCGAGTATCGTTTTCTCCAATTTGGTCATGATAAATTCTCCATCTCAAACCATTGGTTCAATCGAGAAGCTTAAGCCTCCCATTTGATGTGGCATTAAGCATCTGACAAGGCATTGTTAATCCCCAAAACTCATCGGACCACTACACAACTCTTTCATTCTGCCGCCGCACCTGGGGCAGGGGCGGGCTTTCCCCCAGGGGATGACTTGCTTGCTTCGGCACCGGGGACAGCGCCCCAAGATGGCAATATCGCTACCAGGGAACCGGGGTGCGATTCCCCCACCGTCACGTCCACCACTCGTTTACAATTGAGGCAGGTCATGGTTTGGGTGAGGATAAGCCAGCCCGCGTCCTCCCCGCCTGAAACCTCGGCCTGATAGCCGCACTGCTCGCAGCCGAATTCAAAAAGCCGGCCCATTGTCTTTTACCCCCTAAAAAGTCCTTGCCATGTTATCAGGTCGGTGCAAGGGTTTTTTAATCCTCATCTTGGGCCTTGGTCATTCAGAACAGAGGCCACCCGGCTTGTTCGAGGGGCAAGGTTATCTGAGTCCGCCGTCATATCTTGCCCATAAGTGCCAGGCAGCAGGGGACACCTAGGATGATGCACTCCTGCCTGAAGATTTTGGAAAAAATTTCCGGACCGATCATCTTGACCAGGGGGGCCAGGAGTCCCGTCCCGGGGTTTCCAGTTATAAACCCCGAGAGGGGCACGGACTCCAGGCAGTGCTGATACATCAGGGAATAGATGGCGGCGAAAACTGGCAGTCTGCTTGTGGTTGGCTTTTGTAAACGTCGGATTGGTTATAGATCGCACCCCCAAGTGGTAGAGGTTGGGTAACCGGCTTTTATGAGCGGCTATCCCGTCCCGCAAGCCCGCCCCAGAGGGGACCAACATGAGGATGATGTGTACCATCTGATGCCAGCTGCTGAAAGTGTAGACGGGGCGTCAGGGTCCGGCAGTCTCGGCTGCCCCCTTGCGTTTCTCCAGGCCGGGGTCGGGGTAGCCTGTTCGGAAACCTGTTGATTTTTCTGTTTTTCGTTGATTTGATTGGAAAATTGAGGGGTTGGAGGGTTCCCGACATTTGTCGGGTTTTTCTTCTTTATGCGTTCAGCTTTTTTCTCGATTGTCGTTGCCGGAGCCTCGTCTTCGCATTCCTCATCTTCCTCCTCGTCATCCTTATCTGTGACCTCATATGTCAGGGGCATACCCGCCAAACTCTCGTGGCAGTTGCTACAGTATTCATCTTCAGGTGGATAGTGGGCCCCACAGCGGAGACAATGGCAAAGTTGCATCGGGGCAGGAAATATCTCCCCGCACTCAGGGCAAAACCAATCCTTTAGCGGCATCCGCTCTTCATCATGAGACATCTTTGCGGGGCCAGCTTGTGAATCTGGGTTACAAGGTGGACACAGTGTGTCCAGTTTGTGAGCTTGTTCTTCTCGGCGGATGTATTCCCGAATAGTGCCAACCGGTCTTCCCGTTTCCTCGGCCAGTTGGCGCTCCGCTTCCCGTCTGGTCCGGGCCGCGCCGGATTCCAGTTTGGCTTGGGCTGCTTCATAGAGGGCCTTGCGACAGAGCGGCAGAAGCCGCTCCAGCCTCTCAAGCTCTTCAATTGATTCTGGACATTTAAATCCCATTCTGCCTTACCCTCATAAGGAAGTGCCCCGATCTCGCCCGGGGCGGGCGCCTGGATGAGGATTGGGCCCCAACATGGCGGAACGCGAGCCGGTGCCCCCCGGGACCCTGCACCCATGTCTGGCGACGCATGGGCATCCTCATCGCTGACGGCTCAAAACAGCCGAAGGAGGGAGGGGGGGTGGCTCACCAGGGAGATTCATCGTCTCATCAATACTTCTTTCAAAATCACCCCCAGGGTCAGGGGCCAGAACAGCGCCCCAAACACAACCACCCAGAACGGGGCGCCATCATTTCTCATCGTCCACTCCACCAAGAGCAGGACGAAGACCAGGAATGCCCCCACAAAATAGAATTTCAACATCTTTCTCTCCTCCCTAGGTACCCTGCGGTTCGTCCCTTCCCTCGAAATCGTGCTTTTGAGGGGGGGCTTTTGGCTTGAAACGGGCGATATTTGCCGAGGCCTGCCCCTTCCGCCGGGGGTTGGTCCCGAGGGGATAAGAAAGAGCTGAGCACCGCTTCCGCCAGCATTTCTCAGAGTATCTAAAGTTATGAGGGGAAGCAGTCCAGACATTTCGATTTCAGGTCTTTGCCCTCTGTCCCACTTCTTTGTCTGAGGCAACGACGCACCAACCTGGGTTGCCCAATGGTCACCCCTGAAAATTTTTGTAAAAAATTTCCGTGGCGAACATATTGATACCGGGGGGTGGGAGTCCCGTCCCCCGGTTTTCGGTTTCGGTCCTGGGGATCCCAAAGCGGTGTGCTGCGTGCAGATGTGGCCGGGCCGCCGGGCGGGCGCCGTGCCCTGTGTGGGGTGGGGTTGCAGCGCCGTGGGCGGGGGCGGGGTGCCGGCCGCCGGCGTGGTGAGGGGCGAGGATGAGGAGTGAGGGGGGACGGGGTGCCGGCGCGACGGGGCGGGGCGGAGACAGGTTGGCATTGTTGGGGGTGGGGGTGGCCTCAGGGATGGTTGGTTCTGGTTTGATTAATACCTCAGGTTGAAACATTTGAACGCCGCAGCACGCGGGTCACGTTTTCTCAAGAGGAGTTTTGCTGTCAGGGAGTGGGCCCTTAACTATGAAAAATGATTTGCATTTCTGAAACGGCAGATCCCAGGCCCAGGGATTTCTGGCGGCCGGCCGTCTCTCTTGGTTGATGGTTTAAGAAACACTTCTTAAGACCATATCACGCATCAACATTGCAGAAACGAGGGGTCGCCCATAACCCAGGTACCAAACAGCGGGAGGCTCGACCTCTTCCCGAAGCGCTGAACCTTACCCTGAATCGCCTCGACCCCAAAGAGGGCAGTGAATGCCTGATAGTCCAGCCATCCGACCAGCTCCTCACTGAAGGAATGAACCACGAGGACGGCCGCATCGGCGCGATATTGCTCGCCGGTGATGACGGCTGAGTCAGCACGATGCAGCAGTTGATAACGGATGGCGCCAGGCGGTTTTGTTCGGAGGCCGAGGACGCGCCTCAGAAAACGGAGGCGTTCCCGTTTGCCTGGGGAGCTCTGGCTGAGCCACCCCTGGAGGGTCGTGCCGAAGGACTCATTCACCTTACCCTCGACCATTAGAGCAACTGGTCCGGCGGCCAACCGGGCCAAGACGAAGAGGTCGTTTTGGGAGGCGCACCCACCGCCGGGCAGCGGCACCTTGAACTCAGGCACTGCGAGAACGGGCGTGAGGTCCGCCAGCAACGGACTGTCGCTCTGGCTGAGGGCGTGAGCGACTTCCGGGGGGAAACCGTCAGCCGCCTCCCAGCCATACGCCAACGTCCGGGCGGGGAAAGTTTTTTCTAAAAATGCTGAACTTCTTAGGGGGCGATTCTCAGGGCAGGATGGATCAACCTTCTAAGTGTCCGGGGACCATTCTGGTGAAGGCCATGCCTTCGGGGCCACCTGGCGAAGAAAAATTAGCAGGTTTAGCAAGATTAGCAGGAAAGTGGAGGCCAATTCGGGCCACCGGGCACCCTTGACCAGGGGGGTCTCCTGGGACCGTTTTACCGCTCCTTCCTAAAATCTTGTGGGGAATAGTGTGGGGAATTGATTTTCAGTCAAAAGAGAAGGGGCTGGCTTTTTTGCCAACCCCTTGAATTTTCCTGGTAGCGGGGGCCGGATTTGAACCGGCGACCTTCGGGTTATGAGCCCGACGAGCTTCCAGGCTGCTCCACCCCGCGTCAGATTCCTATTTATATCAAGTTTGCCTTTCCGCGTCAACCTCTAACGGCAAATTCTCCGGTTTTCTCAAAAGTATCTTAATCAATTTCGCACTCCTTATGAACCAATTTACCTGGAGATCCCAGGGACCTAGAGTAAAACTAGGCCGAAACCCGGAGACCAAATGGAGCCGTCAGCCTTTAGGCTGCGCTTCAAGGTATGGCCGGAATAAAGCAATATTTCGCCGGCCGAAGCCTGCGGCGGCATTTTTCTTCCAGAAGTTGGCGTCCCCCCTGAAAATTAGTTGTTCCCCGGGGGGAAGAGGGTGGAAACTCTCCTGCTAGGTTAGATAACCGGATCGTCTTCACCCGGATAGCGGGCCCCTGAGCGCGCCAGGCCTTTGGAGTTGGCCGGGGGCCTGAACGCGCCCCAGATCCCGCCTGAGGTGGGGGATGGCTCCCAGAATTAAAGCCGCGGCGAGGGCCAAGGCCACCAGGGTCAGGGCCACGCCCCGGGTGAGGCCGAAGTGGTCGGCTGTCCAGCCGATCAGGAAGGTGGAGGGTGCATCCCCCACCAGGTGGATGATGATTATATTGAGGGCGACGGCCTGGGCCCGGAGTCCGGCCCCGGCCACACTGACGATCACCGCGGTGAGCACCCCCGGGTGCAGAAACAACAAAAAGATCGCGGCCACCAAGGCCGGCAGATAAACCGCCGGCCGGGGCGAGAGAATTACCAGGGCTGCCAGGGGCCAGGCCAGGATGAGCCCCAGGCCGCTTACCCACAGGGGGGCCGAGGGGGTGAGGCGGTGCAGGCGCGATCCCAAGATTCCGCCGGCCAGCGTTCCCAGGGTGCCGGCCAGGGCGATGGCGCTGAACAGCAGGTAGTTGGCCTGGGCCAGGCTCAGGCCTTTGGCCTTTTCCAGGTATTGCGGCATCCAAAAGGCCAAGCCGCCGAGGGCGAAGGTGAGCATGCCATAGCCCAGGGTGACCAGGCGCAGGGTGGGAATACGCCACAGAGCCCTGGCCGCGGCCAGGGGGGAGCGGTACGGCTGAGGGGGTGGCTCAGGGGCGATGTCCGGATCGCCGGAAGGGGAGGGGAGGTGGCGGAGGGCATTGGCCAAAAGGAGGCCCGGAATTCCCGCCAGGAGGAAAGCCGGGCGCCAGCCGAAGTGTTTGCCGATGAAGCCCCCGACCAGATAGGCCAAAGCCGCGCCCAGCGGGATGGCCAGGTACAGGAATCCCAGGGACCGGGAGCGACGCGGCAGGGGGAGGACGTCAGCCAGATAGGCCGGGGCCAGCGTCCCAAACGAGGCCTCCCCCACCCCCACCAGGCCCCGGGTGAGCAGCAGGGCAGGATAGGAAGCCACCCAGAACGTCAGGCTGGTGGCCAGACTCCAGAGCACCGCGCCCCCGGCCATGAGCAGGCGGCGGCCATAGCGGTCCCCCAGGTAGCCAAATACGGGCGAAGTCAGGAAATAGACCAGCAAAAACGCGGTGTTGAGAAACCCGAAGGCCTTGCCGCTCAGCTCCATTTCCGCCTTAATAAGGCTGCCCAACGCGGCCACCAGATAACGGTCCAGGTAGTCCAGGAGATTGAGGCTCGTGAGGATCAGGAGGATGCGGGTTTCCAAGAGTTTCAGGTGGAAAGTTTTTCCAGATATTCCCAGAAATCCGGGAAAGATTTGGCCACACAGCCGGGGTCCCGGATAATGACACCGGGAACTTTTAAGCCGGCCACCGCGAAGCTCATGGCAATGCGGTGATCCTGGTAGGTGTCGATTTCGGCTCCGTGGGGGTTGCCGCCCACGATGCGCAGGCCATCCGAAGTCTCTTCGGCGGCGATCCCCATCTTGCGCAGTTCCGCGACCACCGCGGCCAGGCGGTTGGACTCCTTGTGGCGGAGATGGGCCACGCCCTGGATCACGGTCTCCCCCTGCGCGAACGCGGCCAGGACTCCCAGGGTGGGGACCAAGTCGGGCATGGCCGACATATCCATCACGATGCCCTGAAGCGGGCCGCCCTCCACGGTAATGCCCTGTGATGAAGATATGAGATGGCAGCCCATGCGGGCCAGAACCGACAGAAAGTCAATATCTCCCTGCACCGACTCCAAATCGAGGTTGGCGATGGTCACCCGACCGCTGGTAACGGCTGCGGCGGCCCAAAAATAGGAAGCGCTGGAAGCATCAGCCTCGATCCCGTACTCCCGGCTGGCATAGGCCTGGCCGCCGGGGATGACAAAGCGCCGATAGGCCTCCCGGGAGTAGGTGATGGCGAAGGCGCTGAGCACCGACAGGGTGATATCCACGTAGGGTCGGGACACCAGTTCCCCGGTGACCTCGATTTCCACCCCCCGGGAAGACAAGGGCCCGACGAGCAAAAGGGCGGACAGGTACTGACTGCTGACTGCCCCGGAAAGACTGGTTTTCCCACCCGCAACGCCGCCGCCGTGCACGATGATCGGGGGGCAGTCGTTGCCTTTTTCTGAGATGGCCGTGACCCCCAGATCCTTCAGGGCCTCCAGGAGTTCCCCCATGGGCCGCTCACAGAGGCGCGGCGTCCCGGCCAGGCGGTAGGTCCCCCGACCCAGGGCCGCCACCGCGGTTAGAAAGCGCATGGAAGTGCCGGAGTTGCCCAGGTAGATGGACTCGGACACCGGCGCCGGGCGGCCTCCGGTTCCCCGGAGTCGCACGGTGTGTCCCTGCCAGTCAAGCCGCGCCCCCATCAGGGCCAGGGCCCGGGCGGTGAGTTCCGTGTCTTCGGCCTTAAGGGCATTGGTCAACACGCTCTCCCCTGAGGCCAGGGCCGCGGCGATGAGGGCCCGGTGGGTGTAGCTCTTGGAGCCGGGCAGGGTGAGAGTGGCATCAAGGTTTTCGAGCGGCTTGATTTCTTTGATGATCAAGGGAACCTCTTGGTATTTGGTTGGCCCGGCTTTTCCAAGGTTAACTTGGCGGACCGCGACCCGCCTCTGCTCGGCCGACGGCTCAATTTCTACCAGAGGTGCAGCTTGCGGCTGCTCAGGGGTCCGACATCGCGCCGGGCTGCCGGAAAGCATCCTTAGATTTCGTCAGCAAATTGGTGCTCAAGCCCGGGGGCACGATCAGTCTGCCGATATAACCTGTTTCCTTGCAGGAGTCATCCCTGTGCTCCGTAAGCCGCAGCCGCCATGACTTCCAGGGGGGCTTGCCGCCCGGTCCACAGAACAAACTGCTCGGTGGCCTGGTGAATGAGCATGCGCAGGCCGTCGATGACCCGGCAACCCCGGGATTGGGCTTCTTGCAGCAGCCGGGTTTCCAGAGGCTGGTAAACAATATCCATGACGACCTGGAAGCGCCCCAGCAGGTTCGGGTCAATCGGGATCCTGCCGCGTTCGGGCTCCATGCCCACCGGGGTGGCGTTGATCAGCACTTCGGCCGGATATTCTTCAACATGGTCCGGGGCGATCACCTCCACCCACAATTGCCGGGCCAGGGCCAGGGCCTTGGCCCGATCCAGGTCGGTGACGCCCACCTGCGCCCCCTTTTGCAGAAGGCCGAAGGCAATGGCCCGGGCCGCGCCGCCGGCCCCCAGGATGAGGACGCGTTTGCCGGCAACAGCCGTCTTTTCCGCCAGGGCCGCGAGCGCGCCCACCCAGTCGGTGTTATGCCCCACCAGGCGGCCCTCCCGGTTGACCACGGTGTTCACCGCGCCGATCCCGGCGGCTTGGGGGTCGATCTCATCCAGCAGGGGAATAATCTCTTCTTTAAAGGGAATGGTGACGCTTGCGCCGCGGATGTTAAGGCCCCTGAGACCTGCCACTGCCTGGGCCAGGTCCGTCACTGGAAAGGCCACGTACACGCCGTTGAGGCCCAACTCCCGGAACGCGGCATTGTGCATGGCCGGCGATCGGGAATGGGCCACCGGCCGGCCCAGGAGGCCGTAAACCTGGGTGGCGCCGTTGATGAGATGGCAGGAGTCAGTCATTTTTTTGGCAGTCAGCAGTTAGGGGCCGGTGGCAGAGAGTCTATCATTCAGCCATTGTCAGTTTTAGTCAATTATTTTTTCAGATATAACCAAAGCCGATAAGCCATTCAACCCTTCGCCCAACTTCAGATATTGCACTTAAAAATAATGAACCAAACTGCTGCCTGCTCTATTTTCTCAAAATCCTCCAGATGCGCCGAAACTCCGCCACGCTGATTTGCCCCGGGGCCGAGGCCTGCTTCGGGTTCAAGGGCGCAAAAGTGAGGAACCCTCCCAAAAATACGGTGGCCACCCGGGACCATTTGCCCAGGGGACCCATGCAAAACGCAATGATTTCCTTGCCCGCCGCCCGGGCCCGGGGGATAAGAGACAGGACGCGCAGATTGTCCTCCGGGACCCTGGCTTGGGTCACCAGCTTCACAAGGTCCGCGTCTTGGGCCGCCATAGCCGTGAATATTTCTTCTAATTCGGCGTTGGCGGGGGTTCCGGCAAAGTCGTGCCAGGAAAGGATGATGCGGGTTTTGCCCCGCTTGGCAAAGAGCTCCTGGCGCCAGGCCGCGTCCGTGCTGAACTCTATGTCCAGGACATGCACTCCGTAAGCTAGGGCCTCTTCCAATAAAGCGCGCCGCGCCGCTTCGCTTCCCGCCCAACGGCCCCCCTCCCCCGGGGGCCGGTTGGTGGCGATCACCGGGCCGGGGAGAGTCCGGAACAGCCTCTTTAAGTCCGGTTTCTCCAAATAATCCAGCCTGATTTCGGTCCATAACCCTTTCCGGGCCGCCCGCAGATAGTGATGCCGGGCCCGGGCCGGGCTGGCCTCGACCACGGGCACGCACAGGCGCAAGGGCTTGTCGGTTGTTGGTTGTCGGTTGTCGGTTTTCATCTTTTACTAAGGTGCCAGCAAACAGGTAATTTTCCCGGGCGAGCCCCGCTTGCCGGGTCCAGCGCCGGCCAAGGCCCGGGGCTATATCTTTTTGCCACCCTGACCACCGCCCTGGTGTTAGCCAAAAAATTTCATAAAGTAACCGGGCCTGGACAAGATGCCCGTTTCCCCCACTAGTTCCGGAAAGCCACTTATCTCCAGAAAACGACAACAAAAACCAGTCGTCAGCTCAGCTTCTCCACCTCCGGGGCTTTGGGGAAGGAGCCCAGGAGTTTGAAGTGGGCGCTGATCTGTTCGATTTCACTTAAGGCGTCGCGCACTTCGGGGTCAGCCTGGTGGCCGTCCAGGTCCACATAAAAAAGATAGCGCCAAGCCTCGGTTTTTACCGGCCGGGAGACGATGCGGGTCATGTTGAGGGAGCGCTCGGCCAGGGGGCGCAGGGTCTTGTAGAGGGCTCCCGGGATATTGTCCACCGCAAAGATGATGGAGGTCTTGTCGCGGCCGGTGGGGCCGGGCGCGTCCGGGCCGATGACGAAAAAGTGGGTGACATTGCCGGAGTGGTCCTCAATTCTGGGCTCCACCACCCGCAGATCATACAGGGGCGCTGCGAACGCGCTGGCAATGGCCGCGGAGTTGGGGTTTTTGGAGGCTTTTTGGGCGGCCACGCCGGTGGAGGCCACTTCGATGACCGGGATTTCCGGCAGGTGGGTGGCCAGCCAGCGGCGGCATTGGCCATGAGCCTGGGGGTGGGTGTAGATCACCTCGATGTCCTGCTTTTGGCCGGACTTGGACACCAGATCGTGGGAGACCTCGAGAAAGATCTCGCCGCAAATCCGCAGGGAGGTGGCCGCAAAGAGGTCCAGGGTGGCGTTTACCACCCCCTCGGTGGAATTTTCGATGGGCACCACCCCGTAGTGAAATTTGCCCTTTTCCACTTCGCCGAAGACTTCCTCGATGCTGGCCATGGGACCGAAGCGGGAGGCATAGCCGAATTTTTTCAGGGCCGCCAGGTGGGAAAAGGTGGCCTCCGGCCCCAGGAAGGCCACTCCCAGGGGCGCCTGAATCTCCCGGGCGGCGGAGATGATTTCCCGGAAAATGTTGCGCAGCGCGGTGTGGCTTAAGGGTCCGGGATTTAAATGGATGAGATGGGCCACCACTTCCTCTTCCCGCCGGAAGTCCAGGGTGCGGGAGCCCTCCTGGTTTTTTATCCTGCCGATGGCTTGGGCCAAAGACTGACGCTGATTAAGAAGGTCGAGCAGTTTCTCATCGAGCGCGTCGATCTGCCGTCTGAGATCGTCTTTTTCGGACATGGTCTATTTCTCGATTATGGATTCTTGGATCTGGTGGCCGAAATGGCGGGCCCCGCCTTCCAGGGCCACCAGCACCTCATCCCCCGGTTTCAAGGACACAATGGACACCGCCTCGCCATCGGGCCGGGTGAGCCGGATGGTCTCGGCGTTCTGGAGGATGGTGGTGACCTCCCGGCCTTCGGCCTCCGCGGCCACCAGCATCAGGGGGCGGCTCTCCACCTTGGCCCGGCCCACCACCGCCGGCCGGGAGCGGCCGTCGTGCGCCACCACCAGGACCTCGTCCCCGGCGGCCAGTTCCCCCAGATACCTGGTTTTGTTGCCCGGCACCCGGATGTAGGCATGCACCGGCCCGGCGTTGACCCGAAAGGGGCGGGGGGAGACATACGGGTTCTCCAGGGACTCGGCATGGACCAGGAACAGGGCGTTTGAGGCGTTGCCCACCAGCATCCCCTCTCCCCGGCCCATATTGCTGCAAGTGTCCACGCATACCCGGTCTCCCAGACCCAGGGGCTTGAGCGTGGTGATGCGGGCCACTTTCAGGTCAACCTTTGGCGCGGCCTCCTTGACCAGACGGGCGATGGCCTTGATCACCCCAGGGTCGGGGCTCACCACCACCAGGCCGTCCACTCCCTTTTCCAGGACGCCGAGGCAAGTGCGGGCCGCTTCCGGGTCGCTCACCTCCACAAAAAGGTTGTCACCCTGGGCCACCAGGTTTTCCAGGGGAATAACGGTCCAGTCCGGGGTGCGCACCACCACCGGGCCGTTTTTGGCCAGCCGCACCACCTCTGCTTCCTGTTCCCGGCTGGTCACTGTCACCTCCAGGACATCCTGGCCGGGGACCAGGTCGCCGTCCGGGGACACTACCTTAATGAGTCCCAAGGACTTCACCTCCGCGGCCCGCCCCGGGGGGACCCACACCGCGTCCGCGCCGCTCTCCAGCGCGGTGGTGACCAGCTCTTTCTGATAAGGGTCCACTTTCACCCAGAGTTGCTTCATAGCTCTTTCCTCGGTTTCGGGTTTCGAGGTTCGGGAAATTACCGGTTGTTCAGTAAAAAATCTTTATCTCACCGCCTCCAGCCGGAACTTAGCCCTTACTGCCCCAGGAAGCTCAGGGCCTCGTCCACCCCGGCGTTTTCATGCACAATAAGGCTGACCGCGCCCACCATGCGGTCGGGATTCCGGTGCTGAAAGATGTTGCGCCCGATGGAAACCCCGGCCCCGCCGGCCTCGATGGCCCCTTTTACCATCTCCAGGATATCCCGGTCCGACTTCATTTTGGGGCCGCCGGCGATGACCACCGGCACCGGACAGCCCACCACGACTTCCCGGAAGGACTCCACGGAGCCGGTGTAGGACACCTTGACAATGTCGGCCCCCAGCTCCGCGCCCAGGCGGGCCACATGCTTGATCACCCCGACGTCGTATTCGTCTTTGATTTTTTCACCCCGGGGGTACATCATGGCCAGAACCGGCATGCCCCATTCGGAGGCCTCCCGGCAGACCTGCCCCAGGTCGGCCAGCATCTCCCGTTCCGTGCCGTTGCCGATGTTAACGTGCACGGAAACCGCGTCCGCCCCGATTTTTAAAGCTTCGGGGACCGTGCACACCAGGGTCTTGGCATTGGGAAAGGGGGACAGCGCGGTGGAGGCCGACAGATGAATGATCAGGCCCACGTCTTTGCCCCGGCGGCGGTGCCCCCCCTCCACCAGGCCCTTGTGAATGACAATGGCGTTGGCGCCCCCGGAGGCGATCTGGTTCACCGTGGTTTTCATGTCGATCAGGCCCTCGATGGGTCCCACGGTTACCCCGTGGTCCATGGGGACAATCACCGTGCGTCCGGTTTCCCGGTTCATGATGCGTTCCAAGCGGATATGTTTGCCGATCACGCTTCCCTCCTTACCGTGGCCGGGTTGGCGAGGCGGCGACCCGGGGCCAATAAAAAAGCCGTGGTCGCCTCTTCTGCGCCACGGCTTTTAAAAGATCTGGTTGTGGGGTTATGGTCTTTTAAAAGTCGAGGCGCAGCTCCAGCCCCAAAAATAATAATAGCTGAAAAAGTAGGAGCTGGGCTGCCGGGATTGCACGTTAAGACCTCGACTTCTTGACACTGAAGCATGTAAACCATCAGCGGGGTCGTGTCAAGTTTTTTTTTCGTATATAATCAAACTCTTTGATCCGGGACCGGCATCTCCCGAGCCTGGAGGAAGTCCGCCGGGCCGCCGCGGCCTGGCAGATGCGGTATAATATCAAAGCAATCCCTTAGCAAGCACCAAGGAGACAGCATGGCGCGGATTGATGACTACAAAACGGCCCGGGCGCTGGCGGCCCAGGAGCTCTCCCAGCGCAATCCCAAGGGGGTGGCCGCCCGGAGCCGCTCGGCATATTTTTATGAGGACGGCAAAGAGGGCCTGGTGGTCCCTTACTTCGGCCAGCTCCGGCGGGTGACCTGGCCGGAAGTGGTCCTGGCCCCCGGCGACGGCGGCCTGGAGCTGCCCCTGACCGAACAGATTCTCATCCTGCACTATCTCCAGAACACCTCGGGGGAGGAGCCGCAAGGGGCCAACATCGACTTCAAACAAGTGCCGCAGGGAGGCTTTTACTGGTCCGCGTTTGTATCCCGGGCCTTAAAGCCGCTGCTCGCCACCTTTGGCCACGATCCTGAATTTTACCTGCGGGTGGCCGTGGCCATGGGGGGAGAGCCCCAGGACTTCGGGGATGCCTCGGCCCGGTTCCTGGCCTTCCCCTTGGTTCCCATCACCCACGTTTTGTGGCGGGGGGATGAGGAATTCGCCCCGGAGGCCGGCATTCTGTTTGATATCACCATCCCCCGCCATCTGCCCACCGAGGATATTGCGGCCCTGGCCGGGGCCTCGGTTTACCGCCTCATGGCCGCGGCCCGGCAGTTGCGGGCCAAGTGAGGCGGGAAGATCAGGGGAACAATCCCGGCGGCTTGGCAAGAAAGGGGCCCGGCGGTCTGCCCCGGGGCGGACTCGGGCCGGTTAGACCGGGGGGTTGCAAACCCGCCGGATAATGATTAAAATATCAACCAGGGGGGCGAAACGGCTTCGACGTAGATGGATAACTTTAAGTTGCATGCCGAGGTCCTGTCCGCTCGTAAAACGGGTAGGGAACTAACAAGTGCCGACAACTACGGCTACGCTCTAGCTGCTTAAAGCTGGCGTCTGGGCTTTCCCGCCAGGAGGATTTCCCAGGCGACGGTATCCTGGCAAAGCCGCCATCCAGGCCTGCGGTTTGGCGGTCGAAAACTTCAGCAGGCTAGCTTCCGGAAATTCCGCCGGCGGAAGGTCCAGGGGGCGAAGGGAAAACGCCGGCTAAGCATGTAGACGCTTAAGGGGACCTTTTGCGGACGCGGGTTCGACTCCCGCCGCCTCCACCATTTTTTTAAAATTGCCTCGAGTTATCAAGTCAAGCCAATAGAATAAAGCATATGTCCCCAAAGTGTCCCCGGGATGCTTTGGGGGCAACGGTTTCGGCCGGCGGCCTGCTTCACAGGGTCTCTCCACTCCCCGAAATCTTCCGGCTGCCCGCTGCCTGCTAACTGCCAACCGCTGGTGCGGCAAGAGCTTTTTCAATTTCTGCCACTATCCTCCGGGCAGCATCCCTTGGATTCTCTGCCAGACGGATTGGGCGCCCCACCACAATATAATCAGCACCGGCTTTGATAGCGTCATAAGGTGTTGTGATACGCCTCTGGTCATCGCTGGGAACCGAAGCCCAGGCAGGGCGAATGGCCGGACACACTACCAGAAAATCTTTGCCAAACTCATCCTTTACTGCCTTAGCTTCGGATCCTGCACAGACTACGCCGTCACATCCGGCTTCCTTCGCCAGTCTGGCCCGCAACAGGACTAAATTCGTTGGATTTTTGGCTAACTCGGGAGCGATTCCCATGGCCTCCAAATCATCGGAACCTAAATGGGTAAGAACTGTGACCCCCAAGACTTTTACTCCATTTTTTAGAGCTGCAATATTGGCTTTGAGCATTGTGCGGCCCTGGTCAACGTGGACCGTTGCCAATTTTGCTCCTTTCAGGATTTTGGCCTGGGCGCTCAGCACTGTGGCAGGAATATCGTGAAATTTCAAGTCAAGGAAATAGTCAACGGCGGTATCCGTCATAAATTGCAGGAACCTGGGTCCTTCTGCCATGAAAAGCTCCAAGCCGACCTTGAACAGCCCCACTTCCCCTTTCAAAAGTTCAATGAATCTCTCCGCCTCCAACCGGTTTGGCACATCCAAGGGGAATATCAGGCGATCCTTGGGTTGCATAGGGCCCTCTAGACAAGAAATTTCAGGAACTTTACCATCTTTGTCAACGGTCAGTCAAAGCTTTTTCTGAGTGAAGGCAACCTCCCGGGGACAAAATAAGCCAGGTTTCGCCCCCTCTTCCCCCAGGGGGGAACCGCTAATTTTCAGGGGGGACGCCAACTTCGGAAAGAGAAATGCCGCCGCCGGCTTCAGCCGGCGAAATATTGCTTTATTCCGGCCATACCTTGAAGCGCCGCCTAAACAGGCCGCGGCTCCATCCGGTCTCCGGGTTTTGCCCTGGGTCCCTTGGATCTCCAGGCAAATTGGTTCATAAGGACTGCGAAACTTGACAAAATAAAAAGACCCGTCAACCTGCCCGGCTGACGGGATTTTTTTGGTGGTCTCGGGGTTGGTGGTCTCGGGGTCAGGGTCGCGGAGGCCGCCCTTCCTGAGGTTCCGGTGCCGGCCCGGTGAGCTCTGGCTCTGAGATTGCCTTACCCTGCCAGCTCCGGGGCCACCAGCACCCGGGCGCTGCTTTTCCAGACGTTGTTTTTCAGGCCGCCGGCGTTGGGGTCCGGCACATAACCGGATTCCAGGATCTCCCGGGCCGCGGCCTCCAGGCTCGGGGGCACCACCAGGAGGTCGGGCTTGATCCGGAGGGGCCGGCCGTCCGCGTTCCTGAGGCTCATCATCGCGGCCCGGGCCGCGGCGTAGTTCTCCAGGTTCAGGGTCTGGCGGCTGCCGTAGGCCAACTGCCAGAGGCCGTAGGCGCAGGTATAGCGGGCGTCCACCCCGAAGCGGTAGGCGCGTCTCATGAAGACATGCTCGTCGTCGGCCCGGTCCATGCGGGTAAGCTGCACCGGCTGACGCAGTTGATAGATGAAGGGCTTGATTGAGCGGCGGGTGTCCAGCAGGAACCAGGGGATGCCGGCGCCGCCGCCGTCATTGGAGGCCGTGCCATCCTCCACCGGGTGGTTGGCGGCAAAGAAGGGTTTGCCGTCAAAGCACAGATTGTTCCAACCGTTCAGCAGCAGATCCGCGATAAGCCGGTCCGGGTGGGCCCGGGCCTCCTCCCCCAGGGCCGCCACCAGGTGGGAGTACAGGCCGATCTGATCGTCCCGGAGGTCGTTGCGGTCCACTTCAATGGTGCCCTCCCAGTCCTGGGTGGTGATCTGGTAGGATTTGCCCGCCAGGGAGCGGACCACCCGGTCGCCGATCCATTCCCGCACCATGGGGAAGTCCAGCATAAACTTGTAGTCCACGATCCTGGTGGTGGCCGGCACGGTCATGGCCACCTGGGGATGCCAGACCTCCGACGCCTGAAACGCGGCATTGAAGACCGTGTTCAGGCCCACATAGATATTAGCCAAGGCATTGCCGTCAATTATCATAGGTTCTCCTTGCGGTCAGCAGTCGGCTGCGGGCCGTTTGTTGATAGCTGGGCGCTGGGCGCTTTGCGCGGTAGGTTTTTCCGGTAATTCCTGATCAGGCCGGGTCAGGCTGCTCCCGGCCGGGCGGCCCGGGCGGTCCCGACCGGGTGGCGCGCCGCGCGCTGCCCGGGCAAACGTCGGAGCTGCTCTGAGCCCATCGGCCCGGTGGCTCACCTGGGCCGCCATCTTCCGGCAAAGCCCGGCCCCTCCCGCTTGCCCCTGGTGCAGGGGATTTGAGCCGAAGGGTGGGACTTCCCCAAAATCCGGCTTACAAAAGGTTTTCATGCTTGAGGCGATGTTCCTGGGCCTTGAACGCCTCCGGGCTGAGCCCCAATTTCTGGCAGATAAGGAGCTGCTGCGGGCTGAGGCCTCCATGGGGCTGGCGCTTCTCCCGCGGCTCCGGGCCCAGGTTGAGGCGCCCCAGGGGGATCTGCGGGGTCATGTTTTTGACAAACTCCCGGAAACCATCCAGATCCTGGCGGGCATAGCGCAGCGCGCTCTCGCGCTGGACGGGCGTGATCTTGCCGGCCAGCACGGCGGCATCCACCTCCTCCTGCACCAGCCGGGCGGCCAGGTCCTCCTTGAGCGCGGCCAGCTCCTCCTGGACCCCCCGGAGTTGCTCCAGATTGGCCTTCAGGGCCAGGACCGCCCCCCGCACCCGGGACGCGCCGGCGTCTTCCGCCATGCCCAGGAGCACGGCCAGGTCCGCCGCGAGCTTCTGGCTTTCATCCTGCCGGTCCCCCGGACCGCCCTCCGGGGTCTCCCCCTGCCTGCGGTCTGCGGCCTGCTGCCGGCTTCTTTGGGGGACCTGGCTCTCTGCTCCCCCGAAATCTTCCCCCTGCCTGCCGGCTGCGGTCTGCGGCCGGCTTCTCTGCTTCGCCACCAGAGGCTCCAGCCCATTCAGGGCGGGGGTGTTGGTGAGCGCGGCGTGCAGGAGGGCCAGGGGCCGCCGGGTCTTGTCCTCCAGGCGCAGCACCGGGGAGAAGTAGCGGTACTCCCGGGCCGCCAGGTGCCGGCGCGCGGTTTCGGTCCACTCCAGGCGGGCCCAGAGGCCGTCCGCCCGGGCCTCCAGCTCCTTGATCCAGCCCGCCGCGGGGGCCTTGCGGCCCGACAGGGTCTGGTGTTCGTAATCCACCACCAGGTCCAGGCCCCGCTCCTCAAAGTGGGCCACCATCGCGGCCAGGGCCGCTTCATCCACCCACAGGGGCTCCCGGTCGTCCCCCAGGGGGACTTCCCCCAGGGGCAGCAGCCGCACCCACTCCGGGACCCGTCCGGCCTGGGCTTCCAGCGCGGTGATGACCTGGGCCTCCAGGCCCGGCCCGCCGCCCGCCTTGCCGCGCCCCGGTCCGCCCTCGCCCCCGGTCTCCCAGCCAGACGCCGACCCCTCCGGCTCGGCGTTTCCGTCCTCGCCGGCCCGGGCCGGTCTGCCCCACCATGCTTCCTGCGCCATAAGTAAACCTCCCTTTTTTTAATGCCGGGGTCCTGACCGACCCCGTTCTTAGGGAGGCAACATATTAAACCGGCGCTTTTTTATCCAGAACGCCTGGGAAGGATTACACTGATTGCAAGGAAGGACAGACAGAATAGCCAGTGGTCTGGTCGTTCTGGTCGTTAATCGATCGCCAATCAAGAAAGTTCCGGTGGGGTCCATAAAAAATGAATAGTATCAGCAAGCAGTATTGATTAAATTAAAATATGATTTAGCTATTGCCTCCCAATTATAATTCTGACTGATTATATTATAGGCTTTCTCCTTACTTAATATTACTTCTTTTTCTTATATTAAATTAATTTTTGTTATAATATTTTTGATATCATTTGCTGTTCTGAAATAATATGCTATTTCTCCAGCCACTTCATGGTTAAATTTATTATCATGCGCCACAATGATATTGCCGCAACCTAAAGCCTCAAGGAGCGACGGGTTTGTTCCTCCGACAATATGACCATGGAAATATGCCTTGGCATAGTAACGTAGGGCTTGCAGCTTTTTTTGGTTGTAAACTCCTCCAATAAATCTTATCCTGCGATCTGCTAAATTTAATAGTTTTTTAACATAATGTAAGTTTCCCTTAATATTGCCTACCACGATCATGGGACAGTTACTTTCACTTTGCGAAAAACCCTTTAATATCTCTAAGACGTGGTTCTCCGGCTCTAAACGGCAGACGATTAAAAAATATTCATGAGGAGATAGTTGCCATTCGGTCAACAATTCCTTAGGGGGTGGCTCCTCAACTAAAGGAGCGCCATAAGGAATTACTGAACATGGTGGCATCCAGGGATGACGCTTTCTGAGGTGTGCCCTGATGGCCTCGGCATCGGCTATCACCTGATCCGCAAAAATGACCGCCATGGCCTCCATAACCTTGAACCACACCTTGGCAGGCAGGGACCACTTTGAACGGGCATACTCTAGACCATCCGGATTAATCCACAATTTTTTTCCAAAAAGGCTAGGGAGAAAAAAGAACAGAGCTGCGCCATAGCCCAGCATATAAAATAAGATCGAATCTTCGGCTGGCGTGCCAAAGACATTTTAGATCAAAAAGTATCGTGGACAATGGACCCCATTTCGCAGCCCTTATACGGTAAAAAGCTGGTGCGGGATTGCCATCTTCTTCGCAGTAAACCGTAACATCTACTCCGAAGTTCTGCACCAGCCTGGTGGAGAGCTCCTCTGCAAAGGTCTCAAAGCCCCCATAGGCAGCCGGGATGCCTCTTGACCCCAAGATCGCTGGCGGGCCGCGCCGGGGCTGGCCTTCAACCTGACGGAGCGGGCCCTTCTCAAGCTGGGCTATGCCCTCAACCAGACCAACTACCAGGACCCCCGGTTCACCGACTACTCCCAGCACCTGGTGAATTTGCAGTTGAATTGTCTCCTGAAAAATGCGATAACCACGGTAAGCGCCATCATCCTGGGCCGGGCGGTCGATTACCCCACCATTGACAACTTCTACCGCAATATGGGCACCTACGCCGGCCTGGAACACAAGTTCACCGAGGACTGGAGCGTGTCCCTGTTCGGCGGGCTGAACTACAACTGGTTTGCCAGCGAAGTCGCGGTGTGGGATTTCGAGGCCTTCCCCTGGGTCCGGGTGAGGCAGCAGAAACAGGAGACCTTCAGCGTCACCCCCTTTTTCAATATCGAAGGCAACCGGAAGTGGGAGAAGGCCGGCCTGGCTTTGGGCTACAAACTTGACCAATCGGCCTCTGGCGGCGGCACTATCCTGGAATACCACCACGCCTACGCCCGGTTCAGCTATCGGTCACCGAAAGACTCACCGGCGGCCTGGGGGGAAGCCTGTATTACAGCACCGCCAGCAGTCCGGGCACCACCTATGATAATTTGGTGTTTTACCTCTCCCCCGAGCTCAACTACAAGATCACCGAGAAACTGTCCGCCGTTTCGGGCTACCGCTACGGCTGGCGGGACGATTTGGCCTGGGGACGCACCACCGACCGGCACTTTGTCTGGATCAACCTTAAGTTTCGCCTATCCCCTGCACTATCAAAAATGAGAGGTCGTCAGGGGCCTCTTTAAGAGAACTGAAATGCAGCAGGAACAAGACCTCCGACATTATTGGCGCATCCTGGTGAGCCGGAAGCGGTATTTCATCGGGGTGGCGGCAGCCCTTTTTTTGCTCTCCGCGGTGGTGGCCCTGGCTCTCCCCCCTGTCTATGAGTCCACCTCCACCATTCTCATCGAGGAGCAGCAGATTCCCCCGGATTTCGTCAAATCCACGGTCACGGGTTATGCGGACCAGCGCATCCAGAGCCTCAACCAGCAGATCCTCTCCCGCACCCGGCTGCTGGAGATCATCCGGTAGTTCAATGTCTACCCGGAGATGCGGGAGAAATACACCCAGGAAGAAATTATTGAACAGATGCGGGATGACATCAAGGTGGAGCTCATCAGCGCCGAGGTGACGGATCAAAAAAAGCGGAGGCTAAGCCCTAAGCCCAAATCTCTGAATAGCAAATCTAACCAAAAACCTAACCACGAATTATGGATATCGGTAAACAAGACCTTCAAAACCTGTTCGGCTGGTTAACCCGGTTGGTAAAATTCCGCGTGCCCCTGATCCTGGCCATAAACCTGGGCTTTATGGGCGCGGCGTATTTCGGCTCTTATATTCTCCGTTTCGAAGGTCTTATTCCTGAGGATTATTATTGGGTTATGCTCAAGACCTTGCCGGTGGTGATTGTTCTGCAGGCCCTTTTGTT
>Ga0078972_1008310_pt1 | contig 21886 bp, 18 predicted proteins | sample YelNatPaOPGAMG01_FD_67568 | JGI IMG/M metagenome (GOLD analysis project Ga0078972, IMG submission 67568) | Hot spring thermophilic microbial communities from Obsidian Pool, Yellowstone National Park, USA - OP-RAMG-01 (SPADES assembly) (version 2) | ecosystem: Environmental > Aquatic > Thermal...
AAGTGCTGAAGAATTATCCGGGCGTTCAGTTCAAGGGCACTTTCGTTGACGAGAACGGCATTGGAGTGTGCGACTGGGAGGCCCCTGATGCAGCAACTGTTGAGAAGGTGGTCAAGGAGCTTCGCGTCCCCTACGACAAGGTCGTCGCCGTGAAACAAGTCCTGCCCTAGAGCTGAGTAATCTTCTAAGTATCGTTCTCATGTAGGATCTGATTAAAGTGATACAGAAGTGGCTTTAGGGCTGATCTTTATTTTTTATTTTTTGGGCTTACAAGTTTTGTGCAGTTGAAAGAACTTATATATTTCCTATCAGAATTATCCCATGGATCATATTGATGCAATCGTAGAGAAAATCAGGGATGCAATTGTAGGCGATTTGAGGAAGAGTTCACCTATTCTCATCGGTTTTATTATACTCCTTTATTGATTCTCTGTTTTTTAACGAATTTGAAACTTTCACGCCTCAGAAAGTTCACAAAAGAAACTTTATAAAAAGGTTAGCAACTCTATGAACTATGGTGAAGGCGCTAGACATAGAAGAGCTTTTTAAAAAATACTGTAATGAAAACCATTTCGAGTGCGCCGATGCTCTCCATCTCTTGGCTCAATTCGATAAGGGGAAAGTCTCCCAAACACTAATGCTAAGATATCAAACGGTTAGCCCCCTTGTTACAGTTTTGGAGGACTTAAAAAGGTTGGGAGTTGAAAGCATGACATTTGGTTATACTGAAGATACGGGAATAGAGGTAAGAGAAATTATTAAAAGTTTCTATGAAACCATATGTCTCGAACAGCATCTTCAAAGGGCTGAGGCCAGTATTAAGAAAATGACGCAAGTTTCACTGGCAATTCTCTATCTCGCAGTAAAGCTTGGACCATCATTTGAGAATCTGCTCCACTATTCTGACAAACTCCTTCCCAGATTTTGCGAGCTCATCTTTCAGCTGAAGGTGGATGATAAAACTCTGCAAAGGGCGTTTGAAGAACTAACTGCATGCTATGTATTCCAGCATCCGAAGGTATCGTATTGGGGCGTCATTCCGAGCTTTTTCGACAGACTGGCCGCTAGGCTTGAACCATATCTCCCCAAAGTTGAGATAAAGATAAATTGGCCCAAATAGTTTTGGAACGAGCTTTAAACGTCTTCAAATTCACCTTCAAAGTATTCCCTTACGTTAGGATCTATGTCCGTGACCACTGAGCAGATGAGAAAAACTTCCACACCCCTATCTCTGAATTCCGCTAGATAACCTAGCAGTTCCAGTACTGCACCGCGCAACTGCTCTTCTCCGGACGCTATTGCATCGAAGTTTTTGATGTGGACAACACAGGGCTGGGCTCTTTTTATTTTTTCAAACAGTTCTCTGATGGATTTCTCCATCTCTCCGAACCACCTGCTCCTAAACCAAGTTGCCCTTACAACGATATACGGGCATCTCAATTCCTCGCTGATAAGCCAAGCAATCGTCGATGCAGCTTTGTTGGCCAGGTCCGGCTTCATGCGCAGTAAAATGGGTTTGAAATGTGGCCTACTCTTAAACTCCTGGATTGACCTCCTGATCCTCTCGTTCTTAATTTCAACCTCCTCTTTTGGGCTCTCTAAGCTGTACTCCCGCAGAGCTGATGGCTTGACAAAGCTTTTACTCTTCAGCAGATCTTCCTGAGTTATGAAATTCCTGCCCTCAAGAATTGCCCGCAGTACGCTCTCGTTCACCAGCTGGAGCAAATCAGCCCCCGTAAAGCCAACAGTCTGCTCGGCAATTTCTTCCAGCTTTAGATCCTTGCAGGTAAGGCCTGCATAGTTTTTCAGCAGGATCTTGAGAATCTCCTTTCTCTCCTCGGCATTCGGAGGGTCGAACTCTATTTCAAAGTCAAACCTTCCGGGTCTCCTGAGCGCTGGATCCAAGGCTTCAGGCCTGTTGGTTGAGCCTATGACGATCACGTGCCCTTTGGTAGCCCCCCTCTCAAGCCCATCCATCAGACTCAAAAGCTGCCCGACCAGTCTGGGTTCAAGCTCGCCCTTGGTAAGATCCCTTCTGGGTGCTATGGAGTCCATCTCGTCTATGAAGATTACCGCTAGATTTTCTTTTTCGGCCCTCTCTTTTGCCTCTTCGAAGATGCCTCTCAGCCTTGCCTCGCTTTTTCCGTAGTACTGGGATATTATCTCGGGGCCCCGAATTATAATCGGTTCCGAAAGTCCCAGTTTTCTCGCCAATACTTTCATCAGCAGGGTTTTTCCAGTTCCCGGAGGGCCGTGGAACAGAATACCCCTAGGGGGCTTTTTGCCCGGGAATATCCCCTCCTTAACTGAGAGAAATAGGGTAACGAGCTTCTTTAGTATCTCATCCCTAATAACGACTTCCTGCTTAATTTCTGCCACCTTTTCCTCAACGCGTCTTTTGAAGTCCTCCATATTCCCTCTTCCTCAAAAACTCGTCAATGCTGACCAAGCTCCACTTGAACTTTCCCCCTGCTGTTGCAAGTGTGAGCACCTTAAACTCAACATTTTTACCGTGGACAATGTTGTAGACTTTCTCCCTCGTCTTCAGCTCTTCATAGTGGAGCAGCGCGGAAACCGGTCTAAGAACAACCCATATTCTGCAGTTCTCCTTGTACTTTTCAACCGTTTCGTCGACCTTCTTTAAAGGTTCGATCGTTCCTATAAGCGTCTCAATTTCTATACAGATTTTCTCGCCATCGGGGGAATACGTTATATCGGGAATTATGCCCTCTTCTTGTTCCTCTATCCTTATTATCCCCCCAATTTCCTTGATAAACCTGCAAAGCTCTTCGAAATTGCTGATCAGTTTCTTCCTTCTGCTTATAATGTCATTCAGCAAGTAAACGAAAGTTGCCACCTTCAGCGGATACTGGAACCTGTCGGTAGCATCAGCACCCCTCTTTACAAAGACCGAGAATTGTCTGAAAGTGCTTTCAAGGCACCTTTCAAACTCTTTAAGGGCATCGAAGAACCCGGTCGGATGCTCTAGGCCAAGAACTTTGGAGCAGAAAATTTCGTAGTATTCATCATCCGGCTTGCATGCATAGATTCTAAGCCCCTCGGATTCCAGAGCCTTTTTTGCCCGGTCTAGATCATTCGATCTTACCGCAACAACCAGAACTCCGAACTGCTGCAGAAAGGACGATTTAATGCGGCCCTTAACGATTTTAGCAAACTCCTCAATCGCATAGCACCTCCTTCTTGCATCTAGGAATTCTATCTTGTTCTCGAAAGCGAACTGCTCTAAGGAGTGCGGTTCTGTTGAGTCTACAGATTCCTCATAACCCTCTTCCCAAATTTCAGGTTCCCTAAAAGTTATCCTTGGGAATTTGTCTGTTACCTCGCGGAAAAGCTCTCTCAAAACATAGATTATCGGGATATGCCACTCCTTGCTGTCTTCTCCCACCAGCATGACGAGGGGAGAGTTGAGGGTTTCGCTAAACCCTCTGGGAATTTTTTTATCACATTTAATGAATCCTTCAAAGATCGGGAGCTCCATTTGGGACGAGGCCGTGGATTCTACACCGCCAAACACTCCTGAAATTGACAAACTGGTATCCAGCTCAATATTTTGCTTTAGGATTTCCCTTGGCTTAAGGAGAATGTCGAAGATTGATGCCGAAATCTCTGCCCTGAGCGTTGATTGTACACTCTTCAATTCCGTATTAAAAACGGGAAACTGCTGGAATTTAGAAGTCAGCAGGTTTACATCGAACACTTTAATCTCAGGCCTAGGTATTTGGACTTGAACCAGTTCTGTATTGGGAATTGAGATTGGTTTTAGACTGCGCTGGGTGAATTGCACGTCAAAGATAGGTGTGAAGATCGGCTTTTTTGCGACTTCTTTGAGTTCAGTGCTGAACTTCTTAGCTTCAAATTGGCATTCGGGTGCTGAGAGCAACACATCGTATACCGGGACGCTAAGCAGCCTTTCTTCCCTTTCGGTTTCAACGGATTCTGAAACTTTTTGTATTTGGAATTCCTCAAGTTCTGGAAACTTTACTTCCGAAACCACTCGGAATCTAAGCTTTTCCTTCATTTTCTATCACTATTTCTACCCAATCTTTTGCGAGAGGTTTAAAGGTTAGTTGAACCGATCCGGGCGATATATATACCTTGGCCAGCCCAGCGCTCACAATCGGATAGATCTTCAGCAGGAAGTCTTTCAACCATACTCTACCTTGGAGCGTTATGCTGTCATATTCCTGTGAAACTTTTTCGATTCTCCCATTTTCTATTTCCAATTCACATTCATACCAATCTCTGTCTCTGGAGAAAACCCTGTTTTTTATGAAATCGAAAATTGGTTTATATTCCTCCCAAGGCTCAAAATTCACACGGATTTGGTTCGTTATTTCTTTTAAGTAGTTGTTAGTGGATTGTTTAATGCTAGGATCTATTTTTATTAGATATCCATCGTGCAGTTCTATTATTTTAGTTAGTACTGAGGAGGAATCATACCGATTATACTGAAGGAATACAATCTCAGGAGCTTTGGTTGGTAGGGTAATTTCGCTACCGTCAAGCATAGAATACGGCTTAAGGCCCAAAAATTCTGCCAGTCCTTTTATGTCTTCTATGCTACATTGAAGGAACTCCATAAGCGCCAATAGGGGGATACTCCTACTGTAAAAAACAAAGGTAACAAAAGGGTTTATGCCGAGTGATAAGTCTAGGGCCTTCTGCTTGAACCCATAAAACAGCGACAGTAGTTTTTCCGGACTCTCGCCCGGATTAGGGAGCAGGAACTTGGGATCTATGGACTCTGCAGGGGGATAAGGATACGAATCCTGAAGACCTATTTCGGAGAGTTTAGCATTTATTTTTGGAGAAATTTTTGTGATCAGATCTCTCAATTCCTTCACTAAGTTCTCAATTCCTATACTACCGATCCAAGAATATCCCACACTAACTTTGACTCCATCTCCAAAATTTTCAAAGTATTTTAGGCTATCCTCAAAGGATGATGCGTCTTCTGCCCTTATTCCGAAGTTTTCGTACATGAACTTTGCAAATGACGTTTCGGGGTTTTCCGCACCCCCGTAAATTGCCACTTTGATTTTTTTCCTCAGCTCCTCGTCTTCAATATCCGCCAGAGGCCGCCCACAGGCTTTACTCTTAAGAAACCAGTAAAGTTCATGTAGTGTATATGCTTGCTTATAAAACGGTACGAGATCATTTACTAGGAAAATTCGCCAGCTCTCGGGTTTCCATATTTTATTTTCTTTTGCCCATTCCCTTAGGGATTTTCCTTTTTCCATGTAGATTCTGAATCTGTCTGCTGATAAATCTAACTTTCCCTATTCTTTCTGTTTTAGAAACTTTTCAAAAATAAACGCTAGATCCTTTAAAGCAGGCTCACTAAAACTCTACTCCTAATTTAAAAAATTCAAAAGTATTGGGTTGCAATATACTAGCATCACTGAACTTTCTCCTGCCCAAAAAAGGTTCCTTCCTACATATTAAGGCAATCTTTCAGCTTTGAAGAACTGTTTTAACAGTTCGAGGTATTTTTGCTCTTTTCAAGCTTCTTTTTGAGCCTGTGTTCCATTGTCCTCACGTTGATTTTCCATTCTCCTTTTCCCTATTTTTGCATGAATTCTTCTTTGACGTCTTTTTGGAAATTTCTCCCCCTCCGTTTTACAGCCCATTTTGTTTAGAATTCTAGTTCGAACTATATCAATTCACGGAAAGGAGGTGGGGGAGGTCGAAATTAAATTGTAACTCTTTCATTTCACGGGAATGAGGTTGAGGTTGATACTTAATGCTCAAACTCTCAATTCACGAAAAGGGTCCCCCCTCCATGGGGAGAGGTTCCCATTTCACGGAATGGGGGCCCATTCTATCATGATTTGTTGAGAGATCCGATTAAATTGAAAAATAGGGGAGCTGGGCAGTCTTTTGAAAAATGCATGTCCAACGACAAGCCTTCAGGGTGGGGAAGAGGTCAGACAGGTCACATAGGCAAGGTATCCGCCCTTCCCTTCCTAATATCCTCTTCCAGATATTTTCTATGATCTTCAAGCAGTTCTTTGAAATCCTTCTCGTCAAAAATCAAGGCATGCAGGTTTTCGAGCATGCAGAATTTTTCATAGAACAGCACGTACTTTCTATCCTTCACGAAAACTCCAGTTAAGTATAGGTTGAGAATGTAAAATGTGTAAAAGTAAATGTTGATGTTGCGCGATGCAAATGCGACCACTGCGGAAAGCAACCTACCTATCATTCACTTGCTAGCAATCTCATGACAGCTAAAATAACTCCAACATCCATTCCAAACATTAGCAGGAGCAACGTGTATCCCATGTTCTTTGCTTGTCCGATAAAGTTTACAGCCTGTATATCGTTCGCCTGCTGCGCAACAGTGTATGCCTGCCCCATGACCTGATCAAAAACTATTACACCTATCCCTAGAAACATCAATAACACTATAGCAGCTACAGCCGCTTGGACTGCACCCATCCCGAACTCACCTCCTTAAATTATAATGGCAGATAATATAAAAATTTATCCATCCGTAACTTCGATTCCTATATCTTTCAATATAGCATCTTTATTCTCCAGAATTTGAGAGTCGAATGTAACAAAAGACCTTACGAGCTTTTTCGCAGCAAACTGGCGTGCATATGCAAGATGAAGAAGATCTAACGTTTTCAATTTCAGTTTAGTAGCCAAATCTATGGCATCGAAGAATTCGTAGAAGAGTTTTAAATTGCCTAAATCTACTAGCTTTGCTTCATCTGAAAGTATATGGAGTGAAAGAAGCTGAATAAAATAAGTAATCGTTGCCTGCAATTTATTTTTATGGTTTACCGATTCTTCAATACCAGGAGGTAGTCTGTATTTTTGAATATTTCTCGATAACACGGAGTAAAGTTCTACCAGTGTGAGAGTTGAAGCATAGAATTTATCTGCTTTCTGCCTCAGTTTCTCCACAAGATTTACAGCTTTCCTGTGCTGGGGATCACCATCAATGCAATAGGCGAGAATTACGCAGGTGTCTAAATAGAACATCGCTACTACTCGCGAGCTTCCTGAACCATGCGCGTAGCATCGAACCCCGGCAGGGCTTTCGGCCCTATCTTCGATTTGATCATTATTTTAACCACGTAGTCTATCAATTCGCCCTCGCTGACATTATTTTCCCCGAGCCACTGGAGCGATAAAACCACTCCGTATTTTTCGTACGGTAAACAGTCGATAAGTTTTAACCAGAGTTCTAAAGCATCTTTAGCTGAGAGATTTGTCTTTATCAGTGCTACAGCGCCGTAAAGGTTATCATTGTATATTTCCACACTGCAGACGTTTTCCTTCCCTAGCAACGTAGCTATTAATCTAGGAATTAATCTAGGAATATAATCTCTTAATATAGTGTTCAGCTCTTCTCGCTCTTTACTCTTTGGAAGATCATACTGACTAGGTGGAAAGTAATATAGTAGTTCAGGCTCTGAACTGGGCTTTACTATAGGCTCCAAGGGCTCAAGAACCCAGTTAGAAGCATTTGACATCTCTACACCTCCCCCAGGAGCTTCATTAAGATGTTCTCTACATTTTGTATGAAATTTATAAGTTTTGACTTCTCCTCCCTATATACTATTGTAACCCTGTACAAAATTTCTTTACCATTCGTTTTATATGAACTCCATATCGGAGTTATTTTCATGTGAAACCATCTATTTGAAGTTGGCTCTCCTTCGCTAACGAGACCTCCCTCCATCAACCTTAAATCGAAACCAAGCAAGTCTTTAAAAGTATACTTGTTATCCGTAAATCTGGGTTTTAGGAGCGCCTCCGCTATGATAATCACTTCGTAAGGACCGAGGGCTTTATCAAGATTTACATCCATTTCCTTAAGACAGCTTTCAACCTCATCCAGTGCACCAAGAATTTCTTTGGGATTGGGACTTTCGATACCTAAAACCTTTCTATTGAAATCGTAATCCACTCTTATGGCCCCCTTACCGGCAATCACAGAGGGTGGTTCGATGAAGCTAATGATAGCCCCTTCAAGCGTTGGCCTGACTCGGGCTGTGACATACCCCTTTCCCATAAGTTTACTGAGCAATATAGGGATATCTGGCTCAAGTAGAAAAACTGTAGCGACACGAATCTGCAGAATTACTAGCATACCCACACCCTCACTCCTGTAACCTTTTTTACATAGCCATATTTTAATCTTTCTCCCCCTCTTCTCAAGCCAGTATATTATCCCAGCTATTATCCAGCAGATTATCGAATTATGGGTGTAGCAGTCGCTGAGCTTTAAGTTTAGGGCCTTGTTTCTCCTTAATCCAGAGGATGCAATTAATAGGACTCCCCTCTTTAGATTCTGACCGTTCTGGCTTCAGAATTGCAATTGAAACTATGAACAAGAGGATGGACTCGATGGAAAGGAGGATGGACTCGATTGAGCAGAGGATTTCCAGAATTGAGGCGAGGCTTGACGAGACTAATAAGAGGATCGATACTCTCACGCTAGACGTGAACAGAAGATTCGAGAGTCTCACGCTTGAAATGAACAGAAGGTTTGAGGACATGGCTAAAAGGATCGATGAGACGAATAGGAGGATCGACGATACAAATAAGAGGATAGATGAGACGAATAAGAGGATTGACACTTTATTTTCCGAGCTATCCCTGATCAGGGCCGATCTGAAGGCGATAAAGGAGAGGGATGATGTGATAAAGGACCTGCTGAGGAGGGTGCAGAAGCTGGAGGAGAGGGTTTTAGCCTGATCTCGGATTTTATCGTGCATCCTTGTTTTCTTCACTCTTTTAATATCCCTTGAGATGCAAACTTAGGTTCACTCATGAGGTAGAAGGTAGTGGAATGAATTTTTCAGTTAGAGTTAGAACTTCAAACTTTGAAATCGAATTTCACACTTTAGGAATAAAAATATGACATCCCAAGTTTGGGTTACTGACAGGATTAAAAAAGACCTAGAGAGTCTGGCGAAAAAGGAGGGCGTGACGCTCGAAGGTCTGACCTGCATCCTGCTGAGGCTCTCGCTGAGCGACAGACGTTTTGTGGAAATCTCAACTACGGGGCTACAGAGCTTGAAAAGAGGGGATGGTGATTAGTTTTAAAAATTACACCCTAACCTGTTGCAATTCTTAACTCCCAGACTCTGCAGATCTCTGTATTACGCTTAGCCACAATAACACCACAACTATCCACAGTTTCACCGCAATTTACTACCCCACTTTGCAATAAGTAGTGCAGAAGACGTGAAGCGCTTCAGCAACGGCTGCGCAGGAACAGCAGTTGTGGAAAAGTGTAATTTTTGAAATGCTTACGACTTCAAATTTCTCTTTTCTCAGCTCCGAGTCCAGTATGTTGTAATCCTCAACAGTCAGCAGCCCAATGGATACAGTTACGGAAGCGAGATTAGCGATAGCTAAGAATATCAAGGAGTTAAGACATGCAGATCCAGCAACACTACTTAAGTATATTAAGTCATTGCGTAGTAAGTATGATGAATTGACACTCTCCACGGCTAAAGCCGGGAGATTCTTGCTTCTAAGGCTCTCATCGGTAGGCTGTTCACAGCCCTTTTAGGCTCCCACCTCATCCCGTTCCACCTTAGAAGCAAGGGCCGCGTTCCCCGTTAACGCTACCTCCATGGAGGTAGCCTATGTTCAAAACTCCTGCAGCATCCCTATTCGCCTCCAATCCGCAGGAGAGGCATTTTAAGAGCCTTCCTCTCGTTATTATATCCTCAGTATGGCAGCGCGGACATATGCTTGATGTCCTGTATTCGCTCTTCTCATCAACTTCCATGCCGTATTCTTCTGCCTTCTAGGGGTGATGAAGCAGTTTCTCCCTAGCGTAAGTTTATTAACTTGAATTACTTAAATAAGCTCTACACGACCGGTGAAGTTGCGAAGATATTCGGTGTATCTTACGTAGCTGTGAAGAAGTGGGCTTACTCGGGGAAGATCAAGTACATTAAAACGCCCGGCGGTAAATACAGGTATCCTGAAAGCGAGATTAAGGCTCCTCGGCGAAGCACCATACACCCAAAATACCTAGATACTCAGGGGCTTCTCGCATTATGGAGGGAGGGCCTATTAGCTCAGAAATGCTTGTTGGGACTTACCAAGGGTTACCTGAATCACCCGCAGCTAATCAGGTTTAAGCGGACTACTAACCCCCACTATATATTGGGACTACCTATACTACGTATACCTAGAGGATACTAAAAGGGGGTACAGGTTTAATTCGGGCAAGATAAGAGCGTACGACCTAGCTCTAGAGAGAATCCCCGTTACGGTGGGTCAGCTGAGGTACGAGCATCAACATTTACTAAATAAGTTTAGAACACGCTCCCCAACCCACTATGATGCGATAAAGAGGCTTAGATACATAGAACCACATCCTCTCTTCAAACCAGTTCCTGGAGATGTGGAACCTTGGAAGAAGGTAAGCGTGCACCACAAGTAAGTATAATAAGAGTTTTTCACGAATACGTTTAGACTATCTCAGTTTATGATTTAATCAGTCTTTGGGCATTATGTTGCGAGATTAGCCGGAGGACATTTCCTCTAACAATCCATCCACCTCTACAAACACCTTTTCGATCTCTTTAAGGAGTCTTTCACTCGGTCTCCAATAGCCCCTCTCACGGGCCTCGTAGAGCACCCTCATAATTCTGTGCAAGGCCCACGGATTAGACTTCTTCATTCTCTCCCTTATTCTATCGTTGAGCACGTATGTCTTCGCAACCTCGGTCCAGATCCAGTCTTCAACAGCCTTTGTCAGTGCTGCGTGACCTAACAGATATTCGACCCTTTTCATGACTTCTCGAGTGCCGTCGTAGCCGTGGTCTAACATGGCGTTTATCCACTTTGGGTTCAGGAGTCTAGACCTAGCCCAAAACTCAACAGCCTCTTCAGCACTCTTAACGGAATCCCTAACGCCCGTAGTGTCGATCCAAAGCGCGTCAACTCTCCTCCCGCTTATTGCCTCTATTGTCCTCCTGAGACCGCCCATGAACTCGTAGTAGTGGTCGAGGTCGCTGATGTCGTACTCCGTAGTGCTCCTGACCTGAGCGACGAGCTCCACAGTCTTCAACGCCTCCACGAGCGCGCTCTTCGCCTCGGCAGCGTGAAGCTTGTCCGTATAGGCGTAGCCCATGTCCTCAAGATATACGTTGGTTAGTTCTTCCTCCGAGGACCAGCTAGAGGACTCAATGAACTCCGGCAACTTGGTCCCGTAGGTGCTTGGCTTGGGGCCAAAGACCCTTGCCAAGGCCACCTCCTCCCCGAAGTCTTTCCTGAGCTCCAAATAGTGCTTCCTGACGTAGTTAACCTCCGGGAGCTCGTCGAGCTGAGCGACTAGCCTCACCGCCTCGCCGAGCAACTTCACGAGGTTGGGGAACATGTCCCTGAAGAAGCCGCAGATTGTCACGACCACGTCTATCCTCGGCCTGCCCAGCTGCTCCAGTGGTATGACCTCGAGCCTGGGGCTCCAAGGCCCTTTGTCCCTGACAAGCCTGACGCCTAGGAGCTGGAGAATCATCCCGACAGTCTCGCCCCTTGTCTGGGCTGTCTCGAAGCCCCACAGGACGAAGCTCATAGACTCGGGGTAGCGGCCGCTCCTCTCCCTGAACCTCTTCACGAGCTCCTCGGCGATCCTGGAGCCTTTCAGGTAGGCGGCCTTGCTGGGTATGAGCCTAGGGTCGAAGGCATAGCCGTGAGAGCCTGTGGGGAAGACTTCCGGCGTTCTGATGGGGTCGCCGGCTACTCTGGGCTCTACGTAGACTCCGCTGAGCGCCTTGAGGATTGCCCCGACTTCATCACTACTCTTAATCCTATCATATAGGGTCTTAGCATATTCCAGAGCCTCTAGAGCCTCGCCCCCAAGCCTCTTAAAGTTCTTCTTGGCAATTGCCTCAGGCCTCTCACCGCTCATGATGAGTGATACCATGTCTTTAGCAAGTTTTTCGGCTCGTTCCAGAACATCTGAACCCCTAAAACCGTTAAACAGCCTGCTAGGACTGGAGATTATCTCGTCGTAATTGAGGCCTTGCTCTTCAACTATTAGCCTAGTCAAGGCCTTTACATCGCCATCTCTCTTAAGGACAAATAATAAGTAGTTGGCGACGTCTTCGTCGCTCCACTTCTCGCCGAGCGTGTGAAGCCCCTTTGGAATGGCGCTCTTCTTCAATTCGTAGAGGTGAGCGTGGAGTTTTTCAACGCTATCAAACTTTATGTGAAGCCCCTTGCACTTCTCCTCTATCAGCGAGAGCAAAGCCCTCTTCTTCTCGGCATCGCGTTCCTCCTCGTACTCGCGAAAAAGTTGCTCAAGCTCACCATATTCGCCATAGAGATCCGCATTGATGAATGGAGGGGTTCCATGTGTTATTGCGTAGGCATAACTCCTCCTCTTAGCAATCGTCATCTCAGAGGGGTTGGTGACGTGGTAGACGTAGACGTGGGGTACGTCGGATATTAGTACGTCAGGCCAACAGAGCTCCGATAAAGCAACCTCCTTTCCAGGCAGGAGCTCCAGAGTTCCATGCGTGCCTAAGTGTATTATCGCGTCAGCCTCAAACACATTCCTGACCCAGTAGTAGAATGCCATGTATTGATGGTGTGGAGGAAGGTCTTTTGAGTGGTAGAGCTTCTTCGGGTCCTCATGGAAGCCTCTAGGCGGCTGGACACCAACAAATACGTTACCCAACACCATACCCGGTATAATGAAGTTGCCTTCATCGTCGACGTTTATGTCCCCAGGCGGTGGACCCCATGTCTTTTCGATGCTCTTCCTGAGCTCTTCGGGTAGCGAATTGTAATACTCGAAGTACTTCTTCAGCGGAAGCTTTAGGGCTTCTCCTTTATGTAGCCCCCATTTAGGCGAGTTTACTAAGAGATCTTTGACAAGCCCTGACAGCTCTTCCTTAGACTTGGGAATGACAGTGTAACCCGCTTGTTCGAGGGCCTTTAAGATTACTTCTAAGCTGGCGAAGACATCCAGATAAGCAGCGTTGCCGACGTTCTCCTCACCAGGTGGGTAGTTGTAAATCACTATCGCTACCTTCTTCTCCTCATTTGGCTTGTAGCGCAGTTGAATCCACTTGGCGATCCTAGCGGCCTTCCTCCGAACTCTTTCTTCAAGCACGACGATGTCGGTCTTCTCAGTATCGTCGAGCGTTGCGGATATTATCGGCTCTACAGCGCCGTCCATCTCGGGCAAAGCCACGCTCGTCACGACTTCTAGTGGTAAAAAGCCTCTGGGATCCCTCTTCCAATCAGAGAACCTGACCATGTAGCCTATGAGGCCATTGAACAGGAGACAACCCGAGTCTAGGAAGAGCTTCCTAGTAGGCTCTACATCACCTCCATAAGGTCCTCCATTAATGGTAAATATCTGGAGGTTGATGAGGGCATCGACGAGGGGCTTACCCTCGACAACCGTAAACTTCTTCAGGGTCTCTAATTGTCGCAAGATGCCCTCTGCTGCACCGCCGACGATGAAGAGGGTGTCTATGCCGAGCCCTTCAAATTCTCTCTTCAAAGCCATGGCCACGGGCAAGCACTGCTCAAAATGCATTCCTCCATAGAGAAATAGTGCTACGGCAGGCCTCTTAGGGACAACGACGCTTTCCACACAGCCTCTATTGGGTATGAAGAGGCAATGCTCGAACTCCTTCTTAGGCTCCTCATACCTCGCCCTAACTCCGAAGTACTCCGAGAGGATGAGCTTGAACAAGTTCTCTAGATTGCGCCTCCCCCAATAAGTCCAGTACCTAGCCAGCCAGATGTAGTTCCTGTAATCCCTCAAAACGCCTAATGGCAGAGTCCTTGAAACCTTTTCAACGTAGTTAATGATCTTGAAGACCTTGCTGACGTCGATTCTATCAGCGTCAAAGTCAGAGGGCTTCGATCTCTTAGCAAAGCTCTCTCCGGATAGTTTTCCAAGTCTAAGGTAAATGAGCGAGGTCGTCCCTCCAACTAAGGGCACGATGACCTTTGCTTGTGAGCTGGCTATGGCTTCCTCGAGGTAGCATGGGATGGTGCTTCTAAGGTCCACTAAAAGGACGTCGGCTTTAGAAACCCTTGAAACGACTTCGGTTGGGTCGAGTTTATCTAAGTCGTGGGTATGAGCGTAGATCACGTCGAGATTTATCTTAACCCCCGTTTCTCTTTCAACATTTTCAACAGCTTCGAATAAAGTCTTGAGCGTCGTCTTCGTTGACACGAGTGTGAACCTTATCATCTTCTCACCATTAAGACGGCCGTTGATAAGCAGCATCGCCAAATCTTCGCCAAGCCCTTAGAGCCTTTGTGATATGTATACCGTATAACATATAACAACCTCTTAGTGCTATCAGGGTTGAAAAAAGTAACACGATTTATAAACTTTCTCCAAAATCATGGCCAAATTTTGGAAGGTATAGGGAACATCAATGCCATTTCAAGAGGCTTAGAATGACCTTTCAGCTGGAAAGGCAACTCTTGAAATCATTGGACAAGGACTTGGAGTTTCACCATACGGTGGCTGAATATGCTGCCGACTTGTCTGAGGCCTCATACCCTCAAACAGAATGAGACAAGACCGCTGTGTCGGCAATGCTTTTCATTCCCTTAACATCGCCGGGTGGTGGGGATGGTGATTAGTTTTACAAATTGAAAGCCCGCCCTGAAGGGCGGGGATGATGGAAAAGTTGTGAAATAACCTGCCCTAAAAGGGCTTAAGGCATGAGCTATATTTGTCACGCGTTTAAATCCTGCAAGGGAACATCTCCCGGATTATTTGGACATTCTATTCAGACTTTCTATTTATTTAAGCTTTTCTATCATCCATAAATGGCGAGGTTTTCAGTTATAATGGTGCAAGAGCGATTCCGTTATCATAACAATAACATATTTCAGTTAAAAATTATTAAATTAAATTTTTTATTCAAAAAAAGTAACACTTAAATATTCCTTCTTAATACTAATACGGTATAGGATCAAATGAAGTTTGATAAGATATTGGTCAAGGCGATGCCAGCGAAATTTCTAGCGGAGAAGAGTATATAAGAGCTTAGGATGTGTCTAAATGAAATCGCAGAGAGATTCGTTCTGGATGAACAGCTCTTTAACAGGCTGAAGGATATGAACGCCTATGCAACGCGCGAGATGCTGGAAAGCTGGAGATTTGAAGAAGAGGGTTGAGGAAAAGTGGAAATAGATGGGATTCTGGAGGAGATGTTAAGATGAAGTTATTCCCGTTTACCGCAATAGTCGGGCAGGAAAAGGCAAAACTTGCTCTTATCTGCAATGCAATAGATCCAAGCATAGGTGGAGTTCTGCTAAGTGGGGATAAAGGAACGGGGAAGTCAACAATGGTAAGAGCATTTTCGCAAGTCCTACCTGAAATAGAGGTCGTAGAGGACTGTCCTTTCAACTGCAATCCAGCAAATGCTGCTGAGATGTGTGATGCCTGCAGAGAAAGACTGGGGACGGGAAATATCAGGATAGCGAAAAGGCGGATGAGAGTTATAGATCTCCCGCTAAGCGTAACCCTCGACAGACTGGTTGGAACTATAGACATCAGCAAAGCCCTGAAAGAGGGGATTAGGGCGCTACAGCCAGGAATACTTGCGGAAGCGAACAGGAACATACTTTACATCGACGAAGTGAACTTACTCGAGGACTACATAGCCGACGTTTTACTCGATTCGGCTGCACTTGGCTGGAACGTCGTCGAGAGGGAAGGGATATCGCTGAGACATCCTGCAAGATTCATTCTCGTCGGTTCCATGAATCCCGAAGAGGGAGAGCTAAGACCACAGCTTCTTGACAGATTCGGAATGTTCGTTTCAATCGAAGCTTCTACAAACGTTGATGAAAGGATTGAAATCGTAAAAAAGGTTATCGAATTTCAGAAGGACCCGATTTCATTCTATGAAAAGTACAGGGCTCAGGATGAGAGGCTGAGGAATTCAATTTCAAACGCAAGGAAAATTCTCGCAGACGTCGAAATAGATGAAGAGCTACTCAGACTTCTTGCCGAAACCATAATCGGAATGGGGATAAAAACGCACAGAGCAGAAATTGCAACGGTTAAGGCTGCAAAGGCCATAGCCGCATTTGATGGAAGGAAAAGGGTTAGCATCGAAGACTTGAAAAAAGCAATGGAACTAACGCTCCCCCACAGGATAAAATCAAGACCTTTCCAGAAGCCACAGATACCCGAATTAAAGCTTCCTGAAAATCCTAAAAAGAACGAAAATGAGTCTAAAGAGGCTTCAGGAAAACCTGAAAATAGACAGGAAACCTGCTGCGGGAATTCCGAAATGAGATTTGATTCAAGCGAAGTAAAATTGGAGACAAAGAATTCAAAGGATTTGGCAGAAAATTTCGGATCGAGAGCATCTAGAGACTGTAAGATTACGCTGATCGGAGAGAAACGGGGGATACCTGTTTCCTATGTTCTCCCCGTAAATGGATTTAACGACATCAACATTCTGGCAACCCTGAACTCTGCTGCGATGCGGGGATTTCCACTAGAAGTGAAGGATGAGGATATCAGGATTAACGTCCGCAAAGCCAGAGCGCCGAGACTCACCGCGATAATTCTGGACTCAAGCGGAAGCATGGGGTTGCAGAAAAGGATGAGTATCGCCAAGGGAATTGCAAAGAAGCTCGTAGAGACATCCTACCAGCGCAGGGACTGGCTTTCACTGATAGTTTTTCGCGGAAATGAGGCAGAAGTAGTTGTGAGATCGACAAAGAAGTACGAGCGGATATTCGATGCGATCGATTCAATTCCTACTGGAGGAAAAACTCCTCTGCCCTCTGCTCTGTTCAAGCTAGTCTCGATAAAAGGCATAAAGAACGCACACGTTAGAGGGATACTGATCACCGACGGAAGGGCCAACGTTCCAGTATTCGGAAGCGTTGAGGAGGATCTAGCCCAAATCTGCAGTCTGATTGCAAGGAAGGGGATAAGGCTCGAGATATACGATACAAGAAGCCGGGCTTTTGATCCATCCCCGAGCTATATAGAGATGATTTCGGAAATTACAAAAGCAAAGGTGCACAGGGGATTTTGAATTGCTGAATTGAATATTTGAGGCATATGGCATCCTGTACTAGATAGCCAACGGATGTTGCAGTTTCTAGGAGTATTTTTGGCAAACTTGCTAAAGTTTGGTCGGTAAGACTTGTTTTCGAGAACTAAGTCTCTGATAGGTTGTAAATTTTCTGCTGTCAGAATTGTGGATTCCATAGTAGTGCTACAACTGGTTTACAAGCTTCTCTCCAGTCTTCTTCTTTTGTCCATTACCTTCCAATTTCTCTGGTTTTTGGCCTCTTGTGGATTCTATCTGCATCAGTTTTGCAACAGATCTCACAGGCTCTGGGAATACTATACAGAGGGACTAGGGTCAAGAAACCGCTCGTAGAGCTGAAAATGCCTGAAGAAAAAGGTAATACGGTAAGGAATCTTTTTTGAAATCCGCAATAGCGGTTCATCTCTGAGCAAACCGCATAGTCACCATTTACTTTATTCGCATGGATTTACATCACCTTTTACATATCTCGTCAAATTTTCCACAATTTTGTGGTGCAAGACTCGACCATTGCAGGTGAGCCGGAATGCGAGGCATCTTAAATCGAATCAAAAGACATTTCATTTTTGAATTTAATTGAATGCAGTAAAGCTTATAAACTGGGATTATTCCTATATATTGGGATGAATATGATGTTGCAGGATTTAAACTTTATTAGAGGAGTGATGCAAAAAATTGTTTCACGTGCAGTTCTGGAGAGATCGGAAATATTTGAATTTTTAGAGGGAATTAAGGAAAGCAGAATTTCCGACGTACAGATCGGTGGATTCCTTGTAGGTTTGGCCATGAAAGGTGTTGTGGAACACGAGCTGGCAGCCATTGCTGAATGGATGCGGAAGAATTCAATTCCGGTAAGGCCTAGGATCCGTGGAAGGCTGATAGACACGTGCGGGACTGGTGGTGGTGCTTTAACATTCAACGTCAGTACAGCAAATGCGATCCTTGCATCAGCCGCTGGCATTCCTGTTGCCAAACACGGAAGCAGATCAATATCCCATAGATCAGGAAGTGCTGATGTGTTGGAAGCGCTAAACATCAACATCGATTTAACCAAGGAAGAAGCGGAAAAACTGATTGAAAGCGTTGGCTTTGCATTCCTATACGCGCCAAAGTTTCATCCAGTCATGCACAGAATACTTGGCCCCGAAAGTCTTCTCGGAATCAAAACAGTCTTCTACACAGTAATAGGCCCCCTTATAAATCCCGCAAATGTGAAAGCTCATCTGCTCGGAGTTTACAAAAAGGAACTGGTTGAGCCAATTGCAAGAGTTCTGGCCCTTCTTGGATACGAGCAGGCATTGGTTGTTCACGGACTTGACGGACTGGATGAGATTTCGAGTGTTGGCCCAACGCTTGTAGCAGATGTTGAGAACGGAAGGGTCAGAGATGTTTATCAGATTACCCCGGAGGAGTTGGGAATTAGGAGATCCAGTCTCGAGGAGATCGCACCTCCCCTTGACGATCCGCAGTGCAATGCTGAAATAATACAGAAAATATTCAGGGGAGAAATAACTGATGCAAAGAGGGATTTTTTGATCGCAAACGCCGCTGGAGCATTGTTGGTCGGTGGTGTTGTGAAAGATCTTAGAGATGGTGCTGAGCTGGCCAGAAATATCCTGGATGAGGGTGTGGCATATAGGAAGCTTCTCGAGATAATCGAGGCCTCGAATAAGGTGAAGATGGATGTCAAGGGCTGAAATTTTTGCAGACATGCGCAGACACATAGAATATGATAGAAGGAGGATAGATAAAAAGCAGCTGGAAGAACTTGCCGAAGAGGCGCGAAAGTTCCGTAGATTTCAAATAATCGATTCCTTAAAGGCCGTAAAAGATAGAGTTCCTCTTGTTGCCGAATTCAAACCGGCATCTCCTGGAAAAATATTCCATTTCTACTACGATTTGCGCAAGGCTGTTTTCCAGATGATAGAAGGCGGAGCTGCTGCGATATCTGTTCTGACAGAGCCCGTTTATTATAGGGGAAGCCTTCACTACCTGTACGAAGCCTCAAGGAGTTTTGGAGTTCCAACCCTTAGAAAGGATTTGATTCTGGAGGAATTCCAGATATACGAAACCGCAGCAGCCGGAGCCAGCTCTTATCTGCTCATAGTTGACCAGTTCGAAAGAGATAGCGATCTTGAGGATCTAATCCAGCTTGGAAGAAGCTTTGGAATGGAACCCCTTGTTGAGGTTAACAGTTTCGAAGATGCGAGGCGGGTAAGTAGAACATCCGCAAGGCTGATCGGAATCAACAACGGCGAAGGCGCTGACCGCGATTTGAACAGGACAAAGACACTTTCAAGGGAGCTGAACGCGGACTTTCTAATAAGCGAGTCGGGGATAAGGGATGCGGACGATGTCAGATTTGTTATGCAGTATGCCGACGGAATACTTGTTGGAACAGCTATAAGCGAGGCAAGGGATATAAGGGCAAAGGTAGAGGAGCTATGCCTAAAAAGCTCGGCGAAATCCTGAGATCGAGGAGAGCGCTGATTGTATATTTAACAGTTGGCGATCCCTTGGTTTGGAACGGAAAAATAATCGGAGCTCTGGCATCAAGCACGGACATCTTTGAGCTGGGAATACCGACAAGAAGGCCGAAGTACGATGGCCCTGCTGTGAGGGCATCGTACAAAAGGGCACTGCAGAGCGGTTTGGATGAAAGAAGCGCGATTTTGCTAGCAGGAAAAAAGGGTCTGAGGGATTCAATAGTTTTCACATATTTCGATGTTGCCCTCGCGTATGGCGTGGAGGATTTTATGAAATGCGCTGCAGATGCTGCTAGGTGCGTTCTATTTCCGGATCTTCTTATTGACTATCCCGAAAACCTGGGTAGCTATCTAAAATTATGTGAAAAGTACGGTCTAGAGCATGCGTTTTTTATCACAAGCTCTTTTCCTCATGCTCTTATTGTAAAACTTGCAAAAATGGAACCCTCCTTCATATACCTGGGACTGATGGCATCATCCGGCATACTTCTGCCAATATCGATTAGCAGGAACATCAGGATAATCAAAGGTTTGGTCGGGGATATACCCCTTGTAGTTGGCTTTGCGCTTAGAAGCCCTGAACAGGTTGCTCTGTGCATAAATGCCGGTGCAGACGGTGTAGTTGTGGGCAGCGCAATTCTGAAACTCCTGGAAACGAAATCGGATGTCAGGATGCTGGAAGATTTCATTTCGAGCCTGAAATCTGCCCTAGGTGATGGTAATGGTCAATCTGCCGAGAAAGTGGTATAACATCGTCCCCGATCTTCCAAGTCCACTTCCGCCTCCTAGGGATCCTGAGGACGAAAGCTTCTCGAGGATTGAAATACTTTCAAAGCTTTTCCCCGGAAGTTTAATCGACCAAGAATTTACTGCGGAAAGATTTGTTGAAATACCTGAAGAGGTTCTGAAGGCATATTCAAAAATAGGCAGGCCGACTCCACTCGTTAGAGCGAGGGGCTTGGAGAATTATCTTGACACTCCAGCAAGGATTTACTATAAGCGTGAAGACGTTAGCCCGACGGGAAGTCACAAGACTAACACCTCGATACCGCAGGCATACTATGCAAAGCGGGAAGGCATAAAAACGCTGGTTACCGAAACAAGCGCTGGCCAGTGGGGTTCGGCTCTAGCGCTTGCATGCGCGCTGTTCGATCTTGGTTGTCTGGTATTCATGACGCGAAGCAGCTATCTCCAGAAACCGTACAGGAGGATAGTCATGAACCTCTATGGAGCTGAAGTCGAAATAAGCCCCAGCAACAGGACAGAGGTAGGCCGGGCTTTTCTTAGAGAGAATCCGCAGCATCCCGGGTCACTGGGGATAGCGATGTCTGAAGCAATCGAAACAGTTCTGAAAAGCAGCGATGCTAGATACGCTGTTGGGAGTGTGATGAACTTCGTCCTCATGCACCAGACGATAATCGGAATGGAAACTGTAATGCAGCTTGAAGAATTGGGAGAAGAACCAGACATTGTCATCGGATGCGTTGGCGGCGGGAGCAATTTTGCGGGCCTCAGTTATCCAATTATAGGGAAAAAGCTGAGAGGTGAGGCCCACGAGAAAACGGAATTCATAGCAGTCGAATCTGAGGCTTCACCAAAAATGGTTAGAGGAAAGTACGTTTACGAGCACGGCGATTCGGCAGGATACTTGCCGATGTTCAAAATGTACACGGTTGGCAGAAATCATGTTCCTCCAGCCATACATGCAGCCGGTTTGAGATATCATGCCGCAGCTCCAACTCTTTCAATTCTTATAAAGGAGGGCATAGTTAGGCCTGTAGCTTATAGCCAGGAAGATGTTCTGGAAGCCGGAAGAATATTCGCAAAGACCGAAGGTATAATTCCCGCACCAGAAACTGCGCACGCGATAAAACAGGTGATCGAAGAGGCCAGAGTATGCAGACAAAAGGGGGAAGGTAAAACAATAGTTTTCTGCTTTAGCGGTCACGGTCTGCTGGATCTTGCAGCATACGAAAAGATTCTCTGACCTAGAGAGTCTGGCAAGAAAGGAGGGCGTGACACTCGAAGGTCTGACCTGCTGAGGCTCTCGCTGAGCGACAGAGGTTTTCAGCATATACGGGAGTATATTTTATTATTTTTATTTTATTATTGGACAAGGTTGAGAAAACCCCCTATCTTTATATACTTTTTGTTATGTATGATAAGTAAAAAAAGGTAAAGAGGTAAGAGCATGGTTAGGGTTCTCGTAATCCACTTGAAGAAGAAGCTGCCAAAGCTCGACGAAAAAGCTAAAGAAGAGCTGATGAAGAAAGCTCAGGAAGTGCTGAAGAATTATCCGGGCGTTCAGTTCAAGGGCACTTTCGTTGACGAGAACGG
>Ga0078972_1008313_pt1 | contig 21873 bp, 21 predicted proteins | sample YelNatPaOPGAMG01_FD_67568 | JGI IMG/M metagenome (GOLD analysis project Ga0078972, IMG submission 67568) | Hot spring thermophilic microbial communities from Obsidian Pool, Yellowstone National Park, USA - OP-RAMG-01 (SPADES assembly) (version 2) | ecosystem: Environmental > Aquatic > Thermal...
AAAAAGAGCCTGGTTTTTCTTCCTGGCCGATTTAAAAATTCACCGATTGTAATTCAAACCCAACGAGAATACACCTTACTCTTCACCTGAATGAAAAGTTGCTCACCATCCCTTTTGATAGAGCTTTTTATATTCAATGACAGTGATGGCCGTGATCACAGCCCTCAGCTATTTCTTCCAGCTTATTTTCTTTATAGGCGTCCAGGACCTCCTGAACTGTATTTCCTTCGGCTTTGAGAACCGAAACCCCCGCCTCAGCCATCCTGGCCAACCCCCGCGGCCTCATTCCGTAGACAATAATAACCTCAGGTTTTTCGTTTAAGATATTGTCATGGGCATGACCGCGACCGCCAAAATGCTCGTCAAAGTTAGCTACTGTCCTGAACGAAACCAGCTCACCATTTTCTTCCATCTCAATTACCGCAAAATAGGGCGCCCGTCTGAAATGCCCGGCCAGCTTAGCTTCCAATCCTTTTTCGTTTTCAACCGGAATTATTATTTTTTTTTGCCATTATTATCCTCCAGAAGAAAGCTGCTTAAGCCATGTTATGAGCAAATGCTCATTTTGTCAAGACCACAAAGATTTTCCCGGTGCCATACTCAAATAATTAGCCGCTAATCAACCCTCATGACCACAGCCTGATGAAAAAAACAGGACTTGACATAATATGAACATATGCTCATAATATAATTGAGCCAGAAACAAGGCTCAGATTATAGCTAAAAAAGGAGACAGGTATGCCTAGACCATTTTGCCCACGCCGCATAGGCTGGAGACCGGGAATATCCAGGTTTTTTCCTGAAGGCTTCTCTCGCCCCCATCACGCACCCGACATAATCACCCTGAACCTGGATGAGCTTGAAGCCATTAGACTGGCTGACCTGGAAGGACTTTACCAGGAACAGGCGGCTGAGAAAATGGGTGTGTCTCGCCCGACCTTTGCCCGCATCCTGGAGTCCGGCCGCAAAAAAGTTGCTGAAGCTCTGGTCAACGGCAAAGGACTGGTGATAGAAGGCGGGCCAGTGGAAATGGAGCCCGGTCATATTTCACGCTCACCGGGCAGATTAGAGCAACCCGGACCACCAGGCCCAACCGGTCGCCGCGGCCGAGGCAGTTGCCGCCGCGGCCGTCGCTTTTAAGCCTAAAGGAGGAAAAAATGCGAGGAAGACAACAAGACTCTCTCCCGGGCCGCTTAGGACTTGGCCCGGCAGGCTATTGTGTTTGTCCTAAATGCGGATACCGAAAAGAGCATCAGCCTGGCGTTCCCTGCATCCAGGAGCACTGCCCCAATTGTGGTTCCGCCCTCATCCGTCAGGGCTCGGATCACGACAGGCTGATCAAACAGAAAAAAGAAAAGGAATGATAAGATACGGATTAACCTCAAGCCGGGCTCGGGATTAAACATGGAATTTAGCCCTGGGTTGAAGCTCAGGTTGAACCTGCAGCTGAAGGCGGAAGGCAGCTGAAGCAGGTTTTTTTGCTTTTTAAGATTAACTCTGTTTTTTGAAAACTTATTCTAAATTTAGCTTGAGGTTTAACATGAGAGGAAGAGGAAATTTTGGAAGGCATTATGGCCGTGGTTATGATCATGACCATGGCTGCGGTTCAGCCTCCGGCTACGGTTCAGGCTTCGGCTATGGGTTCGGCGGCCCTCAGAATTGGCGAGGGCAGGTGCAACCACCCGAAGGTTTCACTTACCTTGGCCCCTGCCGCTGCGGAACCGGTCCCCATGCCTGCTGGCAGGAAAAGGAAACGGGCCGACTTTTCCGCGGCTTTCCTGGTTATAGAGGCTGGTTTAGGCCTGGATATGTCAGTCCGGAACGAGAACCTTCTAAAGAAGATTTACTCTCCGAACTCAACTGGCTCAAACAGGAAAAAGAAGAACTGGAAGCCAGAATCAAAGAGCTGGAAGAAACTTTGAAAAAGAAGTATAAAAAAGAAGAAGAGAAATAGAAGGAAACAAAATTATTGCCTTGACGCGAATCGTTTTTTGACCTGAAAGGCAGGTTTAAAATCGCACAGAGAAGCGAGCCTTATTATTATTCAAGGAGATACATATGAAAAAAGTCGGCATTATCATCTGCGGGCGTTATCAATCCTGCGGCGGCGGCAAATGCTTCCGCTCCATTCGGGAGCGAGTCGGTGGCTTCGCCCGTTATCCCAAAGATGAACCTGTTGAAGTTGTTGGCTACTCCTACTGCGGCGGCTGCCCTGGCGGCAACGTGGAATATGTCCCGGAAGAAATGATTAAAAACGGGGCTGAGGTTATCCATCTGGCTACTGGTCTGGTCGTGGGCTATCCACCCTGCCCCTACATCAGACATTTCAAAGAATTCATTGAGAAGCGCTACGGAGTCCCGGTCGTGGTGGGCACCCATCCCATTCCCTTAAAATACCTGAAAATTCACGAACAGCTTCCCTTCTGGAAAGAGATGAAAATGGAAGAACTGGCCGGCGATTTGCTTAAAGAAGACAGGAAAATTATGGAAGCCTACAATTAGAGCTGGGCCTAATTTTACCAAGCCACCAGGGCCATCTGATCAGGACTCTAATCCACAGCTTCTGCCTCCGATTTCAACATTTTAAACGATGGCTATAAATTTCCTTCTTCAAAACAAGCTATATAACTTGGGCAATTATAAAAGAAAGGATCCGGATCGCTAAATATTTTAACTGCAGGCCATAACCATAAGCGCTATAATCCTCGGGGGATAAAGAATTTCAATGAATAAGCAGCTTCATTTCCACCTGCTGGCTCTGAGTTATAAGATTCGTGACCTTCGGCGGCCGCGCCGGAAAATCCTGGAAGAAGCGGGAATTAAACCCGGCGACCGGGTCCTGGACTTTGGCTGCGGGCCGGGAAGCTACATTCTACCTCTAGTGGAAATGGTTGGTCCTCCCGGGAAGATCTATGCTCTGGATATCAACCCACTAGCTATCAAGATAGTCCAACGTCTGGCCGAAAGAAAACAGCTTAAAAATATCAGCACCATCAATTCTGACGGGCCGACCGGACTTGCCGACGATTACCTTGATGTCATCCTCCTCTATGATGTCTTTCACGACCTCCAGCACCCACAGGAAGTCTTAAGGGAACTGCACCGGATTTTAAAGCCAGGTGGTATTCTTTCTGTAAGCGACCACCATTTAAGAGGAGGTCAGGTTATCCAGGCTCTGACTGAAGGCAATTTATTCAAGCTTCCAAAGAAAGGCCGTTTTACTTATTCTTTCAATAAAATATAAAAGAGCCTAATGACCTGATGAGCCATGAGTGACCGGGGACTGTATTTATTAATCTTAAGATTGGAGAAGGGTCAAGCCATAAAAATTGGCCGATTTAAGGAAACCTATTTTAAGGCGGGCTATTATTTATATGTTTGCCGGGCCAGGCGCGAAATGAGGGCCAGGATTGAAAGACATTTAAGAGTAGAAAAAAAGACCTTCTGGCATATAGATTATTTCGCCCGATATGCCCGAATCTATGAAGTTCTGGTAAAGCCGGAAGCTTTTGATGAGTGCGAGACGGTGAGGAAGTTAAGACAATTGATCAATGATTCCACTTTTCCCTTGCTCGGATTCGGAGCTTCCGACTGCTGTTGCTGCGGTCATCTACTGTCTTTGCCACCGGAGACTGATTTAAGTAATCTGATAGAAATTTTAGGCTCCCGGATGGGTTTCCAGGTGCGGGGAGAATTTCGGGCGAGTCATTAATTTCCTGTTCTCATAAAACTTAAAATCTAATAAAATTAGTAGAAAGTTCTACGAATAGAAGGTTTAAAAATGACTTTCATGGTTTTAGGTTTTGACTATCCGGCACCTGAAGGACCTGAGCGCCGTAAAGCCTGCCGGCAGGAACACCTGCAGTTAGGAGAAAAGCTTTACCGTGACGGCAAATGGCGATATGCGGCCGGTATCTTGAATGAAGTGGGCGAGCTTGTCGGCTCCGTGATTATCTGCGAATTTTCTTCGTGCCAAGAGCTGGAGGGCGATTGGCTCAGCCAGGAGCCATATCTTATCAATAAGGTCTGGGAAAAGGTTGAGATTCATCCGATTCGCCCTGCCCCCTTTATTTAAAGGGTCAACTATGCGCTCCCGTGTTACCTCTCGTATTCCCAATTTTAGGCAACTTGCGTCTTTACAGAAAAGCAGGCTCACGGACTTATTATTTCGTGCCGGGAAAGACGGCTTTCAAAGAATTCAGGAAGCGGTCGGTGAGGCTGCTGCCGGAGAAGAAAATCACGCCGTTGGCTCCAGCTCGGCGGGCCAGCCTGATTTCTTCCAGCATGATTTCCGGCGTGGCCTGGTTGTGTGAAGTGCCGATGCCAATTCCCGAGCAGACCAGGACTGTCCCGCCCTCCTTCTTAACGGACTCTCTCGCCGCCAGGGCCCTTTTCGTCAGCCTCTCGAATAATGGCAGGTCGTTGGTATAGAGCATTGGGCAGAGCATGTCCACCAGGCCCTGCCTACCCCATTCCAACCAGTCCTGTCCGATGAGCACGCGGGCGTTGTCAGGATCAGGGAAAACTGCGGCGCTGATTTTTATAGGGCGACCGGTTTTTGCGAGCTCCTGCTGCAGCTCCCGAACAAGCCGCGTTACCTGCTCCCGGTTCCATTCGAGCCAGACATTCCAGTAGGGATTGCCCGAATCGCGGGCCTTCAGGGCGTTGAAATCAATGCCGGTTTCTTCCTTGAATAACTGGAGCGTCCGGGCATCATAGCTGAAGTAGGGTTCTGTGGGCTCGCAGGGAAAGCGGATGTAGTCCAGGTGCACCCAGTCGGTCCCGTATTTCTTAACCAGCTCCAGCATCAGGCTGATTTCATAGGCCCGGACTTCGGGCAGGGCCGGGTTCACGGTGCGCACCATTTCCCGTCCAGGCCCGACTATCAGCCACTCGGGATGTTCCCGGACTTGTCCCAGCAGGGATGCCTCCGGAAAAACGCAGAACCAAGGATGAACGGCCAGGTTCCGTTTCCTGGCTTCTTCCAGAAAAACGCCGAAAAAATCCCAGCCATAAGCCGGGTCTTTAATTGCAATTTCGCTGTCATAATAGACATGGCCGGTGGTGTTTTTAACCAGCATAATAACCGTGTTAATGCCAGCCTGAGAATAGAAATCCAGAGTTTCCCGTATTTTTGCAGTGGCCGTTTCTTCCTCAGGCCCGAACATCCCCGGATGCATCCAGACCCCGTACACCCAGGGACTGAGAGCCGAGGCTGGAAGACCAACTTTCGGTTCCTTGATGGGCTTAAGCTTCTGGGCACCGGCATCAGCCGGAAGCAGCATCCAGGCAGTAATTATAAGAAATGCCAGAAAAGGGCTTAACACTCCGGAATTTTTTATTCTGAAAGCTTTTCCAAAATTAATCAGCATCGCCACCTCCACCAAATATCTTATAATAAAATATGGGACACCTTAAAGTGTCCCCTTTTTCTGCCCACAGACCACAATTCACCCCAAGAAAATTCGGCCTAAATCTGGGGACGCTTAACAGTGTCCCCGGTTGGGCTCAGTTTTGCCGGAATTTTCAGGATAAGTTGATCGCAAAAGGAGAATTCATGACTAAAAGAATTTTACCAGTGATCCTGCTGGCTGCGACATTTATTTTCTCTTCAGCTTTAAGGATCCAAGGGAAAAATAACGAGGAAGCAATCAAGGGCCCGATTCAAACTGCTCATGTCTAAGGGCTGCAAAACCTAGGCAACCTGGAAAAAACCCGATTCGGCTTTCACCCCGACTTCGTGCTGCTCGTCCTGTGGGACAGCCAGTTGACCCGGTTGCCGATAGCCGACCGGATTGCCTCCGCAGAAAAGAGTAAGGCTGCCGACCAGAAACCACCACTGACCACCTGCCCCTGCAAATTTCTCCAGGTTGACATCTCAGGCGAGGCAGCCATGATCAAGGCGGAACTGCGCCGCGAAGGCCAGAGAATTTTTGCTGATTATCTTTCGCTCTACAAATTTCCTAACGGCTGGAAAATCGTCAACAAAATTTATTACCGCCACTGAACAAAAATGGGGACACTTAAAGGTGTCCCTTAGCTTGGCGTGGTTTTTACAGGGGAAAATTACTGCCGAGGACGTGAAAAAAGGGACACTGTAAGGTGTCCCCTGTTCATCTGATGAAGGAGGCGCCAAGGACAACCTCTCCCTCGTAGAACACGGCCACCTGGCCAGGGGTGATGGCCTTGTACGGGGTGAGCAGTGTCACCTCGCCTGAGTCCTTTTCAGAAACGCACAACCGACATTGGAGCTCTGGCGATTTGTAGCGCACCTTAACTGTCGCTTCAATCGCTTCACCGGCCAGCGGCACCCGGGCAATCCAGTTGAGGCCATCAACATAGAATTTTTGGGTCAGCAAATCCTTCTCCTCACCAACATATACCGTGTTAGTCTCCGCCTCAATCCGCACCACATACAGCCGGCCTCCGCTGGCAATTCCCAGCCCCCGCCGCTGACCCACAGTGTAGTTTTCTATGCCCTCATGCTGACCTATGATGCGTCCCTCAAGGTCTTTTATCAATCCCGGCTTCCCTTTCTTCAACAGCTCCCGGTAATCCCCGGCATAAAAATCCTGGCTTTCTTCTTTATCGCTGACTGGCAAATGATTCTCGCGGGCAATCTTCCTGACCTCATCCTTGGTCAGCTCACCAAGCGGGAAAAGGCTGTGGCTCAGCTGCTTCTGGTTCAGCAGCGACAAAAAGTAAGACTGATCTTTATGGATATCAAGCGCCTTAAGGAGCAGCCATCGGCCGCTCCCCTCATCATACTTAACCCGAGCGTAATGCCCTGTGGCAAAGTAATCATAATCAAGCCCGAGTTTCCGGCAGCCCTCAAGCAGCAACCCAAACTTTATCTCCGCGTTGCATTTAACGCACGGATTCGGGGTCCGGCCGCGGGCATATTCTTCACGAAAGTAATTGAGAATGTGCTCTTGATATTCCTGCCGCAGATCTACAACCCGAAAATCAATTCCCAGATGTCTGGCCACTGCCTCAATATCTTTAATTTCTCCGGCCTCGTCTTCCCCATAACAGGCCAGCTTTCGGGCCGAAGGAGCCACATCGTCTGGTGTAATCCTCATCGTAACGCCAATGACTTCATATCCAGCCTGCTTCAGCAAGAGCGCCGCCACAGAGGAATCCACCCCGCCGCTCATGCCAACCAGCACTCTCTTTTTCTTCATCTTAAAAATCGGGACACCCTACATTTTTCCTATTTTTTCCCCAGAAAAGCAAGCACTCATTCTGAATTCTGATTCTTTCTTTTATTCCACTTATATCCAATTTAGCACATCCGAAGACAACACTTTTTCCTGATCAGTAAAAACCGAAAAATTTTTAGTTCACATCACCGGGGAAATTCACCCGGCCCGACATCAGAGGCAAAATTGGAACGAGAGAGAAGCCTCCCTTTTCTCTTTCCCCCTTCTCTCTTCCCTATTCCATTTCCCCCCTCCCCTCTTCTATTTCCCGCCTTCCCCCTTCCCCATTCCTATCTCCCTCTTGCCCCTTTTTCCCTCCTCTCTTTCCTCTTCTATCACTCTGCCCCGGCCAGCTGACAAAGAATCCATAGATTGAACTTCTTCGGCCCTTTGCCTCCGTTTAAGCTGTCTCTGTCCCGAGGGATTGCCCCCGAATCTTCCCGGTCTCCACCTTCCAGAGCTGATTTTGGTTCTCCTACCTGAGCTGATTTCTCCATTAAAGCCCTTTTCATGGCATCGGTCATTCCGCCCCACTCCAGTCCGAGGTTATAGGGCTTCCCCGGCTCCAGGATGAGGGCCAGAGCTGGATTAAGCTGTAACGGTATTCGGAATTCATAAACCGTCTTATCCCGGCCCCGAAGATAACGGAAAATGGGTATTTCAATCCTCTGGCCCTTAATTTTCTCCAACTCTGCCTTTATTTTCTTGCCCACCGGCGCGCCCTCATAAAAAGCGAATCCTTTTTTCTCCCGAATCTGAGCCTTAATCTCTTCTGTCAGCTTCTCACCAAAACTCTCCAACCGGGCTATCGCTTCTTCGGCTTGAACCTGTTCTCTCCGAAAATGAAAAGCAACATCCTTATTCTTCTTCCCGGGCTGGCTGATATAGACCTTCACCCCGGTCCCTTCAATAGTGCTCATTCCTTCTCTATCGTGGAATACCAGAACGATAAAAAGGTGGCTGTCATCGTTAGCCACAGCATAATCCACATTGGCCTCTTTGAAATTCTGGAAATTAGCGCCCTCCCAATCGTCAATCTGGCCATCTATTTTCTTCGGCGTCTCGGTAAATTGACTTTTAACCGGTCCTGTTTGGGCCATCATTAACAGGAACCCGAAAGCCAGCACAAGAAGCAGAGCCAGACCAAAGGTCAAACTTTTTCTCCGCATTTTACACCTCTCAAAATTATTATAAACAAAAATCCAAGTTCAATACATATTTTTGCCTGTTTAATGCATCTTTTTCCGCCCCCTCAGCACCAAAAAAGCTCTGGATTTGTTTTTCGTTTTTTATTATAAAAAAGAAAATCATCTAAGAAGGAGAAGTCAAATGCTTAATCGGCGATCTTTCCTACGAAATACAGCTCTGGGATTGACCGGACTCGGGCTGGCAACCGGTCTCAATACCAGATGCTCAACCGGCCGCTCTCCCCTTAAAACTTCCGGCGAATCAGCCAAACTTCTGGTCAGCAACCCTGACCATCCAGCGCCGGCCACCTTTGACCGCCTGCCCCTTTCCTGGTACAAGGCCACGGCCAAGAAGCTGCGGGAAAAAGCCGGCGAGCGAGGGCTTAAAGCTGTGGTCCTCCAAAACCCCTGGAATATCATCTACTTCACCGGACTTTTTCACAGCTCCACCGAAAGACCTTTCTACGCCGTATTCCCGGTGGATGAGGAAGCCCTCTACTGGTACCATCCCGGCCTGGACCGCGACCTGGTTACCAGCTGGTGGTCAAACGAAAATGAGTATTACTTTGACTTCCTGCACTCAGAAGGCGGCCACCCGGAAAAAGGCGAAATCACCGTCGGTAAGACAGTTGATCTATTTGAATGGCTGCTTAATGGCTTAAAAAAACGCGGCTTCGGTGAAAGCGGCATCGGCTTTGACACTGAGTTCCCAGCGTCCAAACTGCAAAAAGCCAAAAACATCCTCCCCAAAGCTACCTTCCAGGACATCTCGGACATCTGCTTGAAAATGAGAATGGTTAAAACTCCAGAAGAAATCGCTCTCACCCAGCGGGCCATGAATTATTTCAGTCAGATTCAGGCTTTCGCCCGGGACTACATCCTGGAACACGGCACAGAGGCTACTGATTTTGAGGTGGCTGAGGCAGCTCGCGCTTTTGGTGTTGACCTTATCATGAAGGACATCAAGCGCGACGGCCGGCCGCACACCGCAGTTGGAATTTCGGTAGGAATAAGCTGCCGGACTGGCGCCGCCACCGCTTATCCCCACCCCAACCAGTTTTTCCACAAGAAAATTGAGCGGGGCGATGCCCTCCAGGTCTCAGGCGTGGTGCGAATCGGAGGCTATGGGGGCGAGCTCTACCGTTACTACCAAATCGCCCCCTGGGATGCCCACCGGGAGAAGCTCTGGGAAGTGGTGACCGAGTGCGTCCACATCCAGGAGCGCGAATCCCGAGCCGGCAAAACCTGTGCTGAGGTGGCTGCGGCCATCCACGAATATCAGGTCAAAATGGGTGTCGCCAAATACATCTACCACCGACCGGCTCACGGTGCCGGAATGGAAGGGCATCAGGCCCCCTGGCTGGCCCTCGGTGATAACACCGTCCTAGAAGAAGGCATGATGTTCAGCGTGGAGCCAGGACTTTACGACCCGGAAAATGGTTTCGGTTACAACCCGAGCGACAACCTGTTGGTGACCCGAGAAAAGGGCGTCATAATGAGCAGCGTTCCCTACACCAAAGAGTGGATGTTCCTGAAACTTTGACCACAGGCGACCTCCAAAGGGAGATGCAGATAACTGATATGATGCTAATCCCAAAGGCCGAGGACCCTGGTTACAATAAGCGGGAAGAGATGTCCCTTCCTCAAAAATAAAAATTCAGACCAAAACTGAAGTAGTTTCCGTGGAAAATATAAAAGGCCGTTTCCCCATACCTGAAATAATAGGCAGTCAGGGCCATCCACCAAGTCGGACTGTAAATCAACCCGATTGAATAAGAGGTTCCTTTGACCTCTTCGGAATTCTTCAACAGATAAAGGTTCGGGTTCAAAGCCAGCCCCTTAAGAATCCAGAACTTTAGTCCGAAGCGCATGGAGTAGGTGTTGATCCATCTGACTTCTTCTTCCGGATGCCATAGGACCGACTTTTCCCTAATCGTATAAACTGAATAAACCGCATCTATCTTCGGATGAAACCTCCATTCCAGGCCGCTATCCACGATGTAGCCGCGGTATTTCCGCGAGCCGGTAAGATAAGAAAGGTTAGCATAACCAGTAAGCTTCTCGCCGGCAAAGTACACTGTTCCGGAAAGCCGCCCCACATCAGCCTTCATCTTCTTTAAGATGCTTCCTCCCCCACCGTCGCTTCCCCAATAATCATACCTGAAATTATGATAATTATACCGGAAAATGAGAGAGGCATTGCTGCCCAGTCCGAAGCGCACTCCCACCCAGGGACTCAGAATCAAGAGCTTGTTGGACCCGCCGTAAAACTCCAGCCCGAACTGCGGTGCAACCTGAGCCAGGGCACTGCCCTGGGCTACCACCAGAAAAATAATAAAAAAATGGGGACACAATATATTTTTCCTATTTTTTTTATCCCTATTCATTTTCACCTCATTTTCCTCTCCGCGCCTTCTGCCCTCTTTTTGCCTTTTGCCACCATCACACCACTCACCATCTTCACTCCCGTTAGAATTATCACTTTTCTTACCATTTTCGCTCTTCTTACCATATTTCCATTTATTATTAAAGCGCCCGCGGATATCCATCTTCCTATTCTCGCCTTCCTTCCCAATTACCTTCGTGTTCCACCTTTATCAATTTTCTTAACCCGGTAACAGAATCCGAATAACCACTCAGAACTAAGATAGGAAAACCCCTCAGCCACCCTTCTTCCAAGAATAGCCCCGGCCCTTTCATTTCTGGTTCTCTCCTATGCCAGGCCCATTTTCTTTTTCTCCCCTCATTCCTCCTCGCCCTTTTCTTCTTTCTCCCCTCCGCCTCTCACCTCTTTTTCCTCAGAGACCTGCTCACCCCCTTTTTCAGTTCCTGTTCGCCCTTCTTTTTCACTTCCTTTCTCTTTCTCTTCAATCTTGCTTGGTTCCTCTTCACCCTTCTCGTCTTTCTCCTTCTCCTCCTTCTTCAACACCTCTTCCAGACGCTTCCGTTCCAGCTCTTCTCTCTCGCGCCTTTCTTTTAATTCCATTCGCCTCTGTTCATCCAGATACCTGGCCAAAATTTCTTCCTCTACCAGGCCTTGAGCCAGCAAAATTTCTCCCAGGGTCTCACCCGTCCTCTTCTGCCTTCTCAAAGCTGCCGTCAATTGCTCCTTCTCTATAACCCCGTCCTTGAGCAGCAGCTCCCCCAATCTCCGGCCCATTACTACTCTCTGAAACTCTTCTGAATAAGCCTTTTCAATGGCGTAATTGATGTCATAACTGGTGGTCAGGCTGAACTTCACCTCCACTTTCATCAGATCTGATAGACTGGATTGGAGCAAACCCAGGTCAATTCGGTCAATCGCCAGGTGAAGCACCCCGTTTTCGTATTTCAGTGGAAAGATCCGGTATCTCTCAGCCAGCCACTTAGGAATGATGCGTAGCAAGGCCGGCTCCACAGCAAACGGATCAACCTCCACATACGACCACTGCCTCTGATAAGCCAGAGCGCTGGCCAGTTCTTCTTCACTGATGTAGCCCAGCTCCAACAAAATCTGGCCCAATCTTTTTCTTGATTTCTTCTGGATCTTCACCGCTTGCTCCAGCTGCTTGGCCGTGATCAGGTGTCTGGTGAGCAGAAGGTCGCCGATTTTGCGCCGGAAGACTTCCAGTTTTTCAGCCGGAAATTCATGCTCAGTTTTTATCCAGGTTTGCTCCCGCTTGGTTGACACCGCCCGGATGAGCCAGAGCATAGCCAGACCCGAGGAAGCAAAATTTAGGACATTGCCCACCACTATCCTGATCGGCGTCAGCGCTGCCTGAACCACCCCATAAATTTTATTAACAAACACAAAGCGCATTAAAATGCGCCAGAAAAAGAAAAACAGCACCACCAAGGCCAGTTTCCACCAGATTTCATCGGGCCTGACCAGCGGCGGCACATAAAAATCCGGCCGGAAAAGATGAACCACCCAGATTGTAGCCAGGTAAAGAATTAACAAATAACCAAACATATAAAGAAAATTGGTAAAAAACGCCAGCCGGTCGCGCAGCAAAGTATAGCTGACTTTCAGGCTGCGGTCCCAGCCGATGTTCTTCAGACCCTGCCAGGCGATGCCATAAACCCAGCGGGCCCGCTGCCGCATCGCTTTGCGGAACTCAGTCAGGAAGAAAGCCCGAGTAGCTACCAGTTCTTTAATCTTCTTCGGTTTTGCCTTTCCCTTCTTGGTCACCACTCTTTCTACCCACTGCACCAGGATGATCTGCCGCAACCCCAGCTTGCCCAGCCGTATCCCGATTTCGTAATCTTCGGTCAGAGATTTCGGGTTGAAAATTTGCCCGGTTTTTTCCTCATCCAGCTTATGGAGGCTATCCCTCCAGAAAGCGGTGGAAGTGCCGGCTGAAGGCAGGATTCGGGAGATTTTTTCCCGGACCATCAGCTCCTTCAGGTGCATCTCCGCAAACTCATCCATATAAACACCACCAACAAAACTGTGCCAGGGCATTTCCAGCGGAATGATCGGAATCTGAATCATTTCAAAGCGAGGCATCAGGTAATTGAAAAGCTTGAAAGACAGCGGATGATGAATATCTTCGGAATCGCTGAGAACCACAATATCAAAAGTCAGGCCGGTCTGTTTTTCAAAGTGGCAAAGACCACGATAAATTTCGTTCAGGTTGTCAGCCTTGGTAGTGGGCCCGGGCTTGGAATTAACAACCTTGATGACCTGGGGATAGACTTCGCTCACCTGGTCCACCTCAGCCTGAGTTTCCGGGTCGTTGGGATAGACTCCAACAAAGATGAAATAATTTCGGTAATCAATGGTATTCAGAGTGTTGAGCAGCATGTTTTTGATAATCCCGACTTCGTGCCAGGCCGGAATCATCATGGCCACAGGTTTTTCATCAACGCTCAGGAGCTGGTCAAGGGTCAGAGGTTTTATAAGTCGTTTCTTGAAAATTCTGCGGTAGAGTTGGCGAACCCAGTAGTAAAGGTCAACGAAAAAGTCGTTAAGCCCGCCGATGGCAAAAGCCACCACCAGGACTATGAAAACATAGCGGAAAAATATCCAGGCTTTGTAGAGAGCGGCCAGAAAAAACCCGTAATCAGCAGCATTCATGATAAATTTTGCTTCCTTTTCCTTTTCCTGCTGAAGATTTTACCAGAAAAGCCGGCCGACGACAACGAGAAGCTCAGGGGTAGCGATTCACTTAGATGGTTAGAACAGCCCTTATTCCTGGGGGGAATTAGAACTTTCACCTTCCACTCCCGTTAACAGACGAGCTTAAAACATAAAACATTATAAGTCTATGTGCGAGTCCAGGTCAACGATTAAGAGGCTTTTCCGTTAAAAGTGTGGTAATTTGTCAGGCTTTTATCGCTGTATATCTTTTAATAACAAGGAAATAAAAGATTTTAAACAGCTTATAAATGCATTTTAAGATTGAATGACAATTTATTCTCATTCTAGCGTTTTAAGAGTGACGAAGGCAAGGTTTTAAGAATCCCATTTTCCCCAGAAATAAAAGCTCCTTTAGGGCAAAAGAAGGCTTAATATTTATGATAAAAGGGCCCTGTAAGCACCACACTTTTGACGAATGAGCCCGATTAAGAATCTTCATCTCTTAATTTCCCACCCCTATCCCTTTTATCTCGTGCCTGTGCTGGGTCAGATAGAGTAGTGACGCCTCAGAACCCTTTGAGTGTTGCAGAACATTAATCCCCTTTTCACTGAGAGATTTTCGGGTTTCTTCTTATGGCCAAGTTATGCTTAGGGCCAACAGCATCAGCCAAGAGAGCGATTTACCGCCAAGAACCCTGGGCAAAGTGTCAAAGGTGTCCTGAGTCTAAACATACCCTTGTGATGAAAAAATTTCAGGGAAAATTTCCGATGCTCACTGCGGTAGGTCAATTCCTCTCTGAAAATCAATGTCCGCGGCTGGTGGTTGGCACGGTCGCTGAACTGCCATAAATCTTAGATAAAGCAGAGGCTGTATAAACATGGGACCAGGATGGATGGTTTGCCTATAATAGTCATTTGAATGAAATTTTCGTTTTTCAAGACATTATTCAGACTTTAAGTGCCAGTTTTAAGTGCCAGGCGGGGCTGGAACAAAATCATCGGAAAGGGAAGCGGCTCGCTGACAAGACTTATTCCAGGGAGAAAAGCATGCCCCAAAAGCCTTAAAAAATATACTGCTGATACTAAAAATGATGGCAAAAATGATAGAATTAAGGGGTTACTCTTTATTCAGGTAGCGGTCAGATGAAAAAAACAAAAATGTTGCAGGTCAGAAAGGTTCTGGTGGTAATGGGAACCAGGCCGGAGGTCATCAAGCTGGCCCCGGTGATTGAGGCTCTGAGAGCAAAGGGCACGGGAAAAAGAAATAGAATGGAAAAAGGGAAAAAAGCGGCCCAGGAGAAAAGGGTTAAGTTCAAAGTGGTGATCTGCCTGACCGGTCAGCACCGGGAAATGGTGGAACCATTCCTGAAGGTCTTTGGACTGAAACCAGATTACGATTTGCGGGTGATGCAGCCGGACCAGCATTTGGCAGAGCTAACTGGCAGAGTTCTGGCAGGGATGAAAAAAGTTCTGGAAGCAGAAAAGCCCGACTGGCTGCTGGTGCAGGGAGATACAACCTCAGCTATGGCTGCAGCTCTGGCTGCTTTTTATCAGCGGGTTAGAATCGGACACGTGGAAGCCGGGCTGCGAACCGAAGACAAGTACAACCCCTTTCCCGAGGAGATAAACAGAAGGTTGATAAGCCACCTGGCTGATTGGCATTTTGCACCGACCGAGCGGGCCAAGAAAAATTTGTTGAAAGAAGGGATTAGGGAGGACAGGATTTTGGTGACCGGAAACACAGTGGTTGATGCCTTGAAGATGATCTTAAAAAAGACTAAGGGCCAGGAGTGGGAAAAAAATTTGAAGAGAATTGAGGTGGAAAGAGCCGGGACGGCGGGGGGCAGTGAGCAAAGACTAAAGGAAGAAGCGATTTCCCGGGACAAGAAAGGAGAAAGGGAAGGGGAAGAAAGGGAAGGAAAAAGGGAGAGAAAATGGGAAGTAGAAAAGGAAAGGGAAAGGGAGAGAAGAAGCGAAGTTGAAAGGGAAAGCGAAAAAGAAAGGCAAAGAAAAAGCAGGATAGAAGGTGGGCTCAGCAAGAATAAAAATAAAAAGCTAATCTTGGTTACTGCCCACCGCCGGGAAAGTTTCGGCAAAGGAATGGAAGGAATCTGCCAGGCGATTTTGCGCATTGTGGAGAAGGTGAAAGAGGCTGAAGTAATCTTTCCGGTTCATTTAAATCCTAACGTCCGGAAAGTGGTGTTCAGGTATTTGCTGGGGGCGGAGAGGGTTCGGCTGATTGAGCCGGTTGACTATGTGACTTTCGTCCATTTGATGAAGCGAGCCAGCTTGATTCTGACAGATTCAGGGGGCATCCAGGAAGAAGCGCCGTCGCTGGGAGTTCCGGTGGTGGTGATGAGGGAAAAGACGGAAAGGCCGGAGGCAGTGGAAGCTGGAGTGGCCTGGCTGGCGGGCACGGATCCGGCAAGAATTGAGCGGCTGGCTCTGTGGCTTCTGAAGAAGGTGGAAGATAGGGAGTTCAGGAGGGGGTTGAGAAAAAAGAATCCGTTTGGGGACGGCCGGGCCGCCTATAAAACGGGGGACGCCCTACACATTTCCTAATTTTTTTATCCAAAACGGGGGACGCCCTACATGTTTTCTAATTTTTTTTACTTTTAGTGATAAAAAACCATCGCTCCTACGTCTATTCAAGTGCTATGGCTAGATTAGCAAGAATAATCATGCCAGGAGTACCACATCATATCGTCCAGCGCGGCAACCGAAATCAGATGGTTTTCTTTTCGGACGAGGACAAAGCACTCTTTCTGAAAATTCTGACCTTTCAGTGCGTTAAGGAAAATATAGCCATCTGGTGCTACTGCTTGATGAATAATCATTTTCATCTGATCGCTGTGCCGGAGAAACCTGCTGGCCTGGCGAGGGCGATAGGCGAAACTCAGCGCAAATATACCTGGTTTGTCAATGCCCGCAACAACTGGAAAGGCCACCTCTGGCAAGACCGGTTTCAGTCCTTCGCGATGGATGAAACCCACCTGTACAACTGCGTCAGATATATAGAGCGCAATCCAGTCCGAGCCGGCCTGGTCAGCCTGGCCGAAGAATATCAATGGTCAAGCGCCAGAGCCCATGTCTTTGGGTTCAAGGACCCGGTCCTGAGCCCGATGCCCAAGCTTTCTTATATCACCGACTGGAGCGCCTATCTCCGCGGCCAGGAAAATGAGCAAGAATTGGAACTGCTGAGGAAGAATTCCCGCACCGGTCGGCCCCTCGGCAGCGATGATTTCGTGAAGCATCTGGAAGATAGCCTCGGCCGTTGTATCAGGCCCAAAAAACCAGGCCGCCCCAAAAAAGCTGATCCCTCCTGCGGTGCTATTATCTATCGCCCAAGCGCAGGAAACGCGATAAATTCTCCAACAAAATAACAAAAAAGCGCTAATCCATAAAAGCGGAAGAGGCCACAACAATTAATCAGACTACTAACTACTCTGAAGAGTAATATGAGGCGCCTTGTCCGATTTAAGAGAGGCTTTCATAAGAAAAATCGCCATTTTTTTAATTAATCACAAATTAAAACCAAAAATTAGGGAATGAGTAGGGCGTCCCCCGTTTTAGAAAAGGAAGCGGGCGGCGACAAAGATCAGAAAAATGCCATAAAGCATTTTGATGCGGCTGGTGGGCATCTGAATGTTGATTCTGGCGCCGAAGACCGTCCCGAGCAGAAGCCCGGCTGCCAGCAGCACGGCAATCCGGACATCAAGTGTGCCTGCTTTGTAATAATAAATGACTCCCGGCAGGCCAATCGGCGGCAAAAGGGCGGCCAGCGAAGTAGCAATGGCCCGTTTCGGCGGATATTTCAAGAAAAGCACCAAAAATGGCACGATGATATTGCCGCCGCCGATGCCGAACATTCCAGCCATCACTCCGGCTACCAGACCAATTCCGATTAGCGCTAGAAAATGAGGGTGTGGTCCGTTGTTTGATTCCGGTTCAGGCTCAGGAAGAGGACTTTCTCCTTTAAATCTTTTCAATTTTTCCAGGGGCTGAATGAAAGTCCAGCTCACATAGAGGCAGAAAATTGCGTATAGCTTGCGTACAACTTCTGCCGGCAGGGCATGAGCCAGCCACGCACCCAACGCCACTGACATTAGCAGGCCCGAAGCCAGGAAGGCTGCTCCCCTCAGGTCCAGGATGCGGGCTCGGTAATAAGCGATGACCCCCAGAATTCCTACCGGCAGCATAATCGCTGCCAACGAGGTGCCGGTGGCTTTAATCAGCGGAAAGCCAGCCAAAAGCACCAGAGCCGGAACGATGACGATTCCGCCACCTATCCCGAACAGTCCGGCAAAAATTCCGGCCAGAAACCCTATAGCTATAACCAGCGCTGCACTCATCCTGGGAATTATACCGAAAAGTTAGGGTACAATCTACATTTTACATTATTGCTATGTAACCACCCCTTTTTTAATTACAATCCTTCTTATCCTTTCCTTATTTAGGCATCCTTATTTTGGCATCTGCATTTTTACTTCTACATTTTTACTTCTGTATTTTTTGCATCCTTATTCTTTCCATCTTTGCAATTTTTGCCATCCCTGCTTATTTCCCTAATTTTTTAGAGTAAGTTCAATATAAAAAATCCCCTCCCCATTGAAAAATGCCTTGAGCAAGGAACTCCGTTATTAGCTTTTTTCACTCCGCTTTTTTCATTCGGCCTCTTCCAGCTCCAGACCGACCGGCGCATTTTTTCCTTCTTTCCCCGGGGCTCTCAGCTCCGCTTGAAGCTTCGCTCTCAATTTGCCTCTCGCCACTGCCCTGACCCTTTGACCCAAAATGCCTTTCCATGACAATTCTTTCGGCCTCTAACCAATTCTCCATCTCTCGACCGGGGATTTTTCCGCTTTTTTCATAAAGCTCATAAGCCAGCAGCCTAATTTCTTCTTCTAATCCTTTTAATGTTTTCATTTTTGACTCCTGATTAAAGATTTTCCCGCGTTATAATCAACATTGATATTATACACCGCAATAAAAGTGGCCTGATTAATTTAAAAAAAATCAGGAAAAAAATAGGAAATATGAATGGTGTCCCCAATTTTTGGCAATGAGTATCGTTTCGCTTTTTTTCCTTTTCTCTGCCTTTTTTCTTTTTCTCTGGAATTTTTTTCTTTTATTGGCATTTTATCTTTAGGTGGCATTTTACTTGTTGGCTGGTGTCTTATCTTTAGGCGGCATCTTATTTTTACGTGGCGTCTTATCTTTAGGTGGCGTCTTATCTGTTCGGCGCTTCTTATGTGGCGGCCATTTCAATTCAACAAGCATTATTCCTAACCTTTCAGGGGAGTAGTATTTCTTCTGTTTTTGTTTTGGCGAATGTAAAGCAAGGTGTCCCTCTATTTCATTCTCTATCCCCAAAAAAATCAGGAAATATGTAGGACGTCCCCCGTTTTTTTAACTGTTCCCTCCTTACCCGGCTGTGTAACCTACGGAGCCACAATAGAAGAAGCCATCAACATGGCCAAAGAAGCCATTGAACTTTACATAGAAAGTTTAAAGGCCCACGGAGAAGAAATACCAACGGAAGATGGGGTCTTAGAATATACCCTCACCATCAAAGCCAATGCCTAAGCTTCCCACGCTTAGTGCTGATGCAGTCATCAAGCTGCTTAAAAAGAAAGGATTTATTCTGGGAGCAAGGGAAGCCATCAGCTCTATATCAACCCAACGACAGGGAAAAGAGTGATTGTGCCTTTTCATAGGAAAGATCTACCGAAGGGAACGCTGCTTGAAATTCTCAGGCAGGCTGGGATAAGCAAAGAAGAGCTTAAAAAATAAGAGCTCTTGTTTTTGCAGCAAGGTGTCCCTATATTTCGCCCACCCAATCCGAGAAAATCAGGAAACGCGTAGGACGTCCCCCATTTTTCCAAAAAAATTGGGGAATGAGTAGGGCGTCCCCCGTTTTTTGGGGGTATAATATGTAAGGCAATTTAATAAAGGAGACAAAAAATGGGGAAGCACGATACCCATAACCATAGGACTGACCACCACCACGCTGGCCATCCAGAAAGCCCGGCTCACGAGAATCATATGAGCCACACCAACAACACCCACCATGCTGACGAAGCCAATGAGGGCCATAAAATTCAGACTGAGCACCTCCACGAAGCTCATGCTCATGACGCCCACTCTGGTCATGCCCACCATGCTGACCACCATGCTGCTCACCACCCTGGCCACCCTCCGCACGACCACAGCCACCACATAGAAGCTTTCCGGAATCGGTTCTGGATTTCTCTGATTCTGACCATTCCTGTTCTCATCCTCTCCGAAATGATTCAAACATGGCTCGGCTTCCGCCTAACACTCCCTTTCCACCCTTACATCCTGTTCGCTCTCTCGTCCCTCATCTTCTTATATGGCGGCTGGCCCTTCCTCACAGGTGCTGTAGAAGAGCTCAAAGGCCGCCAGCCCGGGATGATGACCCTCATCGGTACAGCCATCACCGTGGCCTTTCTCTACTCCAGCGCCACAGTCTTTTTCATCCGCGGTCACGATTTTTTCTGGGAGCTGGCCACTTTAATCGTCATCATGCTCCTCGGTCACTGGGTAGAAGCTAAAAGCGTCCTGGGGGCCTCCCGGGCTCTGGAAGAGCTGGTTAAGATTATGCCCACCATCGCTCACCTAATCCGCGACGGTCGGCTGACTGACGTTCCAGTCTCCGCTCTGCAAAAAGGAGACCTTGTTCTGGTCCGTCCCGGCGAAAAAATTCCCTCCGACGGAATAGTCACTGAGGGCGAAAGCTATATCAATGAAGCCCTGCTCACCGGCGAGTCAAGGCCTGTCCCCAAAGCCGCCGGCCACAAGGTTATCGGTGGCTCCATAAACGGCGACGGCGTCATTCAGGTCCTCATAGAAAAAACCGGCGAGGAAACCTACTTAGCCCAGGTGCTCAAGCTGGTCCGCCAGGCTCAGGCCTCGCGCTCTCGCACTCAGGACCTGGCCAACCGCTCGGCTGCACTCCTTTTCTACGTGGCTTTAGCCGCCGGAATCATTTCTTTCGCTGTCTGGTCGGCCCTCAAGAACCCGGACTTTGCTCTGGAGCGCACCGTAACTGTCCTGGTTATTGCCTGCCCTCATGCCCTCGGTCTGGCCATTCCGCTGGTGGTGGCCATATCCACCAGCCTGACCGCCAGGCATGGTATCCTCATCCGCGACCGGCGGGCTTTTGAAGCCGTGAGAAACGTGGAGGCGGTGGTTTTTGATAAAACCGGAACGCTAACCGAAGGCCAGTTTGGAGTGAGTGAAGTAGTTTCCCTTATTCCCGAAGAAGAACTGTTGCGCCTGGCGGCAGCAGTTGAGGTCAACTCGGAGCATGTCATTGCCAGGGCTATCGTAGATTATGCCCGGAGCAAAGGCCTGGACCCGGCCACAGTTCAGGATTTTAAAGCTCTCCCCGGAATGGGCGTCAGCGGCCGCGTGGACGGAAAACTGGTGGAAATCGGCGGCGAGAATTTTCTGTCTCATATAAACGTTTCCGTGGTGGAAGAAGCTGTTCAGTCGGCTCTGAAAAGAGGGCAGACCGCAGTCATTGTCCTCGTTGACCGAAAGCCGGCCGGAGCTATCATCCTGGCTGACAGGATTCGGACTGAATCTAAGCAGGCAGTAACAGAGTTAAACAGGATGGGTATTAAGGTCTTCATGCTGACAGGTGATTCCGAAGATGTGGCTGCCAGGGTCGCCGGGGAGCTCGGCATCAATGAATATTTTGCTCGCGTCCTGCCGCACGAAAAAGCTGAAAAGATCAAGTTGCTGCAGTCGCGCGGCTTACGCGTGGCTATGGTCGGCGATGGTATAAACGATGCTCCCGCTCTGGCCACGGCTGACGTCGGCATCGCCATTGGCGCAGGGACAGATGTCGCCATAGAAAGCGCTGACCTTATTCTGGTCAGGAATGATCCGGCCGATGTGGTAAAAATAATCAACCTTTCCAGGAAGACTTTCTCCAAGATGGTTCAGAATTTATGGTGGGCTGCTGGCTACAACATCATCACCATTCCCCTGGCTGCGGGCGTGCTTTATTTTCGGGGAATTCTGATTAACCCAGCTCTGGGAGCAGTTCTAATGTCCCTGAGCACCATAATTGTGGCTTTAAACAGCCAGACTTTAAGGCGAGGAATGGCGGGGGTGTGATGCCTTTGCCGGGGACATGAACTGTTTCCTGAGCAATACGCTATTAAAGTCTATTCTCTCCTAAACAATTCGTCTCCCCCGTCTCTTAGGGAATCAATTATTAAATTAAAAAAAATAGGAAATATGGATGGTGTCCCCATTTTCTCCTCCCCATTTTTTTTTCTAAGCTTGAAATAATTTTCCATTTAGCTATCATTTATTTGAGAGGCGAAAAATGAGGTTATTAAGATACAAAATCACGCTAAGGAAGGAACCAGAGGGGGGTTATACCGTAACT
>Ga0078972_1008317_pt1 | contig 21864 bp, 22 predicted proteins | sample YelNatPaOPGAMG01_FD_67568 | JGI IMG/M metagenome (GOLD analysis project Ga0078972, IMG submission 67568) | Hot spring thermophilic microbial communities from Obsidian Pool, Yellowstone National Park, USA - OP-RAMG-01 (SPADES assembly) (version 2) | ecosystem: Environmental > Aquatic > Thermal...
ACTCGCAATACTTATAGGAATTATATTCTTCTTGAAGAAATTCTCCTTCTCCACTGGCTTCGCCTCTTTGCTTATCTTTTGAATATTCTCATCCTTTACCGGTGTTGCCTCTATTATCCGCGTCTTGGGCTTCTCTTCTTTTGCCTCCTTCGGTGCCTCCTCCTTCTTCACACCCTTCTTTATCCTTGCAAAGGGCTCTCTTAATTTAGGTGAGATAGATGGAGATAGAGTAAAATCAGGGTCAATCTCATAAATTTCTTTTATCAAACTCTCCGCCAAAGCCTTTCTGTCAGAAAGAATATAGATAAAAGCCTTGTACTTGTATATCTCAAGGAGTTCCTCCTTACTCATGCTATACTTATAGGGCTCCAGCTGAGTTATCTCCTTGAGACATTTCTCATACTCCATATTGTCGTATAATTCCCCAATCTTCTTAATTTTCTGGGAGTAATCCTCTGCATATGCAAAGGATAATAATGCAGTTATTAGTCCGAGTGATAATAGAAAAATTACAATCGATCTCATATGGATCTCTCCATTTATTGAATCTTATATCAGTATGCCATACATATTTAGATAAGTCAATACGGCCTTTTATCCAAAAATATGCTAAATCTCTCAACCCTCGAACCTGCTTTTACATATATCTGTCTCGCATTCCTTATAACCCTTCCAACTACCTCTATTATCCCTCCCTTCACTTTTCCTATAGTAGTGCCCATATCCTCAGGTGCAAATATAATAAAAAATAAAAAGTGGGAAGAAGATAATAGTCATAATGCACAAAGATATATGAGAATCTCGAGGAAATTCATTGATATCGCTCAAATCAATTAAACCCGAAAAATGCAATTGAATTTTGAAAATTTTCTTTAAAATACCTCCTTTTGCCGTTATTTCAATGTGTTATAATTTTTAACACTTAACCGAAAGGAGGGATAAAATTATGCAAGCAAAAGATATCGCAAAAATAAGAATTGGCAACATAAAAATTGGATTTACGAACAAGAAGATAACTGCATATGCAGAGTTTAGCCTACTCGCAGCATTTTTCAAACCCCACTATCATATATACTCCCCAAATAGGCCTTCCCATATCCATATACAAATACGGCCCCATTATTAGTAACAACAAATGTATTATTCTCAAAACAATCAAACCCAACAATCTTTTCACCCTTTATCTGTGCATCTGTACTCTTAGTTTTTTCCTTACCATCAATATAGTATGTATATGTAACTTTTCCATCTTCAGAGTTTGCTTTACATTCCACAGTTATACCATTTTCCAATTTCTTAACCCTCTTTACCTCTTTTTCACTTTTTACTATTGCAGGTGGTTCAGTTGGTACTCTATCCTTAGCGTGTACAAACTCACTCTGAAACACAATCGCCTCAGCAGCCGCTGTAGCAACCAACGGTTCCCTAAATACCCTCTTCATATTTTTAAATCAATCTATTCTGTCAGGTATAATGAACTCTGCTTGTATTTCTCGATAAAGATCTTTGCAAGTACCTTGACTATTGCGGCAGAGGGAACAGCGATCAGTATTCCAATAAATCCCATCAATGTCCCCCCAATGAGTAAGGCGAGAATTATAAATATGGGCTTCAGACCTATAGAAGAACCCATTATTCGGGGTGTGATGAAAAATTGGTCTATAACAGGGATTATTGTATATATCAGCACTGCGCCTATTATAGGATAAAACCCATTCCCTTCAATCAATGAGAGTAAAAGACTCAGTGTCAATCCCGTAATCAGTCCTGCATATGGGATAAAGTTTAAGGTGCCGGTGATTACTCCGATGGCAACAGGATTCGGCACCCTCGCTATCAAAAGTGCTACAGAGTAAATAATGGCCATAACTATACAGACGGTTATCTGCCCCCTGAAAAACATAGACATCGCCGAATCTATCTCAATGAATATCTCGTCAACAAGAGACTTAAACTTCAAGGGGATCATAGAATCAATCCATTTAATGACCGTGTGGTAGTAAACAATAAAATAATAGGCAATAAGTGGAATCAGAATAAAAGCTACCAATAAGTATGCCAGAATAAATATATTTGAAATGACCCTCTTTAATATATCACCTAAAAATGAAAAATCCCTGCCTGATAGATTAGATGTAAACTCATTTAATCTCTCCCTGTATCCCTCCAGCGTTCTGGATATATCTATATTGAAGTGTTCAATCAAATATGGCTGGACGCGCTCCTCAATAAGTTTTATGAGTTTTGGGCCTGCATCGGAGATAGCACTTACGATATCCGATATCAAAGGGAATATGATCAGGACAAATGTGGCAATAAGTAGAGTTAGAAAGATTATAACCAGAACAGCACTAACCTCCCTCGGTATCCTCTTCTTTTCAAATCTGTCTACAATAGGGTTAAAGATATAAGCAACTAAAAATCCGAGAAATACAGGAATAAATACTCTCCGCAGCGTATATAAAAGAATTAAAAGCCCCCCAAAAACCCCGATATATATTAGGAAATTCCTCTGGTCCTTTGTCATACTATGCTATTTTTCTTCCCTCTTCTCCTCTTTCTTCTCTTCCTTTTCATCGAGGCTCATATTCCAGGCTACCCAGTCATCCTTTTTATCTTCCTCGAGATCAAAGGCTATGGGAGCGCTTATATCACCCTCAGCGGAGACCTTTATCATTTGCATAGCCTTCGCTACCATCTCCTCCCACTGCTTCTTGGTAATCTCCTTGAACGGAGGCGGTATCTCCTTCCTCTCCTTCTTCGCCTCAGCCAGTTTCATCTCCTCCTCTTTGTTCTTCCTTTCAATTACAGGTCTGTTATTTACTCCCACCTCTCCTTCATAGACCTTGATCAATGAGGACTCATCCATTAGGGCTGTTACAGAGAATACGGTACCCCGCACACCTGCAACCGCAGTCTTCGTCTTCACCTCGAACTTCTTCTTGTCAGTGGTCTTCTTTACCTTCGCCCACACAGAGCCAATCGTTACCATTACTGAATTATCTTCCTTCTTCTTTGAGAAAAACTTAAATACTGTCTTAGGTGCCAATCTGATAGTCCCCTTCTCACTTTTTATCTCCAGTCTGGAGTTCTCATCTGTCCTGAGAAATATATCCTGAGCAATCTTATCACCCTGTTTTATCTCCTTCCAGGGACCGTTCTCACTCTTTCCCTGATAACACTTCCCTTCACATATAGTGACAGTGGAGGAAGACTCTGCAGCAAATACATATATCCCAAAGACTACACTTATAAGTATAAATGATGCCAATAGTATTATTCTTCTCATTATTACCTCTCCTATTAGTTATTTACCACTCTTAGTTACCTTTATCTTTACCGAATTCTGCTGCATATCGGTTACCTCAAGAACAGATTTGCCGATTTTCTTTCCTGAGAGCTCCAACCCCAGGTCCTGACCCTTACCTTTATAGTCGATGTCCAGTGAGGCATCTGGCTTCTTGAATTTTCTGATCTGAACTCCCTGCACGCCTCTCACCTGCTGAGTAAGGAAATTCTTGAACTCAGAGAGAAAAGAAGGGTCATCAATCCCGGTGATATCGATAGATACCATCTGTCCACCTGAGAGCTCTTGATTCCACTTTTCCATAATACCGTCTATCAATTGATTTGCCACCTTCTCTGCTGCCATCTTAAGGGCATTATTGCCAGCAGATATCTCGGATGGATGGGGATATACATGTTCTCCTGTAGCCGTTGCAAGGATCTCCCCGTTGTCAGTATTCAATGCCCTGACTGAGATATTTGCCGAGGCAGTTGGATACTTTGGTGAATCAGGGGAGGTACCAATAGGCTGATTCCCGAGGGATTTTGCAATAGCCTGTCCGAATATAACAATCTGGGCATCGGTCTGATTTGCTATACTCTTTGCCGCATCAGAGGTAAGAGAGGCAACTCTGTAGGCATCCTTTACCTTGATCTTTCCTGAGACAGCCTGTCTATCAATCACAGTAAACCCATTTTTCTGGAATATGTTAATCATCGTATTCTCTACAATCCCTATATCAGATACAGAGGCCGTAGTACCCCACCAGTAAGACGGTGTCTCCTGTCCAACATTCTGCTCTGATATAAGAAACATAACCCGTGGTTTTCCTTTTCTGGAAATGGCTATACCGATCGCCTTTAACTTCCCCTCTATCTTGCCGGTAGAGACCTCAGCCTGAATATCCACTATGTATACATTATCCTCTACCTTCTCTGAGACAATCTTGTAGGACTCTACATACCCTTTTGAATGGGTGTAGATATTGTCCTCAAGGAGTTGAAAATCCCTCGTCTTTGTCTCAGATGTGACCATAGTCCCGACGACCTGTTCTACAGCCCTTCTCAGTGCATCCTCGATGGCTTTATCCCTCGCCATTGCCTTATCATTATTTACAATGGCTGCCTGCCCCCTCGCAGTAACCGAGCCAGCATTCAGATAAGATGGAATTAGAATCCCAATTAATACGAGACCAAAAATAATCTTCTTTAACATTATTGACCTCCTTTTCTTTAATCAACTACTATTGCAATTCTTCCCGTTCTAAAAAGATCTTTATTAATCTTTTTTGCGTCTTCACTCTTAATCACTATCTCCGATTTATTTCTCACAGATACGGCATTGATAATAATGGGTCTATCCTTGACCCTATCAGAGTTCTTTGCGGCATTCTCATTCAAATAATAAGACACAACCCTGCCTTCATTTACAAGAGACTGGTCTGCCTTATCGAGGGCGAATATCTCGTTGTTCTTATCATCTACAATCCTCGGAAACATCACAGGCTGATATGGATGCCCTTTTACATTTATAATCACACCTGTTGTATCCGCCATCTCAGCCTTCTTCTCTTCTTTCTTCTCCTCTTTCTTTGCTTCAACCTTCTTCTCCTCCACTTTCTTTACTTCCTTATCTTTTGCCGCCTCTTCCTTTTTATCTACCGTTACAGCATCTCCTCTCTTCTCTGCAGAGGACTTTTTCACAACCTCCTTTGCAACCGTTGATGCCATCATACCCTCCAGGTCAACCTGGACAATGACATCTACACCACCATCTGAATAATACTTGGTATCTATCCTCTTCATACCTTTTATAATCCCCTCAACGCTCGTCTTCACTTCCGGGACAGCCTGCATCATATCACCTATTGTCCACTGAGAATCAACCTTTACACCCTTCACAATCTCCAGAATCTTTCTATAGGCATCGAGCTCAGCTGCCCGTTCCGTCTGGAGCCTTACCTGAGCAGCCACCACTCCTCCCTTCAAGTTTGGTGCCGCAGAACCTGTTACTACTATCACCTTGCTTGTCCAGTTTACCTGCCCGTGGGAAAGCTTCTGAACTACCTCATCATTGCTCCCCTGGTTGCTCTGGGCAAAGACGACCGAGCCAATCAGAAGGATTGCCAAAAGATATTTCTTCATCTAAAACCTCCTTGGTTTGTGAACTCTACTGATTCTAATATTAAAATAACATCTTGAAATTGCAAGTGATATTTATCACTAAATTTATTTTTTTTACAGGCATTTTGAAAAGCCACAGGTCGGTTCTGAACAGACAAAACACCCATCAACTGCCACCATATTACTCCCACACTCAGGACAGGACACCGATGTCTTCTCCCCTAAACTACTTATATTCCCCCTGGTTGATACCTTCTTCACCTCCGACTTTTCTGGCGCCTGAGAGGCTGGGCCCACCTTCTTCAAATCCCCCCTTTTTTCAAGATAGCTCTTCATTGCCCTCGCAATAGCATCTGAACACGAGAGAATTTTTTCTCCATTAAACCACTGGGGATTTGGACACCTCACACCCTGGAGTTGTTTTATAATCGACTCCATATCAATCCCGGCCCTTAGAGCAAGGGAGATAAGTCGTGAAATAGCCTCTGCCTGAGAGGAGGCGCACCCGCCCGCCTTTCCTATTGCTGTAAATAGTTCAACGGGGCCCTTCTCATCCTCGTTTACTGTGACATATATATTCCCGCACCCCGTAATCAATTTCTGGGTCATCCCCCATACGCAATCGGGTCTCTCTCTTGGGATAATCCTCTGAGATTGAGCAGATTCCTTTGAATGAGCCTGCTTAGCCTCAAGTGTCTTCTTAGTGGAGAGCACCTGGTCCTCCCTGCTGCCATCCCTGTAGACAGTGACTCCCTTACAATTCAGTTTATAAGCAAGCAGATATATATCCTTCACATCCTCCTGGGTCGCATTGTGAGGCAGGTTAACCGTCTTACTTACAGCATTGTCTACATACTTCTGGAACGCTGCCTGCATTCTGACATGCCATTCAGGCGAAATATCGTGTGCTGTCCTGAATATCCTTTTTATTCTCTGAGGAATACCCTCTATCTCCGCAAGACTACCCTTCTCAGCAATAGCAGCTATCAATTCCTCACTGTAAAAGCCCTCTTCTTTAGCCACTTTCAAGAATAGAGGATTGGTTTCATAAAGTTTGGTATTATCCATAACATTTCGTACATAGGCAATAGCGAAAAGCGGTTCTATACCCGATGATGTACCCGCAATGATACTGATGGTCCCGGTAGGAGCAATAGTTGTAGTAGTGGCGTTTCTTAAAGGTTTGAATCCTGGTCTATCATATATACTGCCTTTGAAGTTTGGAAACTCACCCCTCTCTTCAGCAAGCCTTGCAGACTCCAGTTTACTCTCCCTGTTTATAAAATTCATAACCTGTTCGGCAAGCCCGAGGGCATCAAAAGAGTCATACTGAACCCCGAGTTTTATAAGCATATCAGCAAACCCCATAACCCCAAGCCCAATCTTCCTGTTACCCTTTGTCATCTTCTCTATCTCCTCAACGGGATACTTATTCACCTCTATGACATTATCAAGGAACCTGGTAGCGACCCTCACAACATACGACAATCTGTCAAAATCTACCTTACCATCCCTTACCATCAGAGATAGATTTATGGAACCAAGGTTACAGGACTCATAGGGGAGGAGGGGTTGTTCTCCACAGGGGTTCGTGCTCTCAATCATACCAATATGAGGGGTTGGGTTTGCCGCATTAATTCTGTCCAGAAAGATGATACCCGGTTCTCCATTCTTCCAGGCGTAATATACTATCTTATCAAATACCATCCTGGCATTGAGCTTACCTGCTACCTGTTTGGTGCGGGGGTTTATTAACTCATAAGATTCATTGTTCATAACTGCCTTCATAAAATCCTCTGTAAGGGCTACAGAGATATTGAAGTTATTAAAGATCTTGTCCTCTGCCTTCGCCTCTATAAATTTGAGAATGTCGGGGTGATCCACGCTCAAAATCCCCATATTTGCCCCACGCCTCGTACCTCCCTGCTTTATAGTCTCTGTCGCCACATCAAAGACCTTCATAAAAGAGAGAGGACCTGATGAGACCCCCTTTGTAGAGGCTACTACATCATTTTGCGGACGAATCCGGCTGAATGAAAACCCGGTTCCCCCACCACTCTTGTGGATAAGAGCTGTATTCTTGAGGGCAGTAAATATGGACTCCATAGAGTCCTCTACAGGGAGTACAAAGCAGGCAGATAATTGACCGAGCTCTCTCCCTGCATTCATAAGGGTAGGAGAATTCGGGAGAAACTCTAATTGAGACATAATCTCATAAAATTTAATGGTGTACTCCTCAACAAGTTGCTCCGCATCAGGCCTGTTGAACTTCCTCTCTGCGCCAGCAACAAACGAAGCGACTCTGTAAAATAATTCCTCAGGTGTCTCTATGACATTCCCATCGTCATCTTTCTTCAAATACCTCTTCTCCAGCACCTTCATCGCGTTTTCCGTAATATTGATAGGGGTAAGAAATCCATATTCAATGAGCTTCTTATTCAACACCCTCTTAGCAACATATAAAAATCTATTGTCCCGCTCTGCATTCTTCTCGTAATCAGACCTCACCTCCGCTATGATGTTCTTTGCCGTATCCTTCTCAATTCCGAGCAGCGTGAGCCGATTTATTATAGATGAAAAATCTATATCCCCCTTAGATATATTCTTAAGCCCACCGAACTCCTGCCCGATTACCTGAAGATAACTGGTCTCAAAAGACTTTTTTTCCATAAGGCATACCTCCTTAAAAAGTGTTAATCTTCCCGGACACCACTATATCTTGTGGATGGTGGCGTAAATACACACAACATATAGGATTGTCAAGAAAATTTTTCAGATCTGTAAAATCACCAGAAAAAGGGTTAGTTGAAACGCAATGAATTTAATAAATATACAATCTTGAGTATGAAAATAGTTGACATTTCATATATGATGGTTATAATTATATTCCTTACTTAGGAGGCGAGATTAATGCCAGGTGTAAAAGTTAGAGAAGGAGAGAGCTTCGAAAGTGCAATGAGGAGATTCAAAAAACAGATAGAAAAGGCTGGAATACTCTCCGAACTTCGTAAAAGAGAACACTATGAAAAGCCCAGCGTAAAGAGAAAGAAAAAGGCAATTGCAGCCAGAAAAAGGGCAGCCAAAAAGACAAGATAAACATCTGTATAAAGATATCTCCATCCTTATTTTTAAGGGAGATGGTTTTGGGAAATCGTATCCCAGAAAATATAATTAATGAATTGAGGGAAAAGTGCGACATCGTTGATTACATCTCCCGTTATGTAAATCTGAAAAAACGCGGGTCTAACTATATTGGTCTCTGCCCTTTTCACAAAGAAAAGACACCATCCTTTGTAGTCAGCAGGGAGAAAAAGATATTTCACTGTTTTGGATGTGGAGAAGGCGGGAATCTGTTTCAATTTATATCTAAAATAGAGGCAAAGAGCTTCTATCAGGTAATCACTGAACTTGCCAGAGAAAAGGGGCTCAAAATTGAAGAGGAGATCACTTCTGACGAATACTCAGGCAAAAAGACCCGTCTTACAGGGATCCTATATGAGGCAATGCAATACTATCATGAGTCGCTTTATTCCAGTGAGGGGGCTGACGCCCTTAACTACCTGAAAGAGAGAGGTGTAACCGAAAATCTCATATCAGAACATAAACTTGGTTATTCTCCAGGGGACCCTTCGATTCTTTATAACAGACTCAGTAAACTGGGCTTTACAGATGAAGACATAATGGAATCTGGAATCTTTTCAAAGGGTAAAGGGGGTATTCAGGACAGGTTTGCCTCGAGACTTATAATACCACTTATAGACCTGGACAAGAAGACTGTGGGATTCGCAGCAAGGACTCTCTCAGAGAATAAGGATACCGCAAAATATATAAACAGCCCGGAGTCCCTCACCTATCACAAGGGCTCATTTCTATATGGTCTTCACACGGCAGTCAGGCATATACAGAGGTCCAAATATCTTATTATTGTAGAGGGGTATTTTGATTTGATTACCCTAAACAGTATAAATATCTTCAATGTAGCCGCTACCTGCGGTACCGCCCTCACTCAATCCCATATCAAGCAGATAAAGAGGTTCTGTAAAGATGTAGTCCTCTGTTTTGACGGAGATAGGGCTGGGCGGGCTGCTGTTTATAAGGCCTCCAGGGTCCTTTTGCCAGCAGGTATAAATATTTTTGTTATTAGACTTCCAAATGGCTATGACCCCGATAATTTTGTACATAAATACGGCTTTGAAGGCTTCTCCGAACTTCTAAAAGATAGGACAGGATTCTTAAACTATCTGGCATCAGATGTAAAATATGCCATAAGATCAAAACCCTCGATGAAGGCATCCTATATCAAGAAAATGCTCACTTATGTAAATTTAATACCTGATATATTAGAACAGCGTGAGGCAATCAGATTTCTCGCTCAGGAGATTGACATAGAAGAAGATATCTTATACACATATATGAAAAAGGGATTTGAGAAGACATCAAAGGCTCTGGAGATACGCCCTAACTCTGATTATAAAAGTTATGAAATATGGGCAATCTCTATCATTTCCCAATTCCCGAATCTGATAGACAGTATCCCTGAGAATATAGGGGATATGATAGAGTCGAAAGATATATCTGAAACTCTTAATAAGGTCATACATCAATATAGAAGTGGTGGTTCTATAAATGCTGTTCTTGAAGGTAGTCCCGTCTTCCCAATGATTACTGAGGTACTTATGAACAAGACTTTTCCGGAGAATGAATCTGATGCCTTCCCCTTCCTTGTTGATTGCCTTTCACGAGTTAAACGGGAGTATCTCAAGAGAGAAATCAAAAGGATTGATGAGGAAATAAAGATGCTTGGGAATATCAATAAGTCCTATAATACAGACAGGGATAGAGAAGAACGTCTGAATCAACTACTGCAAGAGAAGATAAATATTTCGAAATCCATCAAATCATATAGAATCAATTAACCAGGGGAGATATATTATGGACAACAAAAAGAAGGAAACAAGCAAAGAGTTAAGTGGCAATAAGCCACAGACAAAGAAAGCTCAAACAAATACCGCTAAAACTATGCATCAGGAAAAGAAAACTCAGGATATTAAAAAGAAGTCTCCACCCACAAAGACAGCTCAGAACTCATCTATTTCAAACAAGCAGGATGAAGTCAGGACCACCAAAAGTACACCCTCTACCCCTCCCAAACAGGCAAAGGCTGGTCAGAACCCCGAGATAAGTAAGGAGTTACAGGATCTCATATCCCTTGGTAAATCAAAAGGTTACCTGACCTATGATGAGGTCAATAGCTACCTTCCTCCGGATGTTGCATCGGCAGAGCAGATTGACGACCTGATGTCTGTTTTTGGTGAGCAGGATATTGAGATTGTAGATTCGGCCTCCAATATTAAAATCAAGCAATCCTCAAGGGATGAAGAAGAGGAGGAAGAGGATCTGGATCTTGAGGAAGAGTTTACAAGGGCAAATGACCCTGTCAGACTCTATCTCAGAAAGATGGGATCTGTTGCCTTACTTTCGAGAGAGGGTGAGATAGAGATCTCAAAGAGGATCGAGAGCGGAGAGAAGAAGATATTTGCGGCAATCGCCTCCTTGCCATTTACAATGAAGGAGGTGTTTATCATTCTGGACGGATTACTTAAGGGGAGTCTCCGACTGAAAGATGCAGTAAAGGACTATGAGGAGGAGGATATGGAGTTTGACGAAGAGGCCGCACTGAAGCAGATTGGAGAGATGACAAAAAAGTTGAACTCCCTCTATAAAGACTTACAGAGTGAGGCAAAGGTAATCTTCTCTAAGGACCTGCCGCAGGAAGACAAACACATAAAGAAGTTTGAGACAATCAGAAATAGCATCTCACATATAATATCTGACATAAGATTTACAAAGAAGCAGGTAGACCGAATCATCTCTATGTTAATGGAGAACTACAAAAAGATAAATGAAATAGAGAACAAATACAAACAAATATCCAGTGAAACCGGGGTCTGCATCGAGGAGATAAGGACAAATGCCTCAAGACCGCACATCCTGCTAAGAAAGATAAAATCCCGTATAAAGAACTATTCCAAAAAAGAAGAGATATCATCTCTCAAGCAATCATATATACAGGAGAGGGATATTCTGAACAACCTGTTTGAGACAGAGATAAATGAGTCCAATATAAACCGTTATGTGGACTTTTTGATCAAGCAGTGTACCTCTATTAAAGAGGGTCAGCAGGAGGCAGAGGCTGCCAAGACCCAGTTAATAGAATCCAACTTAAGACTTGTTGTATCAATAGCCAAGAAGTATACAAATAGAGGCCTCCAGTTCCTTGACCTGATTCAGGAAGGCAATATTGGATTGATGAAGGCAGTCGAAAAATTCGAGTACAAACGGGGCTATAAATTCTCCACTTATGCCACATGGTGGATCAGACAGGCAATAACAAGGGCGATTGCAGACCAGGCCAGGACGATAAGGATACCCGTCCATATGATAGAGACCATAAACAAGATCATCAGGACAAGCAGATACCTCGTTCAGGAATTGGGAAGAGAGCCTACACCTGAAGAGATCGCCAATAAGATGGAACTCCCCATTGACAAGGTCAGAAAGGTCTTAAAGATTGCAAAAGAGCCCCTCTCTCTTGAAACTCCGATAGGTGAGGAGGAAGATTCACACCTCGGTGATTTTATTGAGGATAAGCAGGTTTTGAATCCACAGGACTCCATTATAAATACAAATCTCGTTGAGCAGGTTAGAAAGGCGCTGGCAACACTCACTCCGAGGGAAGAAAAGGTGTTGAGGATGAGATTCGGAATTGGGGAGAAAGATGACCACACCCTCGAAGAGGTGGGCAGGGACTTTGATGTCACAAGGGAGAGGATAAGGCAGATAGAGGCAAAATCATTAAGGAAACTCAGACACCCGAGCCGCGCAAAGCTTCTGAAGCCATTTATAGAGCAATAAAAGATATTTTTCCACGATTCAGTTCCTCTTTCACTACCATATTGACTTTGGTTCATTTAATTATTAAAATAATGCCGTCATTGAGGTGATATGAGAACTCAAATAAAAACTTTTATGGAATCAGAGATGAAACTCAGAGAGAGTTTTAGCATCCTAATAGATGAGAGGTGATGATATGTACTCAGAAAAGGTTATGGATCATTTCAGAAATCCAAGAAATGTGGGAGAGATCCCCGATGCCGATGGTATTGGTGAGGTAGGCAATCCCGCCTGCGGGGATATTATGAAGATCTATATAAAGATAAAAGACAACCGTATAGAAGATATAAAATTTAAGACATTTGGTTGTGGTGCGGCGATTGCTACAAGTTCTATGGTAACAGAGATGGTTAAAGGAAAGACGATTGAAGAGGCTATGCAGGTAACTAATAAAGCCGTTGCAGATGCCCTTGACGGTCTACCCCCTATAAAGATGCACTGCTCCAATCTCGCGGCAGATGCATTGCACGCCGCTATCGAGGACTATAAGAGAAAACACTCAAAATAGATTAGGTCTATTCTGGAAGAGACATTGCCAGGGAATAAAAATACAGTGATTGTAGGGATGAGCGGGGGGGTGGATTCGAGTGTCGCTGCCCTCCTTTTGATGAAGGAATATAATGTAATCGGAATATCTCTGCAGGTCTTCGATTATTCACCCTATCAGGATTGTGATTTAAAAGGGGTCTGCTGTTCTCCCGAGGATGTCTATGACGCCAGACAGGTGGCTGATCAACTCAATATCCCTTTTTATGTATTGAATTATCGGGAGAGGTTTCAAAAAACTGTGATCGATAACTTTTTATCGGAATACATAAAAGGAAGAACACCCAATCCCTGCGTAATATGTAATGAGAAGATAAAATTCGGGGAGATGCTGAAGTTCGCCCGCTCTGTTGGTGCTGACTATGTAGCCACAGGACATTATGCCATAATTGAGAAAAGTAATTCCAGCTATATGCTTAAAAAAGGGGTGGACAGAAAAAAGGATCAGAGTTACTTCCTCTACAGGTTGAAGCCCGAGATACTGAAAAACATACTCTTCCCCCTTGGTTATATGACCAAAGAGGAGGTAAAGAGGATTGCAAAAGAGAGCGGATTGAGAGTTCATAACAAGCGGGAATCTCACGAGATATGCTTTGTTCCGAACAACGATTATACCTCATTCATAGAAAAGAATATCAGTGAAGATTTCAGCGGGAGGATAGTTGATATAGACGGTAAAACTCTGGGAAGGCACCGGGGAATCTTCAAATACACAATTGGTCAGAGGAGAGGATTAAATATATCATCAACCAGACCATTATATGTAATCGACATAAATCCCGATAGAAAAGAGGTCATAGTAGGTGATGAGTCCGAACTTTTCCACAGCGAGTTTACTGTAGAGTCTATCAATCTCATCAGCCCGCATATCCTCTTAGAAAAAGGGATAGAAATAAGAGTAAAAATACGCTATATGTCTGAAGAGGTGAATTGTGAGGTCAATATACTAAACGACGATATGTTATACATAAAAACTTCCAAACCCATCAGGGCCATCACCAGAGGTCAATCAGCCGTCCTCTATCATAAAGATATAGTGATTGGCGGTGGTATAATCAAAGAGATAGTAAAATGAAGGTCTACATTGAGACATTGGGTTGCAAAGTCAATTTTGCAGATTCCGCGGACATTCAGACAATGCTTATAAATAACTCATATGAGATAGTAAATAATCCTGAAGAGGCAGATATGTATATCGTGAACTCCTGTTCAGTCACTCACAGGGCTGAGCGGGAGTGCAGACAAATCGTAAGAAGATTCAAAAATATGAATCATAATGCCGAGATCATAATTACCGGCTGCTCTATCAAGTCAGAGGAATTCAGGGAAAGAGCCAGAGACATAGAATTTACAAAACTTATACCCTTTGAACATCTGTTTGAATATCTCCGACTCAAATCCACTCAAAATTACAATATCTCATTCAATAGATCGAGACCATTTATCAGGATTCAGAGTGGCTGCGATAGATTCTGTTCATATTGCATCGTACCTTTTTTAAGAGGAGAACCCCATAGCACAAACAGAGAAGTTGTAATCAAACAGGTGGAGGAGGCACTCAGACAGGGTTATGAAGAGATAGTTCTTGTAGGTACCCACATAATGCTCTACAGAGATCCTCAGGATGGCTGTGATATATTTAGGCTCATATCACAGATAGAAAAATTAAATTACAAATTCAGATTGAGGCTGAGCTCCATAGAGCCATACGGGATTACACAGGACACAATAATATCACTTGCCCAATCTAAGAGGATCTGCGGGCACTTTCATATCGCCCTTCAGAGTGGTTCCAATTCTGTACTGAGAGATATGAACCGCCAGTATACAAGAGAAGAGTTCGAGAAGATAATAAGTGATATCAAGAGATACATCCCATATGCAACCATTGGCTCTGATGTAATAGTTGGATTTCCGACTGAGACTGAGAGGGACTTTGAGGAGACAGTTGAGACTGTGAAGAGACTTCCTATTGACTACCTGCATATATTCAGATTCTCTCCAAGGAAAAACACACCCGCCTATATAATGAAGGGTACAGCTACACAGGCAGAGATCAGGAGGAGGGCTGAGATATTGAAGAAAATATCTTTTGAAAAGAAAAGAGATATGATATTGAGGAATATAGGAAGGGATATGGATATTGTTATAACAGATGTCAATCAATCTACCTCTTCTGGAATCACAGACAACTATATCAAGGTCAGGATTGCACGAACAGACCTGAAACAGGGTAAGATGGTAAGGGTCAGGCTTACATCAATAAATACGGATAACACAGCAAATGGGGAATTGATATGAATAAAAATCCTCCTGATATAGATTTTAAAGCCATATTCAAGGACATAGGATATAAATTCAAGAACAGGGAACTACTCATAGAGGCACTAACCCACAAATCCTATGCCAATGAGAACAAGTTAAATTATAATAATGAGAGACTCGAATACCTCGGAGACGCCATAATAGATTTTGCAATAGCATATATATTATTTAGAAATTTTGAAAGGGGTAATGAGGGTCTATTATCCCGATTCAGGGCATCCCTCGTAAATGAGAAGGTACTCAGTAAGATAGCAAGAGATATCCATCTCAATGAATACATAATCCTCGGTAAAGGGGAGCGACGGACATCGGGGAATGAGAAGGACTCTATCCTCAGCGATGCCTATGAAGCCCTGATTGCATCAATCTTTCTCGATAGTAATATGAAGACTGTCATAAAGATAATAGAAAAACATTTCAGTTCCGAACTGAACAGCATAAATTCACAGGATATGATAAATGACTACAAGACTGCTATTACAATCTTCTGCCAGGAAAAATACAAGATTGTACCTAAGTATGAACTGATAAGCCAGACAGGACCTGATCACGATAGGACATTTGAGGTTCGCATTCTTATAAATGGCCGTGAATACGGGAGGGGGAAGGGCAAGACCAAAAAAGAGGCCGAGCAGAGGGCGGCAAAAGAGGCAGTTTATCACATTGTAGAAGATATGAATGAAGATTCATAACAAGAAAAGGCATCTCATAATACCCGTATTTCTCCCGTTTTCCGGATGTAAAAATCGCTGTATCTTCTGTAATCAGAGGATTTTACATCCAGAGCCCGTGGAGCTGTCCGAAGAATCATTTGATAAAAAAATATTAAAATATACAAAAACTTGCAGGTGGAAAAGGGAGGATACAGAGATAGAGGTGGCCTTCTACGGCGGCAGTTTTACGGGCATTTCAGACGAATCCCAGATCGAACTACTCAATTGCTTGCAGAGACACATAAAAAACCGCACAATAGATAGTATCAGATTCTCCACCCGTCCTGACATAATAAAGTCTGAACTTCTCAGGATATATAAAGAGATGGGTGTAAATACCATTGAAATAGGTGCCCAGACCTTCAATGACTCGGTTCTAAAATTGATAAATAGGGGTCACACTGCGGAGGACACAAGGAGGTGTATTTTATTACTCAAATCCTCTGGATTCAGAACCTCAATACACCTTATGTTTGGACTACCGGGTTCCACTTATGAGGACGACAAAAATAGTATTGAGGAGACCATAAAACTCTCTCCAGACTATGTTAGAATACATCCAACTCTTGTCCTCAAAGGGACAGTTCTTGAAAGGCTTTATAGAGAAGGTAGTTATAAACCCCTCGAGATTACTGAAGCCATAGATATCGTTAGATGTGCCTTAAAGAGATTCAGAGAGACTGGTATAAAGGTCATCAGAGTAGGATTGCACAATGATGAAAATCTCGCAAATCCAGATACTGTTGTGGCAGGACCTTTTAACCCATCCCTGAGGGAACTTGCAGAGCGCTCTATGGACTGAGAATATCTATGAGGTTATATACCTTCTTATAAGAGGCTAATCGGGATACAATATCATAAAACTGTAGATAACAACCAGAGCAAAGGGTATATATCTCATTAGATCTAATCCTGGATAAGGCTATCCTGCCTATCTTCAAAGACCGCTCATATTCATAGGCATTGAATACACCCCCATAGCCACAGCATAGATCTACAATCTCAACCTTATTAGATTTTGCCAGTCCCTTCATTTTCAGATATACCCCTTTATTAGTTTTATTCCTGATATGACAGGGGATATGCACTGCAATCATTCTATCAAGTTTTTGAATACTATTGTGTATCAAGTCTATCAGCGCATCATCAAGAGAAACAACCTTTCTCGATATCTCACTGCCATTGTCTACGAGATCCCTGTATTTCAATAGCATATACTCACAGCTTGCACAGGGGGTAAGGATCTTTTCTATTTTATCCGAATTAAATAGTGCCATATTCCTCTGCACAAGGGATATTACCTTCCTGTAATCTCCCGCCGAATAGTTCATAAGTCCACAACACCCCTGTCCCTCTGGAATATAGACATTGTATCCTTTCGACCTGTAAAATCTTATCAACTTATTGATTATTCCGGAATAGAATAGTTTTGATATACAGCCAGTAAATATGGCAATAGACCCATCTTTCAATTCATTATTATACTCAATCTTCTCACCTGATCGATCTGGTAATCTTCTATCCCGATAAAAGAGCCTCAATAGTCCCCCTAAATCTCTATCGATATTCAACAAAGCCGATAAAAACCCCATCTTCTTAAAGTCATTGCCCTGCACTGTCCTCAAAACAGGGTAAATACTTCTATAAACCTCTTCCTCTTTTCTAAACTCCCTTATAAGTTCAGGGATATTGACTCCATTGGGGCATACATCTATACAGCTCCCGCACAGGAGGCAATTATTAATAAATCTATTCCAATCCTTTTTATCCTTGATCTTATCTATTATATGTAATCTCCCACGCGGTGCAGAGGTCTCCTCTCTATCTATGGAATATACAGGACAGGCCGACAGACAAAGCCCGCACCTGATACACTTTTCTATATTTTCTGAGATTTTGTCGTATCTTTTCAAGATAGGGGGAACCTATCCCTGAAGAATCTTCTCCCGCTTCTCCTGCTCTTCCTTACACTTTATACATAGTGTAGCCACAGGTCTTGCCATAAGTCGCTTAATGTCTATCTCCTCTCCACAGGATTCGCACTTCCCGTATGTCCCTTCCTCCATCATCTTTAAGGCCTTCTCAATCTTATTCAAGAGATACTGCTCTCTGTCCCTCAATCTGAGAGATAAAGACTGATGGTATTCAAATGAGGCGTGGTCTATCTCATCGGGCAGGTCATCCTTATCAAACTCACTCTCATTATCCATTGTCTCCTGAGTCTTCTTGATGATCTCTTCTTTCATCCTTAAGAGTTCTTTTCTTAACTTTTCAAGGTCTTTCTTGTTCACAACTAAACTCCTTGTTCCTCAAACACAATTAAATTTTAGCATAATATAAAAAATATTCCACTACTTTTTTTCTTCCTCTGTATTTTGAGTACCTGCATCGGAGGTGCCACCACTCACATTCAATCCACCATCGGGTGATACCACTGCACCCTCCTTCTTCTCCACCGGCACTGACTTCTTTGTTGCATACTTCGCTAAAGCAGATTCACTCTTTGAACTGAAGTAAGAGAGGCTTATAGATGTTATCATAAATAGCGTGGCCGCGATAGCTGTCAATTTGGCAAGAAAAGAGCCAGCCCCTGATGCCCCGAATACAGTCTGGGAAGAGCCTCCAAAGGCAGCCCCAAGACCCGCCCCTTTACCGCCCTGTAATAAAACTACGAGAATTAAAAAGATACCTACAATGACATGTAATACAGTGATTAGTGTTACCATATACACTCCTTTTCAAATTCTATAATCGATAATCCTTGTAAACTGTTCAGCCTTGAGGCTCGCTCCCCCCACAAGTGCCCCATCGATATCCTCCATCTTCATAAGGCTATCGATATTATCTGGCTTTACAGAACCTCCATACAGAATCCGAAGATTTTTTGCCACCTCTTTACCGATCATATCTGAAACTATCTTCCTAATAAACAGATGCATCTCCTCTGCCTGCTCCGGGGTGGCATTCACACCGGTACCAATGGCCCAGACCGGCTCATAGGCTATCACAAGATTGTCACTGGTGAAACTTACTCCCTTTAGTCCCTCCTCTATCTGCTTTCTTACCACATCAAAATGTCTGTCTGCATTCCTCTCTTCTATCTTTTCTCCAACGCAATATATAGGTATCAAACCTGAATCGATCGCTGATATAATCTTCTTCCTCAGAAGCTCCTCTGTCTCAAAGAAGTACTTCCTCCTCTCAGAGTGACCGATGATTACATAAGAAACACCACAGTCCTTCAACATCCCGCAGGAGATCTCACCGGTGAATGCCCCCTCCTTCTCAAAATACACATTCTGTGCCCCAACCTTCACAAGACCAGTATCCACCGATTCTACCGCAGCCATCAAATATACAAATGGCGGACACATAAGTACATCTCTATCAGAGTACCCCATCGCTTTTACAAAATCTGAAATAGCCCTGCAAAGGCCCTTTACCTGTTCTCCATTCAAGTGCATCTTAAAATTGCCTGCAATCAGAGGCCTTCTCACCTTACCCATCAGTCTACTCCTCGAGAATTTTTATACCGGGAAGTTCTTTCCCTTCCATAAATTCGAGGGAGGCACCACCGCCTGTAGATATATGAGTAAATCTATCCTCCACTTTTAAAGATTCTATGGCAGATACTGTATCGCCACCGCCGGCGACCGTTATTGCATCCTTCAACTCGGATACAGCCTTAACAATATCAAAAGTTCCTCTGGAAAACTTTGAATTCTCAAACATACCGAGGGGCCCATTGAAGAATATCGTCTTTGCCCCTTTTATGGCTTCTATGTATCTGGCTACTGTCTTTGGCCCTATATCATACCCGATCCAGTCTCCATCAATATCTATTGTAGATATAACCTGAGGCTCACTATTCTCATCTTTTGCAACAACATGGTCCTCTGGCAAAAGTATCTTCACACCCCTCTTCTTTGCATTATCGAGTATCTGTCGAGCCACATCCAGCCTGTCCTCTTCCACAAGAGACTTCCCGGTCATGTGACCCTGAGACTTCAAAAAGGTATATGCCATTGCACCACCGATTATAAAAGTATCAACGCGGCTCATCAGATTATTTATGACATTGATCTTATCCGAGACCTTCGCACCACCAAGTATTGTTATAAATGGTTTGACAGGGCTAGTCAGGACTCTGCTCAGATTCTCCAGTTCGCTCAACATCAAAAATCCCGCCCCCTTCTCGGGAACAAAGTGAGCCATACCCTCTGTGGAGGCGTGTGCCCTGTGGGCTGTGCCAAAGGCATCATTTATATATACATCACACAGAGATGCCAGTTCTCTCGCAAACTTCTCATCATTTGCCTCTTCCTCTTTATGAAACCTAAGGTTTTCAAGGAGCAATACCTCCCCATCCTTCATATCTGCTATAATCTTCTTAACACCATCCCCTATACAATCCTCTGCCACCTTTATATCCATATTAAGAAGATCCCTTAATCTCTCCCCCACAGGCATCAGGGAGTACTTTTTGTCAGGCCCTCCTTTTGGTCTACCCAGATGACTCGCCAGAATCACCTTAGCCTTCCTGTCTAAAGCGTATTTGATCGTCTTCAGGGCGGCCCTTATCCTCTTATCATTTGTGATAACACCATCCTTTATGGGCACATTGAAATCTACTCTGATAAAGACCCTTTTCGAGGTAAGATTCAGGGATTCAATGGATTTGAGTTTCATAATCTGTCTCCTTTAATCGAGTAAAGTCTCAAAAATTGCTGGCAATGTACTTCACCATCCTTACAAGCTGATTTGAATAACCCCACTCGTTGTCATACCAGCTGAAGACCTTTACGAGATTTCCATCCATCACGGCAGTGCTCTGGGCATCCACTACAGAAGGAACCGGGTAGTGGTTGAAATCAATGGAAACCAGCGGAAGTTCACAGAAATCCAGTACGCCTTTGAGCTCTCCCTCAGCTGCCTTCTTGAGTGCTGCATTAACCTCTTCCTTCGTTGTAGACTTTTCTACTATGACAGAGAGGTCAACAAGAGAAACATTTGGTGTGGGAACCCTTATTGCTATTCCATCAAGTTTACCCTTGAGTTCGGGCAATACCATACCAACAGCCTTTGCAGCACCCGTAGTGGTCGGGATCATAGACATTGCCGCTGCCCTTGCCCTCCTGAGATCCTTATGCGGTAGATCCAGAATCCTCTGATCATTTGTGTAGGCGTGAATTGTGGTCATATAACCCTTCACTATCTTGAAATTCTCGTGGATAACTTTGGCAACAGGAGCCAGACAATTTGTAGTACAACTGGCGTTGGAGCATATATCCATACTCTTCTCATATTTTGTGTGATTGACACCATATACAAATGTGGGGATGTCCTTGTCTTTCGATGGTGCAGAGAGGATAACCTTCTTTGCGCCCGCCTTTAAGTGCTTGAAGGCATCCTCTCTTGAGAGGAACTTACCTGTGGATTCAATGACAATATCAACTCCCTTATCCTTCCAGGGGAGCTCCTCAGGGCTCTTCATTGATAGGACCTCAATCTTTCTATCCCCAACAATTATATTATTACCATCGTCCTTAACATCGTATTTCAATAGTCCGTGAACTGAGTCATACTTCAACAAATGAGCGAGTGTCTTTGCATCAGTTATATCATTTACTGCCACAATCTCAACATCTCTGTCTTCCATAACAATCCTTGCCACACACCTCCCAATCCTTCCAAAACCATTGATACCTACTCTGATAGCCATCTCAAACCTCCTTTAAGAGTTGGTCTGGTATTTCTAATCACAATTTTTATTATTGTCAATTATATTTGTAAGATTGTTATTTAAACTTTAAAACTGGACTAATTTAAAGTTCAAAACTGGACAGTTTTAAATTCAAAACTGGACTAAAACTATAGTCCAGTTTTAAGATTTAAATCCTCAATTAAACTTCAAAAC
>Ga0078972_1008319_pt1 | contig 21863 bp, 24 predicted proteins | sample YelNatPaOPGAMG01_FD_67568 | JGI IMG/M metagenome (GOLD analysis project Ga0078972, IMG submission 67568) | Hot spring thermophilic microbial communities from Obsidian Pool, Yellowstone National Park, USA - OP-RAMG-01 (SPADES assembly) (version 2) | ecosystem: Environmental > Aquatic > Thermal...
GTTTTGTTTCCTGAGCTATACTTTTATTTTCAGGCTGTACTTCTATTGATGGTTTTGATTCGACAGTTTCAGTAACCGTACTTTCACTTAACTGTTTTTCTTTCTCATTTTTGCTACAGGAAAACATAAAAATGCTTACGGCTAGTAGTATGATGAGTAATTTAATATTTAACTTTTGCATGATTATCAACTCCTATTTGTTTTTTACTAAAGATACTTAAAATATATTTTATTGAATTTTTCAAGCATACTTTTAAACTGTTCGTTTAATTTATTAACATCTCTTTCTTTTATCATATTTTTTAATTCTTTATCTATATTAAGAAGAATTTTTAAATCTGACTTAAATTCCTCTGATTTGTTAGCAGGATATAATTCTTTTAGCCTTTTTAATATATTTCCATTCTGTTCAATAGTGTTTTTTGCATCCTTCCAGTTATCAGCTTTAGCCATACTAACAGCAGTTCTTATGTTCTGTCTAATTATAAACATTTTATCCGTTAAAGTAACCTTTCCATTTATATTATGTATCTTAACAAACAAGGCGCAATTCTGTCCGCAGAATTGGGATGCTCTTTTATATTTTTGTTGTTCAACTTTTTGACGCATAATCAGAAAATTATCTTCTACTTCATCAAAATAATTTCTCCATTCAGGGTCTTTAGAATATTCTGCTGGAATATTGTCTCTATATTTCTTTTTCATTTCCATCCAGTTGTTAATAATACTGTCAATATCATTTAGCAATTGTTCCTGACTTTCTTTCGGTTTTCCCGCCTGAAGTTGAGTACACATACTGAAAATATTTTTTCTCAGTACACTTAATTCTGTATCAAAAGAAGTTTCTTGTGTATATGCAATCTGAAACAATCCTGAACAAAATATAACCATAAAAAAAGATAATATTTTCATTGTTTAGGCCCACCTTTCTTTATTAAAATATGGACATTTAATTCCCAAACACATTTTATTAATTGATGACCACTGACATTTGATTTTGTCGCTGTATGGGATTTTATCAAATCCAGTGTTCCTTAAATACTTAACCGCTTTTTGAATCGCCATATAACTGCTCCTTTTGCAACATCGCCGGGGATACTTTGCTATTTCACTTAATGTTTCCGCAACTAAATTCATAATTTCTGACCGTTCAATATCATGGAGAGGGTTAGTCTTTTTCACAATGCTGATTACCGTTCCTACGCTGTATGCTCCGCCGCAGGTGCCCATGAACCCACAAGAACCACCGGCAAATTTTTCACCCCTGGACATTGCTTCTTCAACGTCTTTGTCGGTAAACGGATATCCGCAATTCCTTAATGCCGATATAAGTATTCCGGGAATCATAAAATGGTGCCATTCGGTGTTAACCGGCAAAGGAGCCGATCCTTTCCATTCGGAAACAAGTTCTTTCATAATCCGCTCAAACATTTCCAGCGGATCAATTTCTTTTGATTCAAGAATTTTCCTCTTTATTCCTGGCCCCGGTTTCTCAAAATCCTCATCGGTCAGGCCCTGCATGTTTCTCATAAATGAACGGAAGTCTTTCATAAAATAAATCTTTTTTGCTTCATCCATTTTTTCTTTCATTGTTTTCTGTTCAGCCATTTTGCCTGGTATAATAAAATAAATGTAGTTAAAGTAGTTAAGGTCTTTGTAAGAATCCTTTTATTCTATTATACTCATAACCCCCTTTTCATTAAATTTGTTAGAATATTATATATGAACATTATTAGATCTCCACCCTATAAGATAAAATTCATCCCTAAAAAAATTCTATCTTATAGGAGGTAAAAACCATGTTAAGTAAAGAACTTAAACAAAAACTTGATTATTCAAAATTTGTTGCTTATTGTAATAGAAACTCTAAATGTTTAGTTGCTAATTGTCCCATAAAATTTAAGGTAATAACATCAACCGCCTTGTTTATTTGTCCAAAGGGATATGTTTTACCTATTACCCAGGAGGTGCCAAATGAATCAACAAAACATTTATCGTAACAATAACCAGGTATTGAAAGAAACATTGTCAATGCATAAACCAGAACAACTCCTTTATGTACCAATTGAAATTGGTAAATTTAACCATAAAGCAAAAATCGTCAATTTCTTCGGCGACATTATCGTCAATCCTTTTGATTTTCCTAACAAGAAACATGGACTGGATTTCTTCACCGATAAACTTAAATTTGCCACTTCATCCACTAATGCCCAGAAAATATTTCTCGGCTGTGAATCCACGGGGCATTATCACCTTAATCTTGTTTATCACCTGCAACAACTCAATTTACCTGTTGAAATCGTTAATCCCCGTGATTCAAAAAAGGAAAAACCAAATAAAGATGCAAAGACCGATAACATTGACTTAAATGCCATCGCCAGAGTCTTAATCTCTAATAAAGGTGGCCGTCAAATAGTCCCTGAAGGTATCTACTACAATCTCCAGAGGGCTTCCAGAACCCACCGTAAATTCATTCAGAGGAAATCTTCATCCCAAAATATCATCACCAGTCTCGTTGACAGAGTTTTCCCGGGTCTCTGGGATAAAGACAATTCTATTTTCTCTGACAAATGGGGCAAAGCAAGTCTTCTACTGCTTCAGCATTACCCTCATCCACATAAAGTCATTCAACTGGGTGCTGACAAACTCGCTCGCTTCTTTAGAAAGAACAATACCAAACTCGGTGATGATACTGCCAACAAAGTTATTGCTGCCGCTAAAAATTCTCTCACTAAACCTGTTTCTGAACTTAACATGGATATATTCGCTCTGAAAGCTCATATCCAGTGCCTGAACCTATATAACCAACTTATCGAAGACCTGCAACAGGAAATGGCTTGTCTGCTTGTTCAAACACCAGGTACCTACTTGCTTTCTGTTGACGGCATTTCTGTCATTTTTGCCAGCGACTTCACTGCTGAAGTCGGAGACATTCACAGATTCGCTTATGCTAACCAGATTATTTCTTTCGCTGGTTCCTGCACCAAAGTCTTTGAATCTTCTGAATATCAGGCACAAGGACTCCCCATTTCCGGTCGTGGCTCTAAATTTCTGCGTACTACTCTAAACCAAATCGCTCTTTCTCTCAATGCTTGGTCCGAACCGTTCCATAACTACTACACGAAAAAATACTTTGAAAAACCTGATAAACATGGTATTGCCCGCATTGCTACTGGCAATAAATTTGTCAAACTTGCTTTTGCTCTCATGAGACACGAACAACTTTATCGCCCTAAAGGTATTCTACTTGATGAAAAATCTTATTATTCCAACATCTTCGATAAAATCACTCGTAAATTGTCCAAGTTTGATTTAAGCAATGTCAATCCGGAAAATAATTTCTTGCTTAAAATAAAAAAGCAAATTGAAATAAAAGAGGAAATATGATATAATGCTTACTGGAAACTTTTGGATGGGAAGGGATATCGCCATTTTTTCTGCGGCTATAAAGAACCGCGACGAGGAGGTTGATACCCTTCCTGTCCTTAATTGAAATACGCAAGGTAAACTGATGTCACTGCTCCGACGTGATATCGGAGTGAAACTCGTATTCATTTCGCCAGGCTGTATTTTTAAGGACTCATAGGAAGGACTTTATACTCTTCCCATACTTTGGTCTTTCAGTTAAGCAATTTGTTGTCAAAGAACTTTTTTAGTTTATCTGTATCCCGGTAAATTTTTTTGTTGTTTTTACCGTCAGGGACATTATTGCCTTATGGAACTTTTACTTGACTTTTATCTGGTAACCTCCTAATTTTAAATTTATAGAGTGTATTTACCGTGCCAACCTTATCTTACTACATCGTCGCGGATGATTAACTCCATATTAAAACAATCTCACCTTAATCCTTTCCTATCAATAAAGAAAAGTTATTTATCATTTCGCCGTCGTGAAAGAGATATTCCAATACCCGATATTGTCATAACCCTTACTGATAAATATTATAACAAAAAATTAAATTTATTACAATACTAAAAAATTTAATTTAGTTTGGAAACTAATTCTTAAAATGGTTTAATAGATATTTACTCTTACATAAGAAATTGGTATAATATTAACAGTGTTTTATGGTCAAATCTTTTTCTGTAATAATTCTCATAATATTTTTTTCTTTTATAAACCTATCTTATTGTGTGCTTGATAGCAGGTCACTTGCACTTGGTGGAACATTCCTCGCGATAGGAGAAGATATAGCCGCAATAAACTATAATCCTGCTGGAATCTATACAGAAAAAAAACCGGGCTATAAGGAATCAAAAATATTTGATATTACTCTGACTGGTGATATGATAACTTTTTTCAATACTGCTGTTGCAATATCTACAACAGCATCAGAGATACTCAATATACAAAAAAATCAGGGCTATATGGATATCAAAGGGATACAGATGTTTAATAGTATGATGCATACAGTTGAAGATATATCTAACTCGCAGGAACTCGGTATATTAACAGAAACAAGTTTGGGTTCAATTATGTTATATACAGGTATGCCAGCATTATCATTAACACCTAAAATATATTTCGGAGCAGAACCATGGATTGATGTTGAGTTCCTTAATTCATCAGGATTAAAGATTTCTACCGGGACACTGTATATAATTGATTTCTCAGGTATCCCAGCGAGCACGGATACACCTTCAGCCGAACTTATCGGTGCCCGTGATAATTTTCTGAATATGGTTACAGCACTTGTAAATGGTGGCGCAGTTACTGGCGGACTTACTAATGAACAGATTGCAAACGCATTAGTTAATCAAGCAAAAAATGATGGACTTTCAGATAACGAAATAATTTTTATTTCAAGTGATACCAACACTATATTACCGCTTTTTGAGTCAATGTATGCTGTTTTTACTTCTACATATCCTGAAGCATTCCTGGATTATCCACTCGGATTTGTTATAAAAGACCTGAATATAATTGAAATAACTGTTGGTTATGCATCACCTATTAAAGAACTATCAGGCACTTTTTTTGAAGATATTATCTTCGGAATAAATCTGAAATACATGTTTGGGGAAACAATCTACAAGAGATTATCTATTGCTGAACTGAATTATGCACAGAAAAGTGGTTATAATCCTATTAAATCTGATAATAGGCAGATAACAGATGCTATTGGTGTTGATATCGGTATGTTAATTGATAAGAAGGATGAACTTAATACGAAATTCGCTTTTTCTGCTACGAATATAAATACACCTAAGTTCAAGCCACCACCTTCAGCAGTAAGCGATAATGTTAAATATGAACTACCACCATCAGCAAAAATAGGTATTGCTTTCTGGCCTACAGAATCAATAACACTGGCAATGGATATTGACCTAATCCGAAAACCGACATTCATTTATAATTATTATACACAAATGTTATCAGCAGGTGCCGAATTCGTGGTTTTAGATAAAATACCTGATTACAATATTACTTTGAGATGCGGTTTGAGAAAAAATTTAGCCAGTCCGTCAGATAATATCCTGTATTCTATTGGATTAGGGACAACTTTCTTGTCGGTAACTGTAGATTTAGCATTGGCTTATTCGCCTGTCGGAGCACCATATAACCAGGTTCCAGAATACATAAGTAAATATTTTAAGTCAATAAACTTAGGATATGTCCCAGAAAACTGGGAATTTGCACTCGGACTATCATTCAAATGGCGAGAAAAAAGTTATTAATAAACTAAGTGGATGACTCGTTTAATTTTAGTGATTTTGTAATTTGTTTAAAGTTGTATCAAGTATGGATATCGCTTTATCTATATCACTGCGGGTTATTACAAACGGTGGTAGGAACCGTAATACTCTATCCTGAGTACAGTTTATAACTAACCCGTGCTTCAAACATTCTTTAACAATATCTGTCCCAGAAATGTTCAGTTCCATTCCGAGCATAAAACCTACTCCACGTACTTCTTTTATTATTTTGTGCCTGGATTTCAATTCAATAAGTTTATTTATTAAATATCCGCTTTTTATCTTAATTTTATCAAGATATTTTTTATTAAGCAGTTTAATTACTTCTATAGCAGCACTGCAACTGACTATGTTCCCACCAAATGTTGACCCATGGTCACCTCTGTTGAATAACTCGGAATATTTCTTTTTAACTACTGTTACACCGAGTGGTAACCCATTAGCAATACTTTTTGAAAGTGTGAATATATCCGGCTCAACATTATAATACTGGTATGCAAATAGTTCACCTGTCCGTCCTAATCCGCACTGCACTTCATCATATATCAGTATTAAATTATGTTTATTACACAGGGTTCTTAATTCTACCAAAAATTCTTTTTCTGCCGGTATAATACCACCTTCACCCTGGATAGGTTCTATCATAATAGCAGATGTCTTCTTATTAATAAGTTTTTTTACTGATTCAATATTATTGAATTCAGCATATTTAAATCCAGGAACAAGCGGTTGAAATCCATCATGAAATTTTTTTTGACCTGTTGCTGTCAGTGTCGCAATAGTTCTACCATGAAACGAGTTATTGAACACTATTATTTCTGACCCATTTTTTGTTAGATTCCCATATTTACGTGCAAGTTTGATAGCACATTCGTTCGCTTCAGCACCGGAATTAGAATAGAACACTTTCCCATTCCTGAAACTTCTTTTTATTATTAATTCTGCTAACTCTATTTGCTGTTTATGATAATACAGGTTTGATGTATGAATAAGTTTGTCAACCTGGTTATGAACCGATTTTATTATTTTCGGATGACAGTGTCCTAAATTACATACACTTAATCCAGCAAAGAAATCCAAATATTTTTTCCCTTTATCATCCCATAGATATTGTCCACGACCACGCACAAAACAAACTTCATACCGTTTATATGTCTGCATAATATATTTTTTTTCTAAGTTAACTATATCCATATTTTTTACCCTTTCTTAAAAAATGAGAGTAAAGTATCACCGTAATTCTCCTGTCTGAACATTAACAGTCCGTTAACAGGATTGATTTTTTCTTTCTTATGATGTTGCGCTATTATCCAGCCATCGTTCACTAATATATCAGCATCTGATATTATTTCAAGTGTCCTGTTTACTAATAACTCTTTATACGGTGGACCAATAAATATTATATCAAAAAATTTAACTGTATTCTTAAGCCAGCCAAGTCCATCAAGAATATCATACTTGTAAACTTTATAATTGGTGTTTGATATTCCGAATTTATTTAAGTTCTGTTCTATCTGTTTAAGACAGTAACTATCATGGTCTATAAATACAACATATTTAGAATCACGGGAAATAGCTTCTATACCGACACTACCACTGCCAGCATATAAATCAAGAAAATATGAATTCTTTATTTTCTGTCTGAGTATATCAAATAACGATTTTTTTACTCGGGCTAAAATAGGTCTCAAACCAATCTCATAGATTGTTTTCCCTGTTCCAGATTTATTATCCGGTATTTTAAACAGTATCTTTCTGCCTTTTAATTTACCAGCGATAACAGTTAATTCCATATTTAATATTTGATTATATAAAATAAACTTTTTTTTATCAATTTTTATTAACTTAAAATATTTACTTTCTTTTGTTTTTATCAATTAATTCTTAATTACGGAGTGCATTGATAGTGTCAATGTTTATCTTCTATATCGTCACAGACGGTTTATTACATATCAAATCAATTTCACCTTAATCTTCTCTCAGCATCAAGTATGAGGAATGTTTGGTTATTCTCTCATATATAGAGAAAAGCGCTTAATATCCTCTATCCACTTGTGATAAATAATATAAATAATGCATCTCCACCCGCAGGATAGGGATAGTGTGAGATAATTATTAGTTCTTTTCAGTTAAGTATATTGACATTACTGTTGGTTTTTTATATAATGAACTCATAATTTGATGACCGGGAGGAATTAATTATGTCAAAAAAATTATTAGCAGTTATCATTATGGTTTTTATTTCGGTCACAGTTTATGGTAATGGAGGACCAATCATAGGAATAAGTTATAAAGGATTAGGTAATGTGAATGAATATACTCAATCATTTGGTATTCCGCCTTTCGAAACACATTGTTATACAATCGGCGGTATGGGCACAAACTGGTTCAGTAAGACATTCGGAGTCGGTTTTTTATTATGTGGTGGAGCACAGATGAAATTCAAAGAGGGATTTAACTCCTATGCTTCTCTATATAAATTTGTAGGGTTACTTGATTTAGAGAATACATTGTATGAAAAAAATAAATTTATTCTAAATATTAAATTCGGACCGGGATTTTTGAAAGAACATTTATTTATAGTTAATACTGGAACACAAGCAGAATTTGCAATTGACTCAATATTATTCCATTTCGATGTAGGAATCCAATTAAAATTATCTGAGGTAACAAAAATAGAATTATCATGGATACCTATCTCGCACCTTCTGATGATTGGATAAAAATAAACGGTCCTGATTCTTTCCCTGAACCAAGTAATACAAGATTAGATAGTAATGATATACTTATCGGTATAAGGTTCGGGAGTTAAACTCAGATAAATAGTATATAATAAATCCCTAAATATCTAAAAAAAGAAATTCCTGTCTGTTTAATTTTAAATAATTAATAACCAATCTGAATATTGAATCTCACAATATCGTTATCAATAGTTGTTCTTTCTTCTATCACAGAAACATAATTCAACTGCATTTTTGCATTATGTTTATCAATAAAATAGTTTAACCCGAATGTGAATTCTACTCTTGAATCATCTTTTTTCGATTTATCAGGGTCATAAGTATCATATCTGCATACTGCTTCATACATATCAGATATTTTATATACTACAGCAAAATAGTATGCACTCTTATCCTTGTTATCAGTTACACCTCTAGCATATTCTGTATATAATGTAAACGGATCCATTAAATATTTTATATCAAATCCGCCCCAAGTATGTTCTGTCTCATTGAAACCTCTCAGTCCATTGTGATATCCGATTCCTAAATCTAATCTGTCATTAGGTTTAATAAGAACACGACCTACAAAATCCATCGGGTCATTACCATCAAGTTTATTTTCTCCTTCACCATTAAATAATCCACCTTCAGGCATAATCTTTACATTACCTATCTCTAAATTTGCCTTAATAGAAAAACCGATATCACGGTATTCTCCCCACCCAAATTTTGAGACAATTGAGGACCGTTCTACAAAATCAAGTTCTTTTGACGATTTCGTTCCTTCTAAACCAAATGGTATTGTAAACTGTCCGAATTGGATTGAATGTATTGGTGATAGCCAGAACGATATTACAAAATCACGTAGTATAGATTTATTACCAATAGCAGGTATAGTATTATTGGTATATCCAACAATATCATCATACATTACTCTTGCTGGGTCAATCATCAGTTTCCAGGTTACTTTCGGATTTATTGCTCCTGAAAGTTCTATTTCAGCTCTTCTCAATGAAAAAGTGTCACCTGGAATACCACCGTTCAATTTTTCGTACCAGAATTGCATCAGCCCATTTAATTTAACTTTACCTGCTTCAGGTTCGTCAGAATACACATAAGAAAATAGAACTAAAGACAAAGACAAACAAAACAGGAATAATAAAAACTTCTTCATTTTTTATCTTCCCCCTTTTTCTACAGTTTATAGAAAAAAAACAAACAAAATGTTTTTTTAAATATCATCACCTCCTCTCAATTTTGGTTTTTAAAATAGGATTTTTATATATTATACAAGATAATAATAAAAATGTCAAAATATTTTTTTTATATTTTCAGTAATTTTTTCTTATTGATTGTAAAAACATAAAATTTGACAACAGTAATTTAATTTTGTAATATTTATTATTATGTCGAAATTGACTTTTCAACCAAATATAAAACATAGAAAAAAAACACATGGGTTTCTCGCTCGGATGAGCACCCCAGGTGGTAGAAGGGTCATCAGGCGCCGTAGAAAAAAAGGTAGATGGAACCTAATACCATAAAATATACTTTTACTAAAAAAGAGCGCCTGCATTCAGCAAGTGAATTTAAAAAAGTTCTTCAAAAGGGTGAAGTTTATTCAAATGAATATCTAAAAGTATTTCTATTCACCAGTGACCCTAATCAGAGATTTTCACGATTAGGATTAATTGTATCACATAAACTAAGTAATAGTGTGAATAGAAATAGATTAAAAAGAAGGTTACGAGAAATATTTCGTTTGAATAAACATCGTTTGAAAAGGAAAGTGGATATAGTAATAATCCCTAATAGAAACTCAGTTTTTGTTGATTATCATATACTTGAAAACAGTATATTAAAAATTTTAAGAGATGCAGACCTAATTTAGAAAATTATGAAAATAATAATACTTAAACTAATAAAACTATATCAAATTATTAGCCCTTTTAAATATTTTAGTTTAAATAGATGTATATTTTATCCAACTTGTTCAGAATATATGTATCAATCAATAGAAAAATACGGGGTTATTAAAGGTATCGGTTATGGATTGAAACGTTTATCTAAATGTCATCCTTTTAATAGTGGTGGCTATGACCCAGTTAAATAGATATTATGGAAAAAAGAGTTATTTTGGCAACGATTATATCTACTATTATAATTGTTCTCTGGTGGCTATTTTTTACTCCTAAACAGCAACCTGTACCAAATATTAATGTCAATAAACCAGTTCCAATTCAGAAGAATAATTTAAACGAAATTAAATCTGTTACTGTAATAAGTCAGCAACAAAAAAAAGATGTTGACTCAAAAATAGAGAAATATACTTTTGAATCAGATAACTGGAAAATAGTATTGAATTCACTCGGCGCAAAAATAGAAGATTATTATATAAAAGAGAAAATTCAAAATAGAATAAATCAGACCAATCTTATTCTTGATCCGACAAGTAATAATTTTGCTACTTTTCCTGAAAATAATTTTAAACTTATTAGTAGCGAAACACAGAATGATTTCCTTATACTAACTTTTGTTACAAAATTAGATAATTGGACAAAATTTTATAAAATATATAAGTTAAATAAAAACGATTTTTTTCATAAACTTATTTTTAAATTAGAATCAGATACAAAACGAAATACGGATAATAGATACGAATTAAACATCTATTTCGGTCCAGGATTAGGAAGTAGTGAATCAACACGCGAAGAAGATAATCGGTTAACAAGAGTAACAATATACGAAAAATTATTTAAAGGTTATAGATTACGGACACTGAAACAAGGTGAATATCCTACTACTGGTTCACGATGGATAAGTATTGATAACAGATATTTTACACTCTGTATAATTGGAACCGAGCAATTAAACAATTTATCCGTATTAAGAAATAAAGATAAACTTTATAATATAAAAATTAATAAACAAATAACTCTAAGCGAAAAAGACACATCATTTGAACTACCATTTTATTTCGGTATTAAACAATATAAAAAATTAAAAAATTATGGTTATGATTTAGAAAAAATAATTGATTTCGGGTTATTCGCTCCTTTAAGTAAACTGTTTTTGTCCAGTCTAATATTTTTTAACAGCATATTTAAAAACTATGGTGTTGCTATAATATTGCTCACTATTATAATACAGATATTGACTGTACCATTAACAATGAAAAGTTTACAAGCAACAAAAGCAATGAAACAATTGCAACCTAAACTTAAGGAACTACAGCAAAAATATAAATCTGACCCGAAACGACTTAATACAGAAATGATGTATCTGTATAAATCACAGAAAGTTAATCCTATGGGCGGCTGTTTACCAATGCTATTACAATTACCTATATTCTGGGCACTGTTTGTCACATTGAGAAATTCTTATGAACTAAGGGGCGCTAATTTTATTTTATGGATAACAGATTTGTCGTCACCAGACCAATACCGTATTTTACCGATTTTGATGGGACTCTCAATGTTCGTTCAACAGAAAATATCGGGAACAGGTGCAGTTGACCAGTCACAGAAAATGATGTTGTATCTTATGCCAGTTATATTTACAATAATATTTATAAATTTTCCAAGTGGATTGGTTCTCTACTGGTTAGTAAACAATATTCTTACAATTGGAATACAATTTATATTACTTAAACGAGTATCCGGGGAGGAAGTCCAGAAATGAAAAAACAAAAAAAGGAGATAGAAATTGAAGGTAAAACTATTGAAGAAGCGATACAAAAAGGGTTAGAAAAACTAAATTTAACCCGTGAACAAGTTGAAATAAAAATACTTTCCGAAGGTAGCGCAGGTCTATTCGGTCTAATGGGCTCAAAACCAGCAAAAATAAAAATAATAGAAAGAGACGGTTCTGTATCAAAAGAATCAAGTTCTATAGAATCTTTTCTTAAAACAGAAACAGAGAAATTACTTAAACTGATGAATTTCAGAAATTATAAATTACAAATAACTAAATTTGATGACAAATTTAAAATAGATATCAATCCTGATTCTAATCGTGATATATCTCTACTTATAGGTCGCAACGGTAAAACATTATCTGCACTGGAGACAGTAATCCAAACAATAGTTAACACTAATATACCAAAATTATTCCCAAATTTAAAAGAAAATAAGCCTAAAATTAATGTTGATGTTAATCACTATAATGAACGCCAAATTGAGAAAATAATGTCAGAAGTTGATAAAATAGTTAGTATCGTCAAACGCACAGGTAAAATTTATAAATTGAAACCTATGCCAGCACGAATAAGACGACTAATCCATATTAAACTTAAAAATGACCCTGAAATAGAATCTGTTTCAGAAGGTGAAACCGACCAAAGATGTATTGTAATTAAATTAAAAAAATAGATGTTTACTTACCTCAATGATACAATAGTCGCTATCTCTACTCCATTAACAGGAAAAAGTGGTATCGGGATCGTTAGAATGAGTGGTCCTGATGCAATAAATATTGCTGATAAAATTTTTGTTTCTAAAGATAATAAAAAAGTATCAGAATTCAATTCGTTTACTATCCATTATGGCTGGATTATTGATAAAAATAACAATGTTGTTGATGAAGTTCTTGTTTCTGTTATGCTCGAACCAAAAACATATACACGCGAAAATATTGTCGAAATATCTTGTCACGGTGGCCAAGTTATATTGAAAAAAATTCTTAATCTGTGTATTGAATACGGAGCAAGATTAGCAGAACCAGGTGAATTCACTAAAAGAGCTTTCTTGAACGGTAGAATAGACCTTATTCAGGCAGAAGCTGTTTGTGACTTGATTAACTCTAAAACAGAACAATCTGCTAATGTTTCATTACACCAATTAAAAGGATTATTATCAACAAAAATTAATTCAATGAAAACAAAAATTGTTGATTTAATATCACATTTTGAAGCAGAAATTAATTTTCCTGATGATTACACTCTTGAGTTATCTCTAAACCAGTTTATTGACCAAGTGAATATTCTAATAGCAGAAATTGATAAACTTATAAATACTGCTATCAAGGGTAAAATATATCGTGAAGGAATAAAATTGGCAATTGTAGGTAAACCTAATGTCGGTAAATCAAGTTTACTTAATTGTCTATTAGCAGAAGAGCGTGCTATTGTTTCTTCATATCCTGGAACAACTCGAGATGTTATTACAGAAACTTTTAATCTAAAAGGTATTCCTGTAACAATTATGGATACAGCAGGAATTACTTCTCATTATATGGATTCAAATAAAATAGAAAATATCGCTATTGAGAAAAGTAAAAATGCAATAAATGAAGCAGAAATAATAATATTTTTATGCGATATAAGTTCTGATATCAGTAATGATGATAAAATTATTGCTGATTTGGTATATAAATCAGGAAAAAAATTTTTACTGGTGTTCAATAAAATAGATTTAATTAAAAATATATCGGACTGTCTCCAGAAATATATCAGTGCTATTCAAATTGAGAAAAATATAGAATATTGTAATGTATCTGTTTTAAATAACATCGGAATAGATAATCTAAAAGATACTTTATATAAGATTATAACAGAAGATACAAATTCATTTCCAACACCTGATGTAACTGATACAGTAATAATAACAAATTTAAGACATGAATTGTTGCTTAAGGAGTGTAAGAAAAATCTTGAACAGAGTATAATTGCAATGAAAAATAATGAATCAGCAGAATTTATTGTTTTCTATTTGAATCGTGCAATTAATAATTTGGGTGAAATTACAGGTGAAGTATCAGTTGAGGATATACTTGATAAAATATTTTCTAATTTTTGTATAGGTAAGTAATGAGAACAGAAAAATGATTTGTTCGCAGTGCCGTTCAGTTCTTATGGACTTCACTTAGAATTCATTTTCTTATGTTTGGATTATATATGCAAAAGGAAAAATAATAAAATGCTCTTTTAGGTTACTGGATACAAAAATGAATTAAAACACTGCTCACAAACATTTTTTCTGCCAATAATAACATTTATGAATATAAAATTAGCACAACATTTCCTTATAGATAAAAATATATCAAAAAAAATTGTTGATAGTTTAGAATTAACTGATAAAGATAATGTAATTGAAATTGGTCCGGGTAAAGGTGTATTAACACAGTTCATAATACCTTATGTTAACTCACTTATTGCTGTTGAACTTGATAGAAACTTATGTACTGAGTTAGAAAATAGGTTTCATACATATACTAATCTTAAAATTATAAATACTGATTTTCTTAACTGGGATATTCCTTGTATGGAAAATTTAAAATTTGTTGGGAATATACCTTATTATATCACTTCACCTATACTTGAAAAAGTAATAAAGTATAAAAACTGGTTAGTGATAGTTTTTACAATCCAGAAAGAAGTGGCAGAAAGAATAATAGCTACTCCGGGAACAAAAGAATATAGTTCATTAACTTTATTTACACAGTTCTACACTAGTCCAAAAATAATAACCAAAATACCATCAACATGTTTTTATCCTAAACCTAAAGTCAGTTCAGCAGTAGTAAAATTTGTTCCTAATAACTCTCTTATTGTTGATACTGAATTCAGTAATAAATTATTTAAAATTATACATGGTGTATTCAAGTATCGTCGGAAAACAATATATAATTCAATTATGTTAAATTTTAAATTATTCAGAACTAAAATTGATAAAAATTTCTTATTGAATTTACTTATCAGTTGCAATATTTCTCCAGATCTTAGACCAGAAAATATTACTTTAGAAAAATATATTGAACTTAGTTTAAAACTTGACAAATTTTTTCATATTATATAAAATTTATTTAATTATTAACAGAATGAATTCAAAATTTGTTGAATTGATATTGTTAATAATAGATAAAAGAAGCCTAATTCGGCTCACCTTGAGCGTAGTTATGCAAAAAGGTTGAAGATAATGTAATTTTATTTACGGATGGTCTTCAACCATCCTTTATTTTTTTATTAAGAAAGGGGGAATGATAAATATAGATTATTTTCGTATAAATGAGCGGATACGTGCGCAGGAAGTAAGAGTAATTGATGAAAATGGTAGAAATATTGGTATAAAACCAATATCGGAAGCATTAAAAATTGCTTCAGAAAAAGGATTGGATTTAGTTGAGATTGTTCCTGATGCTAATCCACCTGTTGCAAAAATAGTTGATTACAGTAGATTCAGGTATGAACAGGAACGGAAGTCAAGACAAGAACGAAAAAAAACGAAACCAGGGTATCTTAAAGAGATACGGTTCAGACCTAATATCAGTTCACATGACCTTGAATTCAAAATAAATCATATACGTGAATTTCTGGATAAGAAATACAGAGTTAAAATAACCATTATGTTCATGGGCAGAGAAATAGAACATCGTGACCAAGGATATGAATTATTCAATAAGATAAAAGAAAAAATATCTGATATTGCTTATATTGAATCAGAACCTAATTTGGATAGGAATAGATTAATTGCAATAGTTACTCCAATTAAAAAGTAAAGGTGATAAAAATGCCAAAACTTAAAACACATAGTGGGGCAAAGAAACGGTTTAAAATAACTGCTTCTGGTAAGATTTTTCATAAGCAAGCAGGTAAAAGACATCTTCTTACAGGTATGTCTTCAAATAGAGTTCGGAGATTACGTAAAAGTGTTTCATTGCCATCTAGCGAACAAAAGATAATGAAGAAACTTATTAATTACTGAAATCTGTTTATACCATTTTAATAGAAACGGATAAAATTTATGAGAGTAAAAAGTAGTGTTTATACACGACAACGTAAAAAGAAATATTTTAGGTTAGCCGAAGGTTATTATTCTAATAAACGGAATCGCTGGCGACAGGTAGTTCAACAGGTAGAGAAGTCATTAACACATGCATATAGAGATAGAAAAGACAAAAAAAAGGTGTTCAGACAACTTTGGATTACAAGAATAAATGCTATGTGTCGTGAATCAGATATCTCTTATAGTAGATTTATAGCAGGATTACGTAAAGCAGGCGTAACTATAAATAGAAAAATGTTAGCTGAACTGGCAGTAACTGATGCAGATTCTTTCCATCAATTAACTGATATTGCAAAAGCAGCATTAGCACGAAATTAAACTTCTCTACAAAAAACTACTTTTAAAATCATATGCATATTACACCGGCTAAAATTATTTTATTATTTTTCTTGATAACAATATTAACAGGGACTATATTATTGTTGTTACCAATATCATTGGCACAACCCTGTAATAATAAATTTATTGATGCTTTATTTACTGCAACATCTTCTGTTTGTGTAACTGGATTAACAACTGTTGAGATAGGCACATATTATACTTTATTCGGACAAATAATTATTATGATTTTGATACAGATAGGTGGTTTAGGATATATGACATTAGGAAGTTTATTAATATTGTTTACTGGTAAACTAACATTGAAAAATAAATTAGTTGTTCATGAAACAGCAGAAATTTTATCTTATGAAAATATTATTTATTTTTTAAAGCATGTTATAAAAATAACAGTTGTTGTAGAATTATTGGGTACAATAGTTCTTACATTGAGTTTTATTCAGTATCCTTTAATGAATAAATCTATATTGAAATCTTTTTATTACGGACTATTTCATTCTATTAGCGCATTCAATAATTCTGGATTATCGCTATTCAATGATAGTTTAATTAAATTCAATCAAAATATTTTTGTATTAATAACAATGGGTATCCTTATCATTTTTGGTGGAATAGGATATTTTGTTATCATTGATTTATATCGTAGTAGATTACGGTTCAATAATTGTAGTTTACATACAAAAATAGTTCTATTGACTACAGCAGGATTAGTTGTATTCGGAACATTTTTGATATTTGTTCTTGAAAACAATAATATACAGACAATAGGTAGTCAGGGAACAGGTTATAAATTATTAAACTCGTTCTTTACATCAGTTACACCAAGAACAGCAGGATTTAATAGTTTAATTATGTCAAATTTAATGCCATCTACAATACTTTTACTAATGATACTTATGTTTATAGGAGCATCACCAGCCAGTACAGGTGGTGGTATTAAAACAACAACTTTTGCTGTTTTGTTAAAAACTTTTTTTTCAACAATAAAAGGTAATCAAGAGATTAATATTTACAATAGACGACTTGATCTCGAAGCAATAAAAAAATCAATAAGTATCACAACAGGGTTCCTCTTTGTTGTTACTTTTATATGTTCTTTGTTACTCATAACTGAAAAACAAACAATTGTCCCTGTTCTGTTTGAGACTGTATCTGCAATTGGGACCGTTGGTCTTTCTTTAGGTATAACACCTTATCTATCAACTATAGGTAAATTATTAATAATTTTAACTATGTTGGTAGGCAGAATCGGTCCTTTAACAATAGGTATAGCTCTATTTCAATCAGATGATAATATAGAATTAAAGTATCCTGAAGAAAAAATTATGGTAGGTTAATATTAAATGTATTAGAAAACATAAGAGAGAAAAGTATATGAAAAAGAAACAATTTATTGTAATCGGACTCGGAACATTCGGATTTAATGTTGCAAAAAATCTTAGTGAAAAAAATGTAGAAGTTCTGGCTATTGATAAAAATGAAGCTAGAGTTAATGAAATAGCACCTTTTGTGACAAAAGCTGTAACTGCTGATGCTACAAACGAAAAAGTACTTAAAACATTAGGTGTATCCGACTTTGATATAGGGATAATAGCAATAGGCGAAAGTTTAGAATCGAGTATACTTGCAACATTACTTCTGAAAGAGTTAGGAACAAAAACAATTATTGTAAAAAGTATTAATGCTCTTCATTCAAAAATAGCAATAAAAGTTGGGGCTGACCGTGTGGTATATCCTGAACTCGAATCAGCAAAAAAGTTGGTAGAAAGTTTAATTTCACCGAATATACTTGAGGAAATTGAGTTATCACCTGAATATAATATTGCCGAAATAATTGCACCAAAAAAATTTGTTAATAAAACACTGGGTGACCTGAATATACGTGCTAATTATAAATTGAATGTTATTGCTTTGAAACATAAAATAGTATATTTGACTGATACTGATGAAACAGATATAAAAACTGAAACGAATATTTCTCCTGATGCTAATACAGAAATAATGGAAGGAGATATACTTGTAGTAATCGGTAAATACGAGGATATAAAGAAACTGCAGGAAGTGGTATAAAAATATGTTTAAACAGAAGAAGAAAATAACTGACCAAACTGAACAAGAATTAATAGAGATGGGTAAGTTCTATCTAATAAATAATAAATTTGATGAAGCGATAATTGAGTTCAAAAAAGCACTTGAAATTTCTCCTGGTAACGCTGAAATATATTATAATCTCGGGCTAGTTTATGAGACAAAAAATGAGTTGGATATGGCCAAAAAAATGTATGAAAAAGCGTTATCAATAAATCCTGAATATAAAATAGTAAAACAACATCTTGACAAAATTGTAGGACTCTAAAATTTAAGTTTCATAATAAAAAAATGGATAATGACATAAAAACAATTATTTCTGAATTAGAAGCATTTTCTTCTGAGATTAGGGAAAAAATAAATCATATAAATGATTTAGAATCGCTTGATAAAATACGGTCTGAAACTATCGGGAAAAAAGGTAAAATTACATTAATCTTAAAATCATTATCAGAAAAACCAATAGAATACCGACGTCAAGTAGGTAAATTCGCAAATATGTTAAATGATGAACTTAAATTACTGTTTGATAATAAAATGAAAGATTTGAAATATAAAATTACCTCAAATAAATTTCGGTCAGGGAAACTTGATTTAACATTACCTACTGTTCAAATGGAATATACACACCTGCATCCGATAACACAGATGATTTATGAAATAACAGATATTTTTATTTCATTAGGGTTTTGTGTTGCAACAGGTCCGGAAATAGAAACTGATTATTATAATTTTGAAGCATTGAATATACCTAAATATCATCCAGCACGAGATATGCAGGATACTTTATATATAGAGAAAAATAATAGTGATGAACAACTACTTCTGAGAACACATACTTCACCAGGACAAATACATTTTATGGAAAATAATCAGCCACCTTTTAAAGTTGTTATACCCGGGAAAGTGTATCGGCATGATGCACTCGATTCATCACATTCTTTTGTTTTTCATCAGATTGAAGGACTGGCTGTTGATACAAATCTGACATTTACTGATTTACTGGATACATTGACAACATTCGTTAAAATACTTTATAGCGAAAATACAAAAGTTAAGTTAATACCATCTTATTTCCCGTTCACAGAACCGTCAGCAGAACTTGTAATAGAATGTATATTCTGTAGAGGTAATGGCTGTAATGTCTGCAAAAATTCTGGATGGTTAGAAATGTGTGGTTGTGGAATGGTGCACCCTAATGTGTTCAGAACAGTTGGATACGACCCAGAAAAATATAGTGGATATGCATTCGGATTAGGTGTGGAACGGTTCGCTATGTTAAAATATAATATTGACGATATCCGAGCTTTTTTTGAAAATGATTTGAGGTTACTTAAACAACTATGAAAATATCATATTGCTGGTTAAAAGAGTTTATTGATATAGAGTCCATTAGTCCTGATAAATTAGCAGAAATAATGAGTTCAATTGGATTAGGAGTGGAATCATTAACTAAACCTGAAACAAAAATAACAAATGTTATTATAGGTAAAATACTGAATATTGATAAACATCCGAATGCTGATAGGTTACTATTGTGTAAAGTTACAGATGGTAAAAAAGAATATTCTGTTGTATGCGGTGCAAAAAATATTTCTGTTGGCGATATTGTTCCATTTGCATTACCCGGAGCAGTTATTGCAAAAGGAACGAAAATAGAAACAACAAAAATACGTGGAGTCGAATCTCATGGAATGCTATGTTCGGGTGAAGAACTGAATATTGAAGAAAAATCTGAAGGAATACTTATATTAAATAATGAACAAGTATCAATAGGCGATGAATTAACTAAATATTATTCTGTTAACGATACAATAATTGATATTGAAACACCAGCAAATAGAGGTGATTTATTAGGACATTTAGGAATAGCACGAGAACTATCAGCAAAACTAAAGATACCATTGAAATTACCACCAACCACTATATCAACTAAATTCAGTAATAATGTGGAATTTAAGTTAGATGTTATTGCAACAGAACTGTGCTCACGATATATTGCAACTATGATTGATAATATAGAAGTGAAACCATCACCTATTGAGATACAATTACGACTTAAACATTGTGGATTACGACCCATTAATAATATTGTTGATATAACTAACTATGTCCTACTTGAGATAGGACACCCATTACATGCATTTGATTATAAGAAACTAAGTCAAAACCATATAATTGTCCGACAAGCAAGAGATAATGAACAGATTTTAGCACTGGATAATAAAACATATACACTTGACTCGGATATGCTTGTTATCGCTGATGCAACACAACCACAGGCAATTGCAGGTATAATTGGTGGTGAATTATCAGGTGTGACAGAAACAACAAAAATAATTATACTGGAATCAGCATTGTTTGAGCCACAGAATATAAGAAAAACATGTAAAAAACTCGGAATAGTAACCGATGCATCATATAGGTTTGAACGAAATGCATCTTATGAAATGTGTAATTTTGCTAATGACCGTGCTATAGAACTTATAAATAGGATCGCGAATGGACGTGTATTAACTAAATCTGAATATTCAATAAAATATATTCCACGTAAAATTATGTTAAGACAACAACAAATTCCACGAATATTATCAGTTGAATATCCTATTAAAGATGTTACTGATACTTTAACAAGATTGGGTCTGAATATTGTTTCACAGTCAGCAGATAAAAGTATGATTATGATTGAAGTTCCATCTTACCGTAATGATTTAAAAGAAGAAATTGATTTAATTGAAGAAATAGCAAGAATTCAAGGTTATGAAACCATACAGCCAAGTTTGAAAACTTATCAGTTACACAAAACTATCAAAAATTCTGTCTGGGAATTAGAAAAGATTATCAGAAAATTTTTGAGTAGTTGCGGACTACAAGAGGTTATAAATTATACTTTTATATCACAACAGGATATTGATAAATTAATGTGGTTAAAAACAAAACGAAAACCAGTAAAAATTGCTAATCCTGTTTCATCCGATTTTGAATTCTTACGCAATTCCATGATTTACGGACTGATAAATAATATGTTATACAATTACCGAACACATAACCCTAAATCAATTAAATTATTTGAGTTAGGGAAAATTTTTTATTTAAAACAGGAACCAATTGAACATAAGAATAATAAAGAAAGAACAAAGAGTGATAACCAGAGTAGTAATCGCTGCCAAAAAGAGCAAGAGACCAACTTTGTTGATAATAGGAGAAATTACTGGGCAACTTGATTTGAAAAGAA
>Ga0078972_1008320_pt1 | contig 21863 bp, 20 predicted proteins | sample YelNatPaOPGAMG01_FD_67568 | JGI IMG/M metagenome (GOLD analysis project Ga0078972, IMG submission 67568) | Hot spring thermophilic microbial communities from Obsidian Pool, Yellowstone National Park, USA - OP-RAMG-01 (SPADES assembly) (version 2) | ecosystem: Environmental > Aquatic > Thermal...
TCCTATACAGACTAATGTTCCAAAACGCATGGCACTCAGGATGGGCACTACTAGGAACAGCACTAATAATACTAGGAGGACAAGGACTAATACTCTCAACAATAGCACTACTACTAAAAAGAATGGAAAAAAGAATAACAACAACACTAAAAAACCAAAACAACAAAAAAACCATAAAACAGAAAGAATGATTAACAAACCATCATACAGCGTATCCATAAATCAAAAGCCACTAAACCTCTATCGTCAAAAAACGTTGAGCATACTGGAACAGAGGAACAAATGTTGCTAGAACTTACAGCTCTAACATTAGCAGGAATACATTTTGGGACTCCACTACTCTACTATTACTATCTAAAGAGTAGGTACTTGAATAAGCCTTGGGATATTAAGATCGATGAAAACTATAAGCCTAAGGTCACAATTATAGTACCAACATATAATGAGGCTGAATTTATCTGGAATAGACTTGACAACATAAACATTCAAAATTATGCAAAAAACATGATGGAAGTTATTGTTGTTGATAGTGCAAGCAACGATGGAACAGTAGAACTCGTTAAAAAATGGTCTTCTGAACACAACAATATCAATTTAAAGCTAGTTGAGGAGCCTAAGCGGAGAGGGAAACTTTTTGCCGTACTAGAATCCCTAAAGCATGCTTCTTCAGAAAGTAGTATCGTAGTGTTTACTGATGCAGACGCCTTTTGGGAATCTGATGCCCTCGATAATGCCGTAAAGTATTTTGCGGATCCATCTGTAGGGGCAGTTACAGCAAGTATCATCTATTCCAATGATAAGACAATCGAAAACGTTTATCGTAACTACTACAATACAGTTAGAATTGCGGAGTCCAAGGTTTTCGCTACTCCAGTTCATAATGGACCGTTTTTGGCAATTAAAGCTGAACTGCTTGGTAAGCATGGTCTTCCAGCATTCCCAGGTAGTGATGATAGCAGTTTCGGGTCCTATGTCGCCTTACTGGGCTTTAGGGCGATTCAAGTTGACGATGCTATTGTAAAAGAGCCTACAAGAGGGAATCAATTCCGCAGAAAGATAAGGAGAGCTCAGCATCTATTGTTAAACTTTCTTAAGACGAAAAGTTACGCTAAGAAGATTGGAGTTTACAGGCGTGTTAAATCTTTTGAGAAGATTTGGGGAGTGGAATGGTGGTTACATGTAGTTAATCCATGGCTTTTAATAGCGTCTGCGCTCCTCTTAGCAATGAGCATGTTCTATGCCTCCTTTACGGCTATAACCTTACTGGGAATCGGAATCGCGCTCCTAGTGTTAAGGATGTATAGAACGTGGGTGACACAGCAACTCTACCTCGTCATAGCCGCCGTGAGGAACTTATGGACGAGAGAGATCATGTGGAGTAAGTAAGCCATGAAGGTTGCAATTATCTACGATTTCGGCGTGAATAAGGGTGGTGGAGACTTCGTTATGCTGAACATCTTAGAAGCGTTGTATGATGTAGGTTATGAAGTCTCTTTATTGACGTCCTACGCTAAAGGTCTACAGGAATCCGCTGAGTTCTTTAATAAGCCAGTTCCAAACGTAGACATTTGCCATATTAAGGTGCCAAGTTATCTTAGGCATCCATATACAATAGCCTATGTTGCACGTAAAGCTATTAAGGTTGGAAGCAATACTTATGACGCTTACTTGGTTTCAGACGACATACCAAAATGTATTGCTAACCATAAAGGCGTTTGTTACATGCATTACCCTCACGCCGCACGATTCAACTTCAAGGAGTACATAGCAACTAAATACAAGACTACCTTATGTGGAAAACTTGCTTGGAGAATTCATAAAACCCTATTCCCAAGGTTCTACTTGGTTGATAGGAAGCCTGAAAAGTGGTTGCTTGTAGCAAACTCGGTGGTAACTAGGCGGCACGCAGCAGAAACATTCCGCATAGGAGTTAAAGACATAGCTCTGCTTAACCCGCCTGTAGCCTCCCGAGTTATAAACGAGATGTGGAAAAATTGTTATTTCAGAAAGGAGAACCTTATAGCTTGTGTTGGGCGGTTTGAATTTGAAAAGCAGTTTGTGGAAGTTCTTCAGGCTTTAGCCTGCTTACAGAAGAAAATCGACGTTAAGTTGAGCTTAATTGGCTTCGCGTACGATGAGAAGCACATCCTTAAAGTCATCAAAGTGCTTAGGCTAAAGGAAAGTGTCGAACTGCTGGTGAGTGCTGATAGAAAGACATTAATTGATAGGTTGTTTAGGGCTAAAGCTATAGTCCACCCAGCACCCTATGAGCCCTTCGGAATAGCTGTCGTTGAGGGGATGGCTGCTGGATGTATACCAATAGTTAGGAGAGGCGTTAACGGTCCATGGCTGGAAACTACTGAGGAAGGCAAATACGGTTTCGGTTTTAGCAACCTTGAAGAGCTTGTAGGTGTTATAGAGAAAGCGGTCAAATTATACGATAGCTTTGACGTGGAGACTATAGCAACAAGGGCTCTAGAATTTGATGAAGCAGAATTCAAACGGAAGTTCATCAACGTATTTGAAAATTTCTCAGTCACCTAATTTGTCATGAGGATAGCAATAGTCTGCTCCTACTATCCCTGGCCTCCGTCCATCGGAGGGGTTGAAACAATAGTGCAAAATGTAAGCACGGAACTAGCTAAGAGAGGTCATGAAGTATATGTTGTAACGACACCGTTCGACGTAACGACAATGAAGCAAGTCTCAGAGTATGGAATGGAGGAGAGAGATAGAGTTATTGTCTACAAGCTCAAACCTGGAAGGCTGAGGATTGGTTATGCTAGGTCTCTAAAGGGACTTAAGGAGACGCTGAAAGAGATTAGGCCTGAAATAGTGCATGAACATAACCTACATCCACACTTGTTTCAGCTAGCTAAATGGAAGGATAGTGCTGGTTATAGATTAGTCGCTGAGTTGCACCATCCAGGTGTTAATCTCGACTTCCTCGCTCAAAAGATACTTCTACCATTTGTAACGTACTGGCTAGAAAAGGAGAGTACAAACATAGACGTCTTCTTGGCTCATACGAGATTGGAGAAATCTTGGTTAGTGAGTAAAGGCATCAAAGAAGATTTGATTGAAGTGATAGAACCGCCCCTTATATCTTCAAAGCTTTTCTTACGTCAGCCAAAAGAACTCTCTAATTCTGATCATTTATTATATGTTGGTAGGGTAGTTCCTAAAAAAGGTCTGCACGTCTTGCTCAGAGCATTGAGCTTAGTAAATGATACTGAGTTGGTGATAGCTGGACCATACGAAAAACGATATTTTGAAAAGCTACAAAGACTTACGGCAAAGCTTAGGCTTGAAGATCGAGTTAAGTTTAAGGGGAAAGTAACCGAGGAGGAGAAAATAGACTTAATGAGCAGCTGTTCTGTTCTCGTTTGCCCCACTCTTGCAGATTATCATCCAATAGTATTGCTTGAAGCTCAAGCTTTAGGGGTGCCTGTGATAGCTACTAGGGTTGGTGCTATTCCAGAGATAGTGGTAAATGGTGAGACGGGGCTTCTCGTCGAGCCTAATAATGAGCTAGAGTTGGCTAAAGCGATAGAGACATTGCTTAACAATAATGCACTACGTCTGGGATTCTCGAGGAAAGCTAAAGAATTTGCCAAAAACTTCACGGTAGAAAAGGCTATGGAAAAGCTGGAGATGCTTTATCGCAATGTTCTCGGTTAAAAGTAGGATTCTAAGAACTATGCACTATATAAACTTATGAAGTGCATAATTAGGTTGCGTTGATTTGAGATCAGCAATAAACATCATAATTCGAGATGATGATGTCTGTTACTTTACAAAGCCACAATTACTTGAGCACATCTACAAACCGTCTCTTGAACTAGGCTTACCCATAAACTTAGCTGTAATCCCATTGGTTGATTTAGAACGTACTGAGCCGATTATAGGACAGGGAGAGTATAATAAGAGATATCTTAGTGTTGAAGAGAATAAAGAGTTAGTTGAGTTCATAAAGCAACATAACTTTGAAGTATTGCAACATGGTTTAACACATGAAGTTTTTCAAAGATATCCTAAGTTTATACCTGAATTTAGGATAAACAATAGAATTGAGCTTAAGAGAAGGACTAAAATAGGTATTGAAATACTCATGAAAGCCTTTAACAAAAGACCAAGGTTCTTCGTTCCACCATGGGATGTACTGTCTAAACAAGGTTATGAAGTGGTGGCAAAATTGTTTGATGGTGTTTTGCTGACCTCAATGTCCCATTTTAGAAATGGCATTTTTGGAAAGCTTTTGGATTTTGTCCCCCCGACATCTACCCCTTACTTATCTTCCATCGTTTTTCCTGTGTAGAATGAGAAAAAGGAACTATTGCATATTCCGAAAGAAGTTTTTAGTAATTGAACATAAAGGGTTATACGTATCGCCTGAGTTAAACGAAGAGACATTCTTTGATATGTTTAGAAGTTTTTCGAAAAGTTCCTCTTTTATAGTTATAGTAAACCATTACTGGCTATTATCCTCTAATATGAAGCTCTTTAATGCATGGAATAAGCTACTTGATCAATTACTATTAGATGGCTATGTTAATATCATTTCTGTTTTAGATATCTACAAAAAGTTGGTGGACTAAGGTAGGGGAACATGTTAAGTAAATATGGTTCATGTACTCATGCGAGACTCAAGAATCACGTGTGCCGTAAGTTGAGGATATATTGCGTTTGCAATATTGGGTTTAAACCAATGAAGGCTTGCCGCTCAGCAAGGCGTCAATCTTCGTGGACGTGAAGAGGGCTTATCTATTTGATTTTATTCTCGAGTGAATCTTTGCGTTGAAAGCGACAACTGCAGTAAATCCATGTTTGTTAGTTGTCCAGAGTAGCATGATTTACCAAACGGGTCTGGAAAAGGCTCCTGATGGCGATATTGGAAAAGGGATTATTGGCATTAAAGCTATTACGAAGCATTATTACGTGTAGTTGAAGCGTTCATGCCTCGGAAAACTTTTGTGGTAAAGGGTTTATTGGTGCTCCTCTTAGTAGCGGATATCATTCTTCTCTTATGTCAATTTACGAGTGCCTCGTATGATATAGTTTCAGTAACTCCACTTTTCTTTTTGCGCTTCGCAGACTATCTTTTCCCCCTTTCAATTATCTTAGCTTTATTGGGGGTTCTAGCCTCTTTAATAATGAAGGATGAAGCTCTGTTTACGTTCAGCTTGCTCACACTATACTTTATTATCTTTTTAGCCCCTTACACTATCTTCCGCTTTCCTATATACAATGACCAGCTCGGCTTCGCTGTTGAAGCGTTGTATGGTATGCGTGATGGCGTTGTTATGCCATACCAAGGAGAATATTCAACGCTTGGACATGCATTTTTCACATCAATTGCCGGCGAAGTCCTTGGCTTGAACCTGTTTCAAGCGACGCGTTTTGCCGAAGTGGTTTTTGTAGTTGCATGTTTCGTTATATACTTGAGTTTGGCGATGTCCATTTTAAAGAGGCAAGGAGGCAGAAGCCTTCTCGCAGCAACAGTAGCTCTGATTTTTCCAGCGTTTGCCCTTGAGCCCCTCGTTTACTCACGCGGATACTTCGGTCTCGTGGTTTCAGCGTTTCTGTTTTTCTGCACGTTTAAGTTTATGGAGAAAGGCGATGCAGAAAGCTCTTTACTTGCCACAATTACCTTTACAACTTCGTCAATCTCTTATCCGCTTCAACCACTAATCGTAGTTATAGCTATGGTTCTGCTCATCTTGCCTTTCCGTCTCATAGTATCATCAGACAGAAGTGAACATGAACTTCGTAGGGCTGTACTAAAGACCTTGGTCTTCTTTGTTATATGGTCTGTCATACAGGTGTACATTGGGTATGCTTCATGGAGCATCCTTCACGAGATTATATGGAAGGCTCTGGCGCAGGAGTTCTTTACAGGGCTTGAGCAACCAGCACTGCGATATGTTGGAGAAGCCTCAGTCTACACAAATCTTAGGATATTGATGGTTGCCGTTGGCTGGCTCATGGCAGCATTTATCCTTTTAGCATTCATCTTGAACTTCCTAAGAAATAGGAATATCTCAGGCGTCGAGCTTTTCGTCTTCTTGCTGATAGCATCTTTCTGCCTTTTAGGCATCGTTTATGGCATAACCTTCCATGAGCCAGCCTTGAGGTTCTACCGTAGCCTAGTAGCTGCTATGCCGTTTGCATTAACATATATGGCAAGTAAGATTACGTTTCGCGATTCCCTCCAAAAAGCGATCCCTGCATTACTGCTCGTAATAACAATCGTTTTTCTATTTTTAAGCCCCATTACGAAATGGGGATGGACTTTTGTAGGCTATCCGACGGATCACGACGTAGCATTAACTAACTTTATTACCCTACACTTTGAGGGTAAGTCTTATTGTAATATTTACGCTCCAGGATCAAATCAATTATTAAGTTCTTACTTCAAAATTACAGCATTGCAGTTAAAGTATTCTGAGCTGAAAACTAGTAGCAGTGACAAATTTGATTTAGACATAGTTGCACTCGCGGATTACATTGCAACATATTACAGATTGATAATATACTCGCACTGGTTTGGAAAAGATATAAATATTGTTAAAAATGAGATATTATTTTCTTCATCATCGAATAATAAGTTGTATGAGAACGAAGAATTTTGGGTTTTTATAAACCGAAAAAGTAATTGACTTGCTGAATGAAAGCAAAACGTTACCTACAAAGTGTTGTACTCCTTTTATATGGTTTCCATAATCTCTATAACGATGAAGTTGCTTAAAAAACTATATACAGAGAGATTCTAGTGATGAGTACAAGAATACTCTATATTTTTGGGGAAAAAATTCACTCAGCACATAAATTTGAAGTATTAAATGCTGAAATAAAACCTTTAACATTTAATATATTTGCTATGCCAACAAAACCTTATCAACTTGTTATAAGTGAAGGATTTAGACCTTTCTTTTCTGGTTCCATTATTAAAAGAGTTGGATTAGCGAAAAAACATGTAAATATTCTTATGGGGGATTTCATTTTAACCTCAATTTACTATAAGAAAATTCTTCCACTCGCTCTCTTTAAGATGTTTATTTCTAATTGTGATGGATTCATAACCAGTTCAACTTTCGTTGCTAATCTTTTCACCAATATTTTTTGTATTAGAAAAGATAAGGTTAAAGTGGTTAATCCTCGAGCTAATATTAATCAATTATTAAATTTAAAAAGAAGTATGGATCTTTCTAAACTAAATTTATTATATCTTGGTCATTTAACTCACCTAGATGGAGCAGATCTGCTACCAGAAATATTTAAAAATGTACGAAAAGATTTTCCGAGTTTAAAATTCTTTGTAATCGGAAGGGGAACCCTTCTTTCAGAACTGTTAAAGGCGGGAAAGTCACTCAACGGATTTTACGTTTTAGGCTATAGATCATATGCTTATGTTGAAGAAGTACTCCGCAATTGCCTAATTTTTGTTTATCCAGCTAGGATGAAGGCCTTTGGGCTTCCAGTCATGGAATCCATGGCTGCAGGACTTATACCAGTGGTAACTGAGAGAACAGGTGCTAAAGATTTAGTGGAGTTAGTAAATCCAGATCTTATAGTGCAGGTCGACATAGATAAAATTGCTCGGAAAATTATAGAAGTATTAGGTATGCCTAATAGAGAATTGATTGAATTATCGGAAAAGGCTAGGCGGGTGGCTTTTGAAGCATACAAGTCAGCTCCTCAGAAATTCATTAATGCTATGAAAGTATTTCTTAAAGAATAATAGTGGATTTTGTGAATATGAGAATTGTAACGTTATGCAATTGGTTTTATCCTGAAGCAAGCGGTAAAGAACTTGCTACCTTCTTACATATACGAGCATTAGCTAATGAGGGATTTAAATTTATAGTAATCACTAACACTTCTGGTAACAACTATACAAAAGAGATTATAAATCATGCTATTGAAATTCATAGATTCCCTCAAATAAAATATTCCGAACTTGCCGATTTATTTTATTTAAAAAATTATAATAAATTAATGAGTCAAGCTGATAAATTTTATGTGTTAGGCAAATTTAATTTATTGTTTCTGATGAAGACAAAATTCAAAAAACCAATAATTACACATTTGCATGATTACTTCCCATTTTGCCCATATGGAATTGCATATAATAGAGATAATTATTCCCCTTGCTATAGTAAATCTGCAAGAAAATGCTATCGTTGTATCTCTCATAAGCCATTTGTTATAAGAATCCCAAAACTTTTCTTAAGTTATAGCTATGAATACTTTGTTGAACATTTTTCAAATTTAATATTGTTTCCTTCTCAAGCTTCAAGAAATCTCGCTATTAAACTTAATCCACGTATAACGTATAAATCCTTTGTTGTATACAATCACCTACTTTCTATATCTTATACACCTATTTATGGAAATGATATAGGTTTCTTTGGAGGATTAAGTGTAGAAAAAGGTGCTTATTTCTTAATAAAAGCATGGAGAAGAATATTTAATAAATATTCTACAAAACTACATATGTCAAGGTCACTGGATTTGCCCAGTTATATGGAAAAACTAAACATAATTCCTTATGGGAATTTACGTGGACATATCTACAATGAGGTATACAAAAGGATAAAGGCGGTAGTTGTACCCTCTCTATGCCCTGATACGGCTCCATATGTTCCCGTTGAAGCGTGCTTGCGTGGTAGGATAGTGATTGCATCAAAAATTGGAGGAATCCCCGAATATGTTGGTGATCTACCTGGTGTCAAACTTGTTCCCCCCAACGACATTAATGCTCTTAGTGATGCCCTTGAATGGGTTCTTTCACTAAATAGAAACGAAGCCACAGAACTTGGCATTAAAAACCGTGAAGAGATTTTACGTAGATTTGATGCTGGAAGAATTACTCGACTATTAATTAAAATTTTTGAAGTTGTGTAGAATATGAAAAAGATAGTAATGGGAGGAGGAATTTCAGGATTAATAGCGGCATACACGCTTAATGCCCCATTATTCGAGAAAAATCCTTATCCCGGGGGGCTTTTGGCAAGTTATTGTTTTGATCTTAATACGAAAAATAAGCTGTGGTCTGGTGAAAGAAAAGATGAATTGGCATTTTTTGAAGTAGGTGGAGGTCATTGGCTTTGGGGGCTTCATGATTATCCTATCATTAATAATATATTATTAAAATTTACCGACTTCAAAACTTATGTGAGGAGAAGCTATGTGTATTTAACTGATTTAAGTTTATTTATTCCATACCCCTTACAATATCACCTGAGATTTCTTCCTCGTGATATAAAAAATTCCGCGCTTGAAGAACTTATTAATATTCACAAAAAATATAAAAAGACCTTATCAGAAAACCTTTACGACAATATCTCATTTGGATTGTCTCTTAAAAGCATTTTTGGAGAAACACTTTACGAGTTATTCTTTAGGCCATATAACGAGATGTACACGGCAGGATTATTATATAAAGTGTTACCTCCACGTAAAATTAAACTTCCGAACGATATGACTAATATAGTGAAAGGTGCGCATGATAGTTTATACCATGGGATCGGTTATAATGCGGTATTCTTTTACCCAGAGATGGGATTAGGTCCCCTTATGTGGCGTTTGTGTAGCGAGTTAAAGTGTTTTCTCAATAGTGAAGTTACCGATATAGATTATGTAAAAAAAATGCTTATAATTAATAATAAAAATCCTGTGAAATATGATATCTTAGTAGCAGCTATTCCTCTGAACCATTTAACAGAGCTCTTGCATGTTAAGACCAAATCAAAGCCAGATCCATATACTAGTGTCATTACAATAAATGTAATTGCCGAAAAAGGAAGAAATGCACCGAAAGATGCTCATTGGATATACATGTCAAAGACAAAAACGCTATTTCACAGAATAGGCTATTATAGCAATGTGGATCCTATGTTTCTTCCTAAAAAATATAGAAGTGAGAAGTATGTTGCTGCGTACATAGAAAAAGTTGTCCAAGGAGGGGTTCAGTATGAAAAAGACGATCTTTATCGTGAGGCTCAAAAAGTTTTGGATGAAGCTTGTGAGTTAGGTATGTTAGGAAATGTTATAGCTTATGATGTGTCGTTTGTTGACGTAGCTTACACATGGCGAAGGTTAAACTCCAATTGGATTAACGAAGTTAATGCTATACTTAAAGAAATCGATGTAATACCGGTTGGTCGATATGCAACATGGGGGTTTGTTGAGGGTATAGTAGAAAGCGCATACGATACCCTAAGTAAATCTTATAGCCTATCACGGTGCTCATCTCCAAAGTGAACTAAGTATGAGAACTATTTGCGTTTTATAGTCGCCAAAACCATACATACTATTAGAGTTATCAATAGTTAAAATTCATTAAAGTATTTGAGGTTATTCCTCATAAGTGTAAGGGCGACCCTTTGAATTTACTCGTAATTTCTGAGCGGTTTTGGCCTGAGGGTAGTGGAGGGACTTTGGCAACTTATTTGATAACTAAGTTGCTGGTTACATGTGGCTTTAGAGTGACTGTCATAACCGGGACTCGTAATCCTGCTAAGATAGGCAGTGTAGAATTTGTTGTAGATGAAGCTTTTAGGATACCGAATAAGCCAGCCCGTTGGCTCTACTTCCTTGTGCCATCGGTAAGAAAACGCTATAAGGACTTAATGAGAAGGTTTGATATTGTCTACATTCCGTTTGGGTACCCGCTAATACCATTAGCTAAAGAATTAGATAAGAAAGTAATAGTGCACTTACATGATTATCAGCTCGTTGCCTACAACTCAACAATTTTACATGATCAACAGAGAGGCTTGGTCAGCGACATTAGGGCAGAATTTACTTTTGAGATACTTGAACATAGTAGTATTAAACGAGCGATGGCAGGGTCGCTGTTGACCCCACTTCTCACGAGGCTTTGTAGGTCGTGGGTTAGAGAGGCAGATACTATAATCTGCGTCTCTCGAAGACAGGCTAAGATAGTCTCGGATAGGGTTTCTGAGCTGGCGCACAAGATTAGAGTGATGTATAATCCACTACCCGAAATCCCCTCTCCTAAGGAGAAATTTAGGAATCCTACGTTTACTTATGCTGGTGGTGAAAGCTACGTTAAAGGCTTTCACATTTTCATGCGAACTGCTTTAAGTACTCTAAAGCGCGAGAAAAGTGTGAACTTCTTTCTATCAGGAGGAGTGCTTAAACGCGAACGTGAGGTGCTAGTGAGGAGATTAAACGATACTTTTAGAGATACGTTTAGAGTATTCGGACGCTTACCCTATGAGGATATACTAGAGCTTTACTCCAAAAGCCACGCTGTTCTAGTCCCCTCTGTATGCGAGGAGCCCCTTCCATATGTAGTTTTTGAAGCTATGCTTACAAGAACGTTGCCCATAGCTTCTAGGGTCGGCGGTATACCTGAAATTGTTGAAGGAACCTATGCAGAGAGGCTGATGTTCACGCCGGGAAGCCCTGACGAAATGGCTGATAGAATGGAGGTTGTTCTATCCCTATCTAGAGATCAACTGGTTGATATTGGTTCCAAGTTGCAGGAGGTTACGCTTAAAAGGTTTAGTAACGACGTGACCAAAAGGCGATTGCTTGAGGTTTTCAGCGTATGAAGCCAAGTTACGATAAGGCGTACACGTATGTCTTCCATAGCCCTAGAATTGAATAATGGATCTTAGGGTTCTTAAATAGCAAGCGTTCCTTAGGTAGGATTCTCGATGTCGTCTGTGGACTAGGCTTCAGTTCTTATGTTAAAGCTTTACCTAGGCAACGTTGAGTACTTAGTTGGCGCAGAAATATCGTCTGAGAAGATCCATGAAGCGAAGAGGCTTAACCTATATGATGCGCTTCATGTGGTCAATATTCAAAACTTTAACCATGAAGAGAAATTTGACACATTAATAGCCCTAGAGGTTCTACATGGCCTTTCAGCTGGCGCGCTGATGCACATTGAAGGTCTTGTAAAGAAGAATGGTTCGGTAATCTTAGCTTTGCCAGCGCTTCCTAGCGGAATTGATGTGAAAGATCTCCCATTAAGAGAAGCTATAATGTCTATAGATACTTGCCTAGGGGGCTCGTACTGATTGACTTAGAGAGCTATGACATTTACTTGGCATGGACAATCGTGGTGCTTTTTGAGGTAATCAAGTTGTTTCTAACGATTTTAATGCCTCTGCTCAAGATAACAAGGATCTTTGAGAAAGGATATATTTTAGCTTTCAAGTAAGTGTGAGCATTCGTGAAGAAAGCTTCCTTAAACGCTTTAAGCACAGCCGTTGTTGACGGCCGCGTCTATGTCATTCTGAAGGAAGAAAGACTGCTTCTATCAGTCCTCAACATGGATTTGGAAGTCGTTAAAACAGTATGGAATAGTAGAGGAGACATAGGTTTCATCCTTAAAGTGGAGGGAGACAGAGTTCTCGTTAGCTTAGATGATAAGCTTTACCTAGTTAAAGGTGGTGAGGCTGAGGCTGTACTAGTAGCTAGCAATAAGAAAAACACGTTTTGGCACCTAGCCGAGGCTGGAGGAAGAGTATTTGTCCATGAGTACGGGAAGCCACCCACTGCTATCTACTCATCAAAGCATCTTGAGAGCTGGGAAAAGATAGTCACAAACCTCGATTTAGATAAGCAATCCAAACACTTCCACCATATAGCCTTCGACTCCTACAGAAAATCGCTGATCGTCACTTTAGGTGACGGTTGTCTTACGAGAGTTGCTATCTCCAAAAACTTAGGATTTTCTTGGAGACCTCTCTACAGAGGTCCTTGGCAGTTCGTTCCTATCGTAGTGCTGAAAGATAGGATTGTCTTTGGCATGGATAGTGGGATTGCAAAAGGTGGACTAGGTATTTATTATCCAAATGAGGGTAAATGGGAATTCATGTTTTTAAGATGGGAAGATAAAAACGTTAGGTATGCTCAGTTTTGTGATTTGAAATTTTTGGGTAAAGGTTTGTGGGTGGCTTCTCTTGGGACTCCTCAAGCTGTAATAGTGTCTAAAGATTTAAGGTCATGGTATCCTCTTTTTGTCATGAGCTTTGATAAAGAATTTAACCCTAACATGCTTCTTAGCATTGGAGAAGGTAATGTAGTTTGCTCAACGGGAAAAACTCTGCTTATCTTCAATAAGGGTGATATTGAAAATGCTTTCACCTCTAAACCTATAATGGTGGAGTACAAAGCCTATCGGGATAAACTCATAGGCTACTGCTTTCTAATAAAACATAACATTTTAAATAAAGTAAGACATTAGGAGATCTTAAATTGATTTTATCGCTATTACGGGATCCTATAGAGAGAAAAAGCCATAAGGGTAGTAAAATTATTTATATTCACCACTTAGAGTTCCAAAGTAGGCTAAAAGCCTTTAGACCTAGCTATAACTAATACAAGATGAAAATACGTTGGTATTCGTATGCTCTTAGGAAGATGAGCTACACTAATATAGAGGATAACTTATGAGTCTAAGATACAATAAGAACTATACTTTTTATAGCTTAGGAATAGGACCTCGGATTATAGCTCTTATGGGTCCTGTAGGTGTGGGCAAGACCACAACTAGAAAATACTTAGTTCTAAGTCTTAGAAAGAGGGGAATTAAAGCGATGGAGAGCAATATCAGGTTAAACCATGCATTTGCATATCTTTTTCTGCTGACTGTGACCAAGATCCTTCGCTGTAAAGGCTCTGAGCCCATTTCTACGCTTGGTAGATATAACCCCCGTATATTTGTTAGGCTCTTTCCCTTATGGAAGTATCTTATGACCTTAAGTCTTGTTATAATGTATTTGATTCGTGTATACTTTCCTTATAGGATTCTCAAAAGGACTATTGTAACTGAAGACTACTTGCCTGTGACCGTATGTGATTTGATATGGGTTGCAACATGGTTTGGTATTCCATTAAAAGGTTTGCTAAAAGAGCTTTCCGTGATCCTAAGGCTTTTTATGAAACTACCTATAAAAATAGTGTACCTAAAGGCATCTCATGAAACTCTGGTCAAAAGATGGCTTATTAGAGAGAGCTTTGAGAGAGATAAATCTTACATAAGTGATAATTTTGCATACATAAGGTTTCATGAAGCATGCGCTAATGCTTTATTAAAATCTCTAAGTCTTAACAATGATATTATAATGCTAAATACAGATAATATTCAAGTTAGCAAGATCGTGAAAGTCATAATTTGTAATCTTGTAGGAAATTAATGCATTGTCACAAGTAGTAATATCTATTGTTTGGTTAAATTATAATAGCATGAAATTCATTAATGTAGTAAAAGATAGCTTAAAGTCTATTTATAAAATTTCCATTCCACTTGAACTTGTGGTAGTTGATAATGCTTCTACGGATGGCAGTTTTGAAAAAGTATCATCCTACCTATATAGACTAAAAGGGAGGGGGTTTAGAGTTAAGACCATTAGACTTAGTAGAAACCTAGGCTATACAGGAGGAAACAATATAGGCTATCTGAATTCGGATCCCAACGCAAAATATATTGCATTCATAAATAACGATCTCATAGTACATGAAGGCTCCCTAGAATACATTATTTCTTATTTAGACATGCATAAAGATGTTGGAATTGCTCAAGGTATCATATATGGTATCAATAATAAAGATGTGGACAATGCTGGTTTTATGTGCACAGAAACTCTCTTAAACGTGCCAATAAAGACTCCACCTAAGAAGCCCCTCTACATAACTTATGCTAGCGGGGGCTATATGGTTGTTAGAAGAGAGCTCATCTCTAGCTTGGGAGTACCCTTCGATTGGGATGGTTTCATATACTTCGATGACATGCCTTTAGGGTTTAAAGCATGGTCAATGAAGTCTAGAGTTGTGAGTCTTCCAGTTGAGGCTGGTAAGCACGTTGGAGGAGCTAGTGGTGGTGTTGCGTCAGAGAAGACGGTCTACTATATTTATAGAGGCTTTGGAATATTGACTGAAGCATCTAACACAAGGTTCAGAAAACAACTAAAGAGCTTGTTCATAAAAAACCTTCCTATAGAAAATGGACTCAAAAACACACGATTATTAAATGTAGCAATGAGAGGCTTCATAGATGGGCTTCGCATAGGTGTTGAGAAACGTAAACAAGGATATCTCTTAGATATATATTCGGCTCCATTGATTACTAGATATAATCTGCTAGGCCTACTTCTTCCAAATCGCTTACTTTTAACGTACCTGAGCTCAGCCTTTCATTATTCTCAGGAGTTGTAATGTTTAAGAGCTATTGTCTATGCACAGGTGGTGCACGAGCATGTTTACTAAGTTGCTTATTAAATTGAGAAAATTGTTGTTATCCAAAAGGCTGTTCGATAATTGGATAATACTTTTTTAGCGCATGTTATCGCTTGGTATTAAGTTCATGATGCTGATGTTCAGGTATAGGGAGGATATCATGACGTTGTATCGGCAGTCTGTCATGTCGGGCCAGACAGCTAGACTATAGACAGTGAGTTTGATGTTGGTGATGATGCAGTCCTAAAGATGGACTGTGAAAGTTATGAGTACGACATGATGCTTAATGATTATGAGAACATTAAGAAATTTAGGGAATTAATCTTCAAGTATTACGGAGACCCAAAACAACTACTCAAAATACTAACCAGGGAACTATCAATGTAGGTTTATGACAATACATGAATGTAGTGGAATACTTCACTATATTAGGAAGTGAAAAGCTGTAGAAGTGTCAAGTGCGGCAGTAAGGAACAAAGCTAAGTCCAGATACGTGCTCATCTATGGTTAGTAGCTATTACAATGGAATGCTGAGGGATCTCTCGCGCAGCGATGAGTTAATGGGTAGATTGTGGAGTACTGTCGATTTAATAGTGAGGAGTAATATTGCTCTATTGGGAATGCCTGATGGCGTTTTGTTATACTTAGAGCCCCTTTAATCCTACCGTAATACCTGAGGACTTAGAATGTCTATAATCTACTTCTTTGGACCAGATGGTTCGGGCAAAACAACTATGGCTATGAGTCTAGCAGAAAAGCTTAGAAGCAGGAGCTTAAAGGTGAAGCTCTCTTGGATGAGGGGTACTCATACGTTAGCTTCCATGCTTGCTAGGTTTTTCTCTAAGTTCGCCACTTTCAGAGGCTCGGATAATCCTTACTACAGCATATCGATTCCAAATCACATGAAAAGATTATGGCAACTAATAGAGTTCATATCAATGTTGCCTGTCCTGCTCGTCAGGTTTATGTTACCTAGCCTTTTGGGCTACACAGTCATAGCTGAAAGATATATTCCGGATTTTCTTGTCTGGGTTGTTATAACAACAGATGACCCTAGCTATCTTAGTTCTATTAGTGCAAGGTTTCTCTTAGCTTTAGCTTTAAGGGCAAAAGCTAAAATTTATGTTAAAGCAGACCTTCAAAAGCTTATTGAAAGGAGAATGGACATGGATCCATCTTTTATTATGAAGCAGCTTATACTCTATGAAAAGTTAGCGGAAGGTATGAACTCTTTAATTCTTGATACAACAAATAGAAGTGTAGATGAATCGATGAGCAGTCTTCTTGCATTTTTAGACAAAACTTGAAGTAGTATGCGCAGAGGATCAACAAAACATCTTATCAACCTTATAAAAGAAGATGGTCAAAAGATAGAAGTAGATCTTAGCCCTTTAATTGATCTTGCGTCCAAGAATAAGGTTCTTCTTCAGCTGCTCATTAAACTTGATATTAAAGATCCTTTAAGGAGATCACAAGGAGAAGCTATAGAAAATATTGTTCGTTTAGTTGGGAATTTGTCAAAAGATTTGGATGGTTTTAGCTTTGCTTTCTTTAAACTTGTTAAGCCTGTAAGTTATGTTCCAGCTGATGTTGACGTTTTGGTTAAATCTGAAGAAAGAGAAGAGATAATTAGGAGAATTGAGGGATTAGGTTTTAAGGTTGAGGTTAAAGAGCCCTTTTGTACTACTCTAGTTAAAGGTTCGTTCATAGTTGATGTTTATGTTCATCCAACCCTTGGAGGTATGATTTACATGGATGGTCAAGAGCTTCTCAATCACGTTTGTATTAAGGATTTTAATGGACTTAGAATTAAAAGTCTTGAGAGCTATGCTGAAGCTTTAGTTTCTGCAGCTCATGCAGTTTACAAGGAGCGCATCTACACTTTAAACGACTACTTTACTGTTAAAGAATGGACAACTGAAGAAACTTTTAAGCTTGCTAAAAAACTAAGGTGTATTTCTAGTTTAAATCTTGTTATGAAAATTAACGAAGCAATTGAGAAAGGATTGTTTGAAGCACCCTACAAGATACCAGTAATTACTTGGACTAAGTTGCTAGTTCAAAAAATTATTAATGACCCTTTAACTAGGTCAACGAGTAAAAATCTAGTAAGTTCCATTGGAAGTAAGCGTGGATTAAAATTACTTAGGTCAAAATTCACAAGAGATCGCTACTAACAAATTCGGGCCAGAACTTAATATGAATATCTAAATCTAAAAATTAAATGGTAGATTGTTCGCATTGTTGAGAAAACGGTTTTTGGACGTTGTTAAAATGGCTATAACCTTTAAAATCTTTAATGAGGTAGATGAAATGCTTAACCGATACGAGGAGAGTATCAAATTCGCTTCTGCAAGTTGTCCTAAAATAAGTGATATCTCTGTAAGTGTGATAGTACCTACAAGAAATGAGGCTAGAAACATTAAAAGGCTACTAACCTCTTTAAGGCTCTTCCGCTATAGGAACCTTGAAGTTATAGTGGCAGACTACGTATCGAGTGATAATACTGCTACGATAGCTCGTTCTTTTGGAGCGCGCACCATCGAAGTAGACAAACCTGGAGTAGGATATGCCTCTTTTATAGCTACAAACGAAGCAAAAGGAGATATAATCATTAGGACCGATGCCGACGCTATTCTTTTTCCAAAAGTAATCGCTTACACTTTAAGTATATTTAGGCATTTTAACACAATACAAATAGTACATCTTGGCCATATATACGTAGACTCAGGTTTCATAGATAACTTTGTAGCATTTTTATATGACAAATATTGGAGAGATATTTGGAAAACTACAGGTCATTTTGTAGCATTCAGAAAAGATGTTAGAGATGTTGTAAACTTCAACCCAAACCTTAGAATTGGCGAGGATTTTGACTTTGGCTGGAGAGTATATAAAGCATTTGGATCCAAAGCCTTTCACTATAGTTACAGGGTAGCTGTTCCTGTTTCGGCAAGAAGAATAAAAATCAGCGGAAGGACTGGGTATCTTTTAGGCCGTGTGATACGTTAAGTTTATTACTGGATTTTGAGTTCAATTAAATCAAAAAGGCTAGAATGATTATGAAAGCCATAGAAGCCCTTCTTTATATAAAGGAGTTTCTTGAGAATTATAGCGATGAAAAAGTTAAGCATAGTTTTTATCTTGAGTTTTCTAGAAGATTATTGTTACTACAGCTCGTTGAAAAATATGCTTCTAAAGGTGGTGTTGTCATTGATTTAGGTGCCCAGCCGTTCATAGTAAGTTCTGCATTGAAGTTGATGGGCTACGATGTTATCGCCTATGATTATGATCCAGACCGTTACCTAGATATCGCAAAAGCTTTCGGCGTTAAAGTTGTCAAATGTGATCTGGAGCGGGACAGCTTAGGTATGGAAAATGAGACTGTCGACTGCGCAGTATTTTCCGAAGTTATTGAGCATATAAACCCGTACTATGTAAACTACACTTTAGCAAAGATAAACTGCATTCTTAAAGTGGGAGGAAAACTTATAATAACAACTCCGAACATTGCATCGCTGTTTAGGAGGTTAAAGCTACTAATAGGAAAGCAACCAGTCTATAGACTTCACGTTAAAGAATATACAAAATATGAGGTGGAAGAACTGCTGAGAAATTCTGGCTTCAAAATATTAGAAAGTTTTTATACAGAAGTAAATGACCTACATTTTGTCGAAGCAAATCTCATAGACTACTTAAGGATCAACGGATACGTTGACCTCATAAGGATTTCGCTGAGAAGGCCGAGTAGAACCAACATACTTAGGACGATCGCTTTTCCCCTTGTAAAGGCCATACCAACACTCAGAATGATAATAGGAGTTGTCGCCGAGAAAGCTGAGCATCTAAAGCCATTACCCGTAGAGAGATGGGGATAAGCACATTAGATATGGCTGCCAATTCTAACGAGCATATAAAAGCACGTAAATTAAGCTCTATAGTAGACCTTTATGTTCATCCAACTTTGGTGGAATGGTTTACATGAACGGTCAAAAATTTCTCGACTACGTTAGTGTTAAGGAATTTAATGGAATAAAGATTGGAACACTCGAAAGTCATGTTGAAGCGTTGATCTCGGCAGCTCACGCGGTTTACAAGGAGCGGATTTACACTTTAAACGACTACTTCACTGTTAAGGCGTGGGCAACAGGAGAAACTTTCAAACTTGCCAAAGAACTAAAATGCATTTCAGCATTAGAGTTAGCTATAAAACTTAACGATGCTATTGAAAATGGCCTAGTTGAAGCACCCTGCAAGATACCGTTGTATACTTGGACTAAGCTATTAGCTCAAAAGATCTTAAGAGATCCCTTAGCAAGGTCAACAAGCAAAAATCTAGGAAAAACTCTTGTGACTAAACGTGGAATAAAATTGCTTAAGTCTAAGCTTACAAGAGAAAGCTATTAAATGATTCTTATGGGAAAAGTTTCTTCCTTTTCACTTTTCTCAATCGCTTAAGGCGCAAAGGCTCCCCTTCGGCCTCATGTTTTCCAAAGATATGTGAAGATCGAGTGATTCTTAAAATATATGATGGCCAAGTTCTAAGCGGGCTTTGAAGAGCGTGCGACTATGTCTTTAAACTCTCGTGAGGGGCTTCTGGCGGTTGCTGAAGAGACTGCTGGTGGTGTCTTCCATCTTTTCTGGGGCGGAAGCCTCGCAACTGTTCTTTCCGCTGTCTGTGCAATACTGGTGGCTAGGCTTCTCGGTCCAGAGCTGTATGGAGTGTACTCGCTGGCCTTGATTGTTTCCAGTTTTCTCATGCTTTTCACCGACTTTGGGGTAAGCCAGGCTCTTACACGTTTTATAGCCCATCACATGTCGAAAGGTGAGCAGGGTCATGTAATCCCTCTTCTTAGGGTGGGTTTGGAGTTCAGTCTGGCAACGTCCCTCATCATATTTTCTGTGGGCTTCATCCTCGCCGACCAGCTTACAAACCTTCTTGTGAGCAGGCCTGGAATGGTTTACCTGGTGAGGCTAACCTTGATCCTTGTCGTACTTCAGCCGCTTTCCACGCTCATGAGAGGCGCACTACTAGGCTTCGGAGACATGAGAGGCTACGCCATGATAGATGTTGTCCGCCAAGTTTTCAGGGCTATAGTGAGCCCTCTCCTCATAGTTTTGAGCTTAAGCGTGGAGGGTGCTGTAGCAGGCTACGTTATCGCCTTCACAGCAGGCTTTCTCATAAGCCTAACGTTGCTTTATAGGCATTATATGCGGGTTAGGATGTTAAGCCCTAAACTTGATGATCAAGCAAGTTCAAGACCTCTTGTGAGCATGTTATCCTATGGCTCACCGCTCTATCTGTCAAACACCATTCAAAGCTTTGCGACAACTGTTCAAGGTGTGATCCTCGCCTACTTTACAACAAACTTTCTTATCGGAAACTTTAACACGGCAATGAACTTCGCTGTACTCATAACTCTTGTCTCCTCGCCTGTGGCCACAGCCCTCTTCCCAGCCTTCTCCAAGCTTGACAATAATGGTGGCGAAGTCAAAACCATGTTCACTTACTCCGTCAAATACACTTCAGCACTCATAGTCCCTGCCGCCGTTTTCGTCTCAACAATGTCCAGGGACCTGATATTCCTGCTTTACGGCACAAGCTACAGCCAAGCACCCCTATACCTAACCCTATACACTGTAACATTCCTCTTCGCAGGATTAGGGTCAACAGTGCTTGGAAGCTTCTTCAGCGGCATAGGAGACTCAAAAGTCAACCTGAAAGCAACACTCCTCTATGTATGCATATTCATACCATCAGCCATAGCACTTACAAGCGTCCTCCAAGTAGAGGGCCTACTAATCGCGATAATAGCGGCTACAGCAACCTCAACCCTCTACAGCCTATTAGTAGCGAATAGAAGATACCATTTGAGAATTGACCTTAAAAGCTCAGCCAAAATATATCTTGCGGCCTTCCTAGCGGCAGCCCCGACAACTCTCCTCGCACAATATTCGCCGCTTCCGAGGATAGCGAACCTAACTTTAGGTGCAATATTATACTTTACCGTCTACCTGACAGCTGTCCCCCTCCTTAGAATTTTAACTAGGGAAGATCTTAAAACCCTAACTCGCATATTTGACAAAGTAGCAGTCCTACGGCCCATAGTGCAAATAATCTCAAGCTACGAGAATAAGATAATGGCTTTTTTGACCTAATATTTAATGGATTTCCGCTCATATCCACTTTTTCAACCATATGTTGATGGCTTAAGGGTGTGTCTGTGATTTAAAGGGTGAAATGAGATAGTTGTCTGCTTTTAAATCTCTCTTTTTCAGTCTTATATATGGTAATAGAAGTTTATTTGGCACTCAAATTGTTGGTAAGTTATGTGACATATTTAGAGGTTCTGATGAAGTTAAAATTATTAATAGGGTTCATGATGAATTTAGCAAGTTTAGCGTTCAGCATTTGAATATTCCTGAAAGTGTAAGAAAGGTTTTTGGACAGTCCGTTTACGCTTTCGTCAAGTTTGAGGCTGCTAAAACTCATGCTAGGAGGGTTTCATTTTGTGGGCAAGGAAATGGATATGAATGTGAGTCCAGTGATCTATGTTTTGTTATAGATTACGTACTTTACATGCCCACAAAGTTCCTATCTAGTAGGAGTGTATCATTTGTTCAGCTTAAGCTTGGTGAATTCG
>Ga0078972_1008322_pt1 | contig 21860 bp, 20 predicted proteins | sample YelNatPaOPGAMG01_FD_67568 | JGI IMG/M metagenome (GOLD analysis project Ga0078972, IMG submission 67568) | Hot spring thermophilic microbial communities from Obsidian Pool, Yellowstone National Park, USA - OP-RAMG-01 (SPADES assembly) (version 2) | ecosystem: Environmental > Aquatic > Thermal...
CCAGCTGCAGGCAACCCGCCCAATCCCCCGAATGGCTCCACTCCGGTCGCGTGCGAAGCGCGATGCCCGGATGGGATCCGCGCCCCGATGGGTAAGTACGGCTGTCGTGTTAGGTCCCTTCTAAACGCAACGCCCGGTTGCCTTTACAGTCAGACTGTGCTAAGATAGTTCCAATAATCACAAGACGTGTGCTCGTCTCTGCGCTGGCAGAGGCGATGCTGGGCTGAGGAGCTCGTCTATGGCAGCAACAGATGTGCCAGAGATTGTGATCCGGCGCCTGCCCCTCTATCTGCGAGCCTTGGTGGCCCTCGCAGAGGCCAATGTCTCGGTCACTTCCTCTCAGGAATTGAGTGAGCGATTGGGCATCAGTTCTGCTCAGATCCGCAAGGATCTCTCCTATTTTGGGGAGTTTGGCAAGCAGGGCATGGGCTACGAAGTGGCCTTCCTGCGCGACCAACTGCGGCACATCCTGAAGCAGGACCGGAACTGGGACATGGTGCTGGTCGGCGCGGGTGACCTGGGCCACGCAATCTTGAATTATGCCGGGTTCAAGCATTGGGGCTACCGGATCGTGGCCGTCTTTGATAATGACCCTGCTAAGATCGGCAAAGTGCTGGGGGGATTGCCGGTGCGCAGTACGGCGGAACTGCAGGAGAGCCTGGCGACCCTGTCCGTACAGATCGGCATCATCGCCGTGCCCGCCGTGCATGCGCAGGAGGTTGCCGCCCAGTTGGTCGCCGGCGGCATTCACGCCATCCTGAACTATGCGCCCATCAACCTGACTGTGCCGGAGGATGTGCGTGTGCACTATATTGACCCTATGGTCGGGTTGCAAAGCATGAGCTATTATCTCACGCAAGACGCAGGGCCGTCGTGCATTATAATAAGTAAACCGTAATAAGTAAGGTCGCCATTGCGCGCCATCTACGATGCTCTGCGTATGGCCCGCTTTGGGCGAGCAATGGGCAGAGCACCATACACTGCGCTATGGCGACCTTACTTATTACGGTTTACTTATGATGAGTTACGACGCCGGCAGAGTGCGCCGCAGGATATCGACCATGTCCAGCGCTTTGCCGGCGCCAAGCGCCACGCAGGCCACCGGGTTCTCGGCCACATGGCAGGGCACGCCGGTATGCTTGGTGAGGAAACGGTCGATATGACGCAAGAGTGAGCTGCCGCCTGTCATGACCATGCCCCGATCAATGATATCGGAAGCCAACTCGGGGGGCGTCTTTTCCAGCACCGAGCGCACTGTGTTGACAATAGAAGCCAGAGGCTCAGCGATTGCTTCGGTAACCTCTGCTGAAGTGATCTGGATCGTGCGCGGCAAACCAGCCACCTGGTCGCGCCCCCGCACCTCCAGGCTCAGATCTTCCTCCAACGGCAGGGCAGAACCGATGGCAATCTTGATCTCTTCCGCCGTCTGATCGCCGATGAGGAGATTGTATTTGCGGCGGACAAAGGCAGAGATGGCCTCGTCGAGCTTGTTGCCACCTGTTCGCACCGAGCCCGAGACAACGATGCCGTTCATCGAGAGCACGGCCGCTTCGCAGGTGCCGCCGCCGATATCCACCACCATATTGCCGGTAGGGGTATCCACGGGCAGCCCGGCGCCCATCCCAGCCGCGAGAGGCTCGGGAATGAGAAACGCCTCGCGTGCGCCCGCTTGCATTGCCGCATCATGCACGGCGCGGCTTTCCACGCTGGTTACCCCAACGGGGACGCTGATCATCACCAGAGGCTTCATGCGCAGGCGGCCACAGACACGGCTGATAAAATAGTGGAGCATCGCTTCGGTAACAATATAGTCGGCGATCACACCGTCACGCATGGGGCGCGCGACCTCGATCGTCTCGGGGGTACGACCGAGCATAGCGTGAGCTTCATTACCAACGGCCAAGATGCGGTTATCGCGCACCGAGATGGCCACGACCGAAGGTTCCTGTAGGACGATCCCTTTACCCTTGACATAGACCAGCACGCTGACCGTGCCCAGGTCGACGCCGATTTGCCGAGCGAACATCCATCCTCCCCTAGTGCGCGACCACATCACACCACGCCCTACCACCTGGCCGGGAAGGGCTCCAATGGGGCCAGGCAGTGGGTACTGCCCTTACCCAGCGGCAGTAGCCGCAGCGGATGCAGCAGCCGCATGATCGGCGCGGCCATTGCCGCCGGCCTTGCTTACCGACTCTACCTTGCCCTCAAAGCGTTTGATCTGAGCTCCCATGTCGGCCAGCTTCTCGGTGATCCCTTCGTAGCCGCGGTCGATCCAGTGTACATCGGTGATTGTGGTCCGTCCTTCAGCCGCCAGCCCTGCCAGGATCTCAGCGGCGCCGGCGCGGATATCGAGGGCACGCACTTCCGTCCCCTTGAGGGGAGTCGGGCCCTGCACAAGAGCCGTCTGGCCGCGCACCTCAATCCGCGCGCCCATCTTGCGCAGCTCTGTAGCATAGTGCAGCCGGTCATCGAACATGGTCTCGTGGATGGTACTTTCGCCTTCGGCTTGCGTCATGAGCACAGCAAATGGCGCCTGCAGGTCAGTCGGAAAGCCAGGATAGGGGAAAGTTTGGATATCCAGTCCACGGAGATGATCTGCGCCGCGGACCACGTAACGCTCGGGGTCCATTCTAACATCAACGCCCGCTTCTTGCAACTTGCTGGTAAGCGCTCCCAGGTAAGGCGCCACGGCGCTATCCATCTCCACCGTGCCGCGGGTCACAGCCGCGGCCAGAGCAAATGTCCCCGCCTCCAAACGATCTGGCATGATGCGGAAGCAGCCGCCATGCAGTTTTTCCACCCCTTCGACGGTGATAATACCTGTGCCGGCGCCATAGATGCGCGCACCCAACGAGTTTAAGAAATTCGCCAGGTCAACCACTTCAGGCTCTACCGAGGCATTCTCGATGATGGTGGTACCGCGGGCCAGGCAGGCGGCCATGAGCAGGTTCTCGGTGCCGGTATGACTGGGGTAATCTAACGAAAGGTGCTCGCCCCACAGATGAGGGGCGCGGGCCTTGTAGGTGCCATTCTGTCGATCGACCTGGGCGCCCATCGTCTGGAAGCCCTTCAGGTCCACGCTAACGGGGCGCGTGCCGATCGCACAGCCGCCAGGGTGAGGCGCTTCGGCCTGGCCAAAGCGCGCCAGGAGCGGCCCGACCACGAGAAAACTGGCACGCATACGGGTAGCCAGGTCCGCTGGCACAACAGGGCTGTTGAGGCTACGCGCCCGCACCAACAGGGTATTCGCACCAAGCCATTGCAACTCGGCGCCCAGCGCCTTGAGCACATCCGCCATAGTCAGAACATCTTGAATATGGGGCACTTTTTCCAGGTAGCATTCATCGGCCGTCAGCAATGTAGCTGCCATGATAGGCAAAGCCGCATTCTTGGCGCCACTGATGTTGGCTTCCCCCTGCAGGGGTTTATCTCCATCTATGATGATGTAGGACACGGCACCTACGACACCTCCAACGTATTTGCACGACCTTCGACCTGACCGGCAACTCCAGGCTCAGTCCTCCTCACTCCTCCCTTTCGGATGCTGCTTGGGAGCACGGCGTCTGGCTACTTGCAGCCGAACGAGCGAGCGGCGCAAAGCTGTTTCAGCTTGCGCCGATTCGGGACCATTTGCCGCATGCTGGATCCATTCCGCCGCCCGCTTGCGGGCAGCTTGAGCGCGTTGCAGGTCGATCTCATGGGCCGCTTCAGCGACGTCGGCCAGCACAATCACCCGGTCAGGCCGCACCTGCATCAGGCCTCCGTGAATGGCAAAAGCATCCTCTGTGCCCCCATGGCGCACCACCAATTCGCCATGGCCCAGGCCGGCTATCAGATAGGTGTGATGGGGCAGGACCGTGAATTGCCCCTCAAGACCGGGCGCCACAACCGCCTCTGCCTCGCCAGAGTATAACTGGCGCTCGATGGTGGCAATCTCGATGCGCATCATGCGCCCATCTCCCTTGCCGCCTGGATGACCTCATCTATGGTCCCACGCATATAAAAGGCCTGCTCTGGAACATTGTCGAGCTCCCCGGCCAGGATCATTTTAAAGCCGCGCACACTTTCCCGAATAGGCACATAGCGTCCGGGGCGGCCGGTAAACTGCTCTGCCACAAACATCGGCTGCGATAAGAAACGCTGGATACGCCGGGCCCGCGCCACCACACGCTTGTCCTCATCGCTCAGTTCCTCGATACCAAGGATCGCGATGATATCCTGTAACTCCCTGTACCGCTGAAGCACCTGCTGCACACCCCGTGCCACCAGGTAATGCTCTTGCCCGACAATGTGCGGATCCAAGATGCGTGAGGTCGACGCCAAAGGATCCACAGCCGGGTAGAGGCCCTGCTCCACAATGGCGCGGTCGAGGGCCACAATCGCATCAAGATGGGCAAAAGTGGTGGCAGGCGCGGGATCCGTATAATCATCGGCAGGCACATAAACGGCCTGTACCGAGGTAATCGAGCCGCGAGTGGTGGAAGTGATCCGCTCCTGCAAGGCGCCCATCTCTGTGCCCAGCGTCGGTTGATAGCCAACGGCCGAGGGCATCCGCCCTAGCAAAGCCGACACTTCCATCCCCGCCATGACAAAGCGATAGATATTGTCGATAAAGAGCAAGACATCCTTGCCCGCATCGCGAAAATACTCAGCCATGCTCAGGCCGGTGAGCCCCACACGCAAGCGCACTCCCGGGGGTTCGTTCATCTGGCCAAAGACGAGCACCGTTTTGTCCAGCACGCCGGCCTCCTGCATCTCATGCCAGAGGTCGTTGCCCTCACGGCTGCGCTCGCCCACGCCAGTGAAAACGGAAAACCCGCCGTGCTCGAAAGCGATATTGCGTATCAGCTCGTAGATGATGATGGTTTTGCCCGTGCCTGCGCCGCCAAAGACGCCTGTCTTGCCGCCCTTGGTAAAAGGAGCGATCAGATCGATCACCTTCAGGCCAGTCTCGAAAACCTGTGTCTCGGTCGATTGCTCTTCCAGCGGCGGGGCCGGGCGATGGATGGGATAGCGCTCGGTGCTCTCGATTGGGCCTCGATTATCGTCCGGCTGGCCCAGTACGTTCATCAGCCGCCCCAGCGTCGCTGGCCCCACGGGCACCGTGATCGGCCCGCCGGTATCGAATGCCAGCATGCCGCGGCGGAGACCGTCGGTCGGCCCCATGGCCACGCAGCGCACCCAGCCACGCTCGAGCTGCTGCTCCACTTCAGCCACCAGAACATCATTATCGGAACGAGGGATCTCGATGGCGGAATAGATCGCCGGCAGAGAATCGGCAGGGAAAGCGACATCGATCACGGGCCCAATAATCTGCACGACCTCGCCACGAGTCCCTTTGGCCATCCGTCCTCCTACGAGAGTGATCCGTAATCCGTAATGCGTAAGGTCATCATTTCGCGTGCATGTTGCTCCACAACCTGATTGTCTCAGCGGGCCTCTATAGAGCAACGCATGCCCCGGAATGGGAACCTTACGGATTACGCATTACGTATTACGATTCAGCGCTGCGGCGCCGCTCACGATATCGATCAATTCCTCCGTAATCGCCTCTTGGCGCGCCTTATTGTACGTCAATGTCAGATCATTGATCAAACTGTGCGCATTCTCTGCGGCAGCGCGCATCGCCATCATGCGCGCCGATTGCTCGCTGGCCACTGCCTCCAGCAGCGCCTGATACACCTGCATCTCGACATAGCGTCGCAACATAAGGCGCAAGACCCTGGGCGCCCTGGGCTCGAAGAGATAGGACACCTGTGGTACGACGGCCTCGCTTCCCCCCGCCTCCACCGGCAGCAACTGTTGCACTGTTGGGTCCTGTCGCAGCATGCTGATGAACCGGGTATACACCAGCCATACCCTGTCTACCGCCCCCCGCCGCACATCTATGGTCGCCAGGCGGGCAATGGGCCGCGCCTCTGCGGCGCTGGGGTGCTCGGGCAGGTCGAAATCACCCACGATACGCGCATCGAGGCTGCCGCCATGTCGGCGCAGATAATCGCGCCCCTTGTGACCCACGGTAACCACCTGCACCGGCACGGTCTGTTTCCGGATCAGGTCCATCGCCGCCTGGACCACATTCTGGTTGTAACCGCCGCAGAGCCCCCGGTTGGCGGAGATGAGGACCACCATCACCGTCCGCGGCGGGCGCGCTCGCAACAGCGGATGCTGGCGCCGCTCGTCGGGGCTCATGTGGGCCACCAGGTTAGCCAGCACCTCCCGGGAGAGCCCGGCGTAGGGCCGGCTGGCCAGGGTCATCTGTTGGGCGCGGCGCATCTTCGAGGCCGCTACCGTCTCCATCGCCTGGGTCACCTTGGCGATATTGCGGACGCTGCGAATGCGCTTGCGGATCTCACGCAAGGTTGCCACAGTAACCCTCTATAGGGAGGCACAAGGTGTAATCTGTAATACGTCATCCGTAAGGTCGCCGTTCGAGCAGGCGTCGCCTTTCAGGGCGTCCGACCCGGCAAAGCGTGGGCAGAGCATCGAACATGACGAAGCGGCAACCTTACGCATTACGGATTACACATTACTTTCTTATACTCCGCAATGGCCCCATCCAGCCTGACCATCGTTTGGTCACTGAGCGCATCGCCCGTCGCAAGGGTGGCCAGCAGGTCAGCATGGTGGGCAGCCAGGTAGGGATGGAAGCCGTCCTCGAACCTGCGCACTGCTTCGATGGGCACATCGTCGAGATGGCCGCGGGTTACCGCATAGACAATGGCAATCTGGTTGGCCAACGGCATGGGCGCATACTGCGGCTGCTTGAGCACTTCGATAATGCGCTGCCCACGCTCGATCTGATCGTGCGTTGCCTTGTCGAGCTCTGAGCCAAACTGGGCAAAGGCCACCTGCTCGCGATACTGCGCCAGATCCAGGCGCAACCGCCCCGCAACCTGCTTCATGCCCCTCGTCTGCGCCGCGCCGCCCACCCGTGAGACCGAGAGCCCCACATTCACGGCCGGGCGCACCCCGGCGTAGAAGAGGTCGCTCTCCAGGAAAATCTGGCCGTCGGTGATGGAAATGACGTTCGTCGGCACATAGGCGGCCAGGTCGCCCAACTGCGTCTCGATAATCGGCAGGGCGGTGAGCGAGCCGCCGCCGTGGGCCGCATCTAGCTTGGCGGCGCGCTCCAGCAGGCGCGAGTGCAGGTAGAAAATGTCGCCCGGGTAGGCCTCTCGCCCGGGCGGCCGGCGCAAGAGTAGAGAAATCTGCCGGTAGGCCCAGGCATGTTTGGAAAGATCGTCGTAAACGATCAAGACATCGCGCCCCTGCTCCATGAACTCCTCACCCATAGCACAGCCGGCGTAGGGAGCCAGGTATTGCAGGGCGGCAGGGTCCGCGGCGGAGGCCGTGACGACAATCGTATGCTCCAGCGCCCCGCGGGCCTGAAGGGTAGAGATCACCTGGGCCACACTGGCCAGTTTTTGCCCAATGGCCACATAGATGCAGATCACATCATCGCGCCGCTGGTTGATGATGGTATCCACGGCAATGGCCGTCTTGCCGGTCTGCCGGTCGCCGATGATCAGCTCGCGCTGGCCGCGGCCAATCGGGATCATAGTATCGATAGCCTTGAGGCCCGTCTGCAGCGGCCGTTTGACCGACTCGCGCACAATCACGCCCGGGGCGACGCGCTCCACCGGGCGGGTACGGTCGGTGCGGATTGGACCCAGATCATCCACAGGCTGCCCCAGGGCATTCACCACACGGCCGAGCAGTGCCTCACCGACCGGCACCGAGATGATGCGCCCCGTCTCCTGCGCCAGCGAGCCTTCCCGCACGGCGGCATTGTCGCCCAGGATAATGGCGCCGACACAATCGGCCTCCAGGTTGAGCGCCAGCCCCATGACCCCCGTCTCGAACTGGATGAGCTCGCTGGCCATGACGCCGGGCAGCCCTTCGATACGGGCAATGCCGTCGCCAACCTCCAGCACGGTGCCGACCTCGAGAGTGCGCACCACTGGCTTGTAGGAGGCGATTTGCTGTTTCAGCGCTGCGGCGATCTGGTCCGCGCCTTCCAACACGCTACGCCCTCCAATCCGTAACAAGCAATCCGTAATGCGTAAGGTCGCCATGCCATTGCGTGCGCTGCCCCATAGACGTGCGCTCCAGATGAGTTCAGGAAGAGCCGGGTGCGCCCTGCAATGGCAACCTTTCGTATTACGCATTACTTATTGCGCATCGCATCACGCCAAATGCTGCCGCAAATCCTCCAGACGGCCGCGCAACGACCCATCGATGATCCGGTCCCCCACCCGCAGCCAGACGCCGCCCAAAAGTTGGGGGTCCACTTCATAGCTCACCGGCCCCGCCTCCGGAAAGCGTTGCGCCAGGGCAAACTCCAGGCGAGATCGCTCCTGCTCTGTCAAGGGTACCGCGCTGCGCACCACGACCGACCGCACAGTCCCCCGCGGCCGTGTGAGCGCACCCACTTCGGCCACCAAGCGCTGCAGGAACTCGACCTGTGCCGGGTTGATGGCGCCGCTCTGCCCCAGCTGCGCACTGCGTTCGATCAGATCTTGCCCCCAGCTTTGGCCGCTCACGGGACTTGCTCCAACTGACTCAAAAAGTCATCGATGATCTGGCGATGCGTGTCATCATCCAGGGCCTGCCCCAGCACCTGGCCGGCCGCCGTGATGGCCACATCAGCCACCTGGCCCCGCAGAGAGCGCATCATCTCGCGCCGCTCACGCTCGATATCCGCATTGGCGCGCTCTCGCAACTGCCTTGCCTCTGCGATAGCCTGTGCCAGAATGGCCTGGCGCTCCTTTTCCGCTGCCTGCCGGGCCTCTTCCACAATCCTCTGAGCCTCACGGCGGGCATCGTCCAGGCGCCTCTGATACTCCGCCTCAATCTCCAGTGCACGCTTCTCGCTCTCCGCGACCGCTGCCAGACCCTTTTCGATCTTTTCGCGCCGCTCGCGCAGCATCCGGCTGACCGGACGGTACAGGAACAGGATCAGCAGAACGAGCAGGAGGACAAAGTTAACCAACTGCGCAACCAGCGCTCCCACGTCGATGCCCAGTGCCGCCAACGCACGCTCCTTTCCCAGGAGGGCAGAGCATTACCCACCACAGCCGACAAACGAAATGCTGCTGTACAGACAGCTCCACCCGGGAGATCTATGGACAGGCGTCATTGCCGTCTCCCATTGGCTTTACACCACGAGCCCCCATGCCCGATGAGGCACAACGCACGATGAAAGCGCCCTTCGGCTTCCGGGTACTCTGCTCCGCGCGCGGCCGGAACAGGCCTTTCGTAGGGTGTTGTGGGTGAGCCGCCGCCTGTGGCGGCTCACCCACAACACCCCTTGCGGATCAGGGCCGGGCTTGTGCGGAGCATATCAGCCGGCAACTGCCCGGAAGGGCACTGGCGCTCCTTTCGGACCAGCGTAGGTCTTGGCCCCTGCCGGAGCAGAACACCTACACGACAAATCGGATGACCAGGCCCATCAACAGCGAATAGATAGCAATGGCCTCAGCGAATGCGATGGCCAGGATCATATTGCTCACGATGAGGCCCGACGCCTCAGGATTACGTCCTAGCGAGCGCATGGCCTGGGCGCCAATGAGGCCAACACCCAGAGCCGGCCCCAACCCCCCAATGGCAACCGTCAAACCGGCAGCAAGGTTTCTCAAACCTTCCGGGTCCATACCGCTCAGAACTCCTTTCCTGGATCCACTAACTCGTGGTGGAGAGAACCTCCGGCAATGATACGGGACTCCCGTCGTGCACCATCGCACTGTCACCATGAGACGCCGTCGCTTGCACGACAAACGCGGTTGAAAGGATCGCGAAGACAAAGGCCTGGACAAACCCAACAAACACCTCCAGGCCCAGGAAAGGCAGGGTAGCCACCAGGGGAATCAGGAAAGGCACTACGCCCAGAAGGACTTCGCCGGCGAAGATATTGCCAAAGAGCCGGAAAGAGAAGGAGAGGACCCTGGTGAAAATGTCGAGCAGCTCGAGCGCACCCACAAACAGATCAATCAAGCCATAGAGAATGCTGCCTACACCCAGGCGCGGGCCGCGCCCAAGCAGGCCATTCCCAAAGGCGACAAAGCGCTCGATCTTGACGAAATGCAACAGGTAGCGGGAGAATCCGGCTGCTTTGATGCCAAGCGCCTGACTGAAAACCACTGAGAAAAGGGCCAGGGCGAGGGTCAGGTTCAGGTCCGTCGCTGCCGAGCGGAGTAAGGGCGTTCTTTCCTCACCGTGGATCACGACAATCGTCACAAAGCCCGGCAGCAGGCCCATCCAGTTGCAGACGATGATGAGCAGGAACAAGGTCATGACAACCGGGAACACGAGAGGCGCGCGCGGACCCGCTATCCCCTCGACCAGGTTGCTCAGGCTCTCGATGACCCATTCGACAAGATTCTGCAGGCCCCCTGGCACGAGTTCCAGGCGGCGCGTGGTCAGGAAGGATAGGGCCACAAGGAAGAGCATGGCGAGCCAGGTGGCGAGCAGAGTGTTGGTAATGCGCAGGCCGCCGATGCGAGTGATCTCCTCAGGGGCTAGAGAGATATGAGGCACGGCGATGTGGTAGGGGTAGATAAAGTTGAAACCTATACTCGCAATCACGATAACCCCGAACCAAAACACAGGCTTCCGGAGCAATGAGCCCTGCTTTGCCAGAGACTGCAAGCGCCTCAGTCGCAGGCGAGCAACAGCCGCCATCAGGCTGCCCAAGGCCTCCACCAGCCATTCAAGGAGGTTTTGCCACGGGCCCGGCACCACATTTAACCGCCGCAGCACAAGCAAGGCCAGCCCGGCCAGAATGAGCACTGCCACGCCGGCAGCCAGTAATGTGCCCGCGATGCCCAGGCCACTGATGAGGATCGGTCCCTGCCGAGTTGGGGAGTGGGGAACCGGGACATGGAGAGGGTTAAGGATATCGAAAACCAGAAATAGCGCCACCACAACCAGGATCCAAAGCGCAGGCTTCCTCAACACTCGGCTGCCTCCTCAGGAAGAGCGGCCGGCGTAGCGAGCGGCACGCCTGGCGAGCCAATAGTTGCCGACGACAGACCCGGCGACCGCGAGGATGAGTAGAAGCACAGTGCATAGCGGTCGTCGGCTCAAGAGGCCATCCAGCCACAGACCCAGGGCCAAGCCAAGTCCGACGAGGAGGAAGGTGACGAGCAGCATCCCGACGACCAGGGCCAATGCCCGGCTCATCTCAGGCACGGAGAAAGCCGAGCGCACCTGAGTGAGCTGTGACCCAGCAGCCCTGAAGCGGCGGAGTGCTGCCATGGCCAAATTGATAGTACCCAGCCATCCAACCGATACGCCTGCGAGGATGAAGAGCAGCGTGGCAACCGGGTGCGTCCCGAGTTGGCGGTCAACCCAGGTACCCAGGAAGAGACCAGCCAGGGCGCTAGCGACTGTAATCAGGCCCATCGTGACGCCCAACTCTGTGGCCAGCGCCAGGGGTCGGAAAACGTCCTTCATGTAGCCTTGCCTCCGCCGTCGTCGGCCCCTCGTCCACACTGATGTAGTGGTCAGCGAATCGGTCTCGGCCTACAGTCATTAAGGAACATAGGTAGTATAGCGGAGGTAGCGCTATCTGTCAAACTTCTGCCAAAAGGGAAAGAGGGGAAAAGGGATTGCCTTTCTGTCATTCTGTACCCTTTTCCCCTCTTTTCCCCTTTATTTGGGCATCGCTTTTAGCGCCTCATAGGCCGGGCGCGGCTTGAAATCGGGCCAGCCGGGGTAGGTGATGGCCCACCAGTACTGCTCATCGTTCGGCGTCCAGGACGGGTCGGCGATATAGATCACCGTCATCAGGCCGATCCAGGGCGACCAATGCTGCTTGGCATACTGAAAAGCGCGCACCAGATAGTCAGCCTTTTGCTCCTCGGTGACGGCATGCCAGGCATAGTCTGGGTGCACCGTATCGCTCGTCCAGCCGAATTCGAGGATAAAGACCTGCTTATCGGCATCGCCGTTCTTCACCATGATCGCCCGCAGATCCTCTACCCGCCGGAAGCAGAAGAAGCGCTGGCCGCCATACGCCGGCGACTTGGCCACCTCATCCGGGCTCATCTCCGGTGGGGCTTTGTAGCCGGGGGCGTGGGCGCCCAGGGCATCGAAATAGCCCGTGCTGTTGCCGCCCATGGCCTTGTAGAGGCCTTCCAGATACAGGTCATCGGGCATGGCCGTATTATCATTGGTGCCGGTCGGGCTGAGGCCGGCCGAAACCACAATGGCGTAGGGGTCGGCCTCCTTGATGCGGGCATAGGCCACTTTGAGCAGCGCTGCGTACTGCGCCGGGCTGGGCCGTTTGCCGCCCCATTCGCGTGCCAGGTTGGGCTCGTTCCAGATCTCATAGGCCCGGATGCGCCCCTTGTAACGGCTGGCCAGGGCATAGCAGAAATCGCCGAAATCGGCATAGTTATCGGGCGGGCTATTGGTCGGGTAATTGCCGCCGGCCCACTGAGGCTGTGAATCCAGGCGCACGATCATCTGCAGATGCTGCTCACCGATCCACTTCATCATGTCATCGAGCTGATTCCAGATGAACTGCCCCTTGGTGGGCTCCACATCGCGCCAACCCACATCCTGCTTGATCCAGCCGAAACCGGCGCCCGAAACGAGCTGCACATCGCGCGTGGCCACCTCGGGCTTCCACCAAAGAAAGGCCTGCATACCGTATTCGGGCGAGTTCAGCCGCAGCGAACGCGGGGCCTCGGCTGCGGGTTGCGGGGTCGCAGTCGCTGTAGAACCCGTCGCCTCCTCAGCTTCAGCGGGCGCCGGGGTGGCCGTCACAGCAGCGGTTGCCGGTGCGGACGCTTCGTCAGCCGTCACAGCCTGAGCAGGCGGCGTAAAGGTCGGAAGGGGCGTTTTGGGGGCCTGAGTGGGGGTCGGCGTCGCGGGCGGCGCGCAGCCGGCCAACAGAAGGCCAGCTATGAGCGCAAGAAGCAGGGCACTGCGCCAGGCAATGGCCCTGCCGGGTTGACTGGTTTGTGTGTGATTCTCGCCCATGTCGCCACTCCCCTAAGGCGGCCATACCGCCGTATATAGCACAGCGTGGAGCACAGCCTAATCGGACCGGCTGTGCTCCACGCTGTGGTTGAACACTGGCACCGGTATATGACAGACGTTACTCTACAAGATTTGGTTCCGGGTTTGTAGACCTGACAGGTTTGAAAAACCTGTCAGGTCTGAATCTTCCTTACTTGGGCATAGCGGCCAGGGCATTAAAGGCCGGGCGCGGCGCCCACCCCGGGCCCAGGATGCTAAAGGCCGACTTTTCGTCGCCCGGTGGGTCGATAGCGCCAAAGTTCAGGTTCCAGAGGAACATGGGCCCCACAAAGCCCCAGTTCTTGCCCATCTGATAGGCGCGCACGATCCAGTCAGCCTGCTCCTGCAGGGTATTGTTGGCCTCGTACTCGTAGCCTTTTGCTGGAGCTACGCCAAAACCTTCCACAGTACCCCAACCGAACTCGGTCGGCCAGATACGCTTGTAGCTATCGCCATACTTGACCATGATGGCGCGATAGCTCTCCATGGTGCCCCGGAAGAAGTAACTCGGATCGCCTTTGCAGAGCGTCGTGCTCGGGTCGCTGAAGGTGCGCCAGTCAGCGTCGGGAGGGTTGTTCCAGCCGGAAGGATGGGCACCGATTGCGTCGCAGTAGTTCTTCAGCCCCGCCTGGTACATCTGCTCCAGATAGGTTGTATCACGTATTGCCGTGTCACCATCGCTCCACCCCGTCGGCGTTGGCGCCCCGCTGATGACGATGGCGCTGGGATCGACGGACTTGATAGCGAGGTAGCTAGCTTTGAGCAGTTGCACATAGTTTGCCGCGCTGAGGCGATTCCCCTTGCCGCCCCATTCGTACCACAGGTTCTCTTCGTTCCAGACCTCATAGGCCTGCACGCGGCCCTTGTAGCGCGATGCCATCTGGCGCATGAACTCGGCCAGGGTGTTCGGGTCTGCCGGCGGGCCACCCACGCTCTTGTCGTCATCACCTGGCCGTGCCCAGTTGGGCGCCTTGCAGACGCTGAACATGACCTTGATGCCGCGCGCCGAGGCGGCATCTACCAGCGCATCCAGGGCGCCCCAGTTGTACTGCCCCGGGGCGGGGTTGTAGACATACCACTCCACCTGCTGCTTGATCCAGCCAAAGCCGATCTGTTGCACCAGGCCCAGGATACGCGGGATATCACCGCCCACCGCATGCACCTGGATGCCGTAACCGAAGAACCCACCGCCGCTCGGCGCAGGCGCTGCGGGCGCTGCAGGCGCTGCAGGCGCCGCCGGCTTGGCCACCAGTACCCTGGTTGGCCTGGGCGTCGGCGTGTTGGTCGGCGTCGGGCTGGGGGTCGGCGTCGGGATCTGCACGTCCAGCGTGTTCGTCACGCCCTCGGTCGTTTTGCCGCCATCCTCAGAGATGGCTACACTGACCGTATAGTCGCCGGGTTGATCAACAGCCTTCCAACTCAAGTTCGGGCTGGTGGCCGGGTTCACACCCTGGTCGACCACCTGGCCATCCTTGCTCTGCACCTTCCAGACGACGCTGTAGGTAGGCGCTTGCGCCTCGCTCAAAGGGCGAACGCCGCCGCGGCCCGAGGGGTCGCGCGCCACACGCACCGAATCCCAGATATGAGCATCGTTGGCGGTGCCGGCCAGGGCCTCCACCGTCACACCGCGCAGGCAGAACTGCATGGCCAGCGCCAGCTTGTGCGCCACGCTGCTGGCGTTTTCCAGCCACACCTTGTGCTCAGCGCCGGAGGAGTCTTTGAAGGAGAACCAGCTCAAGGCCGTGTTGGCTTCTTGCTGCATGCCAGAGGCCAGGTTGGGCAGCGTAACCGTAAGCGTCTGCCCCGGCAAAACCATATTCTGGCCATCGCTCACCGCGGCCTTGCTGGCGAGAGAGAGCGCGTCACCGTAGACCAGGGGGTGCTCCTCATTCCCTACCTGCTCGTAGCAGTTGGCGCTCACGATAAGCTGCACCTTTTGCCGGTTCAACTCGCCCACCGTGCTGCGCAGGCAATCCTCCATCAGCGCTGTCGACTGGCCGTTCGCTGTCGCGTCGTTGATCACCGGGATGCGCAGCACATCAGCCGCCTGCGCCAGGGCAGGCCAGTTATAACCTCCCGTATCCCAGGCGCCGTCGGCGCCCTTCTTGGGCTCATCCACGCGCACCGCCAGCACCTTGCCCTCCTTGTGCAGGGCCTGGGCCAGCTCCGAGACAAAGGCGGAGAAATCGTCGCGCGTGTTTGGGCTGAGCCCCAGGTACTCCAGGTTCAACCCCTTGTAGCCGCCGGAGCGCACGGCCTGCACGATGGCCTGCACATGGCTGCTGCGGGCGGCAGGGTTGCTGATCAGGTTGGTCACCCAATCGATGTGCAGCGTGCCGTCGACCTCATCGCTGAGCGTCGGCAGCACCAGCAGATTAGCTGGCGCCGAATCGAGCGCAATCTGCCCTGTCACCGAGCCGTTATCGGTCAGCGCCAGACCGTTCACATAGATCTCGGAAGCCAGATCCATAGGGGCCGCGTTCACGGCCGCCACGTCGGGCGCAGATACGGCCACGTCCAGCGCTTGGGGCTTGGCTTCCATCACGGCCAGCATTGCAGGCACAGAGGTCAGGTCGCCCTCCAGCTGGGCCGTGTTGCTGATGATATGGTTGGGCGCCCATTCCCAGGCCTTACCTGTCCAGGCGTAGAGGTCCAGCGCATCGGCATTGGAAATGCCCTTGGGCAAGGGGGTCGTGAAATGGGCCTCTTTGGGCTGCTTGCCGTGGGGATCCAGCGTGTAGACGGGCCCGCGGATCTGCAGGTTGGGCGGCACAGCCTTGATGGCCTGCGCCACGCTGCCCTTGGCCGCCTTGGGGTCACTCGTATCGACCATCCACATCTGTAGCCGCAGGTTGCCGCTGAGCGCGCCGGCGGGGATTGTAAGCTGGCCGGCGCCTTTCTGCCCGACCGTTCCACCCTTGGCGCCGATGAGGGGATAGTTCAGATGGAACAGCCGGTTGCCGACGGCAATTGGGGGTAGCCATAGGATCAGGAGCACCAGCACGGGAACGGCAATATAGGCAACAAGCCGCCCAGTCTTGCGATTGCCCAACACAGTCCTGAAACGTTCTCTCCAAGCCGAGATCGTTTCCCCCATGGTTTCGCGTCCTCTCTTTCCAAGTGTAACATGGTGACTCGAGACGTCGTGGACCGGCCACGCGATACGGCCAAAGGCCCAGAGGCTGCCAGGGGCTGACAATGGGGCTGCTCCCGGCAGAAGAGCCGCGTGCGCCTGCAAACACACACGCACATAGCGGGTCCCCATGCAGATCTTGGATACCCGGTTGTGGTGGGCGGGGGGGGTGAGATTCCTGCCCTACCCGCCAAGACCCGCGTGAGAGCCCATTGGCGCCGGCCGGCAAGGCAAATGGGAATGAGAGGGTCCCGGCCAGAGCAGGTGATCAGGCTCTTGCGGATGAGATGCGGGCATTCTAACACGGGCTCTCTCTTTTGACAAGTAGAGTTGGCCGCTCGCATGATGCGCATCCCCGGCTGACACATGCTCTGCCCTTCAGCCGCAAGCCAGATTACCCGTTGAGGAACCGCACGCAGACCGGCGACGGCACGTGCACGCCGGGGCCAGCCGGCGTGAGCTGCCCCGTCAGTTGATCGATGTGGAACACGACCACGTTATCACTGTTTTGGTTGGCGGCCAGGAGCCAATTGCCGCCTGGATCAAGGGCAAAGTGGCGCGGCCATTGGCCTAGCGTCGACTGGTAGCCCACTGTGCTGAGCCGCCCCGTATCTGGGTCTACCGCAAGAATGGCGATGCTGTCGTGGCCGCGATTGGAGGCATAGACGAACCAACCCGAGGGCGCTACCTGCACATGCGCCGGGTAATTGGCCCCCGAAGGCAAAGCACCCTTTGCCGCTTGCCAACCGACCGGCACCGTGGAGAGAATCTGCAGCGCCCGCAGATGCCCACGCGCGGGGTCGAACTCGAACACTGAGAGCGTGGAGTCGAGCTCATCGCTCACATAGACCCAGGCGTCGTTGGGGTGGAACGCCAGGTGTCGCGGGCCCGACCCCGCGCCCGTGGGCGCATAGGGCTCGGCGTTGGGCTGAAGCGTGCCCTGCGCCGGGTCCAGCCGGTAGATCATGATGCGGTCGAGCCCGAGATCGGCCGCCAGGGCGTAGCGGTCAGTGGGGTCGGGAATGATGCAGTGCGCGTGGGGGCCCTCCTGCCGGTCGGGGTTCACACCAGAGCCGGGGCCGGCATGCTGCACAAAGGCGCTCGCCGGCCCCAGGCGGCCATCGAGCCCGATAGGGAAGGCAGCCACGCTGCCAGTGCCATAGTTGGCCGCCAACAACAGCCGGCCCGTGGGGTCCACGCTCACATAGCAGGGGTCCACTCCTCCCGAAGGCTGCTCACCCAGGGGCGCCAATTCCCCCGTCTGCGGGTCAATGGCCAGGGCGGCGATGGCGCCCTCGCGCCCCAGCGCCTCGACTGCCACATACAGGTAGCGGCGGTTGGGATGCACAGCCAGGAATGAAGGGTTTTCCAGCCCCGCCAGCGTCCGCACCCGGGCCAGTGCTCCTGTCGTGCGGTCAAAGCGGTAGGTATAGATGCCCTCGCCGCGCCCACGGGTCGTATAGGTGCCAATGAACAGCAGGTCCTCGTTAGCCGATAGTGTCGCCATCTTTTCCATGCTCGCTCCTTGATCTGGCCCAGGCCAGATTGCTCGCTTGTCGCCTCCAGCATACTGCGCATCACAAAAATGTCAACAAGCTTTTGCCCTGTCAGGATCGTTGACAGGCGACGCATACTGACTATAGTGGATCGCGTCAGATTCGAGCTCAGTCGCTTGTGGTGACCCTGCCTGGCGGCATCTGGCGCTTTTCTGACACAAGGACTTGATATGGTCACCTGGAACCCCGATCTGTACCTCAAGTATCAGGATGAGCGCACCCAGCCCTCCTACGACCTGGTCTCGCGCATCAACCTTGCGGAGCCTGCCGATATCATCGATATCGGCTGCGGCCCGGGCAACAGCACTCGTGTCTTGCGCGAGCGCTGGCCCCAGGCGAAGATCACCGGGCTGGATAGATCGCCAGAGATGATCGCCAGGGCGCAAGCGGACTTTCCGCAAGGGAATTGGCTGCTGGCGGATGCGGCGACGTGGGAGACAGCTACTCGCTATGACCTCGTCTTCTCCAATGCCACCCTACAGTGGATCCCCAACCATGAAGCTCTGGTCGACAAGCTCTTTTCCCTCGTGCGCAGCGGAGGTGCGCTGGCTGTGCAGGTGCCGGCCAACAACGGCTCGCCGCTCTACCAGGCCGTGCGTGATGTGGCCGCACGGACGGAATGGCGGGGACTCATGGTCGGCTGCGCGGAGCTGATGACCTATCACGATGCCGGCTATTACTACGATCTGCTCTCGGCGCAGGCTGGGCGCGTTGACCTCTGGCAGACGACCTACTATCACGTCATGGGCGATCATCAAGGCCTGATCGATTGGTACGCCAGCACGGGGTTGCGGCCCTATCTGGAGCGGCTGGTCAGTGGGGCCGACCGGCAGGCCTTCCAGCAGCAGGTGCTGGCGGCCTGCCGTGAGCAATACCCGGTGCAGAAGGACGGCAGGATCCTTTTCCCCTTCCGCCGGCTGTTCTTCATCGCGTATCGCGATTAGCCCGTTTTTCCGCATGTCTTGAGGACTCTTGCCGGCACAAGGCTTTGCGCCTATCCGGCAAGGCACTCCAAACCCCCTGTCCTGGGCCGGGCAGTGGTGGAGCGGGTAGGCCGGCTGTCGCCAGGGTCGCTGGTTGCGGCGAACCAGGCTTGTAGCAAGAGAGTGTGGAGGTTTGATGATCCGAGGGGGGCCTCCGAGATAAGGTGTGAACAAGGAGTGAAGGTATGGCAAGCAAAATGACAGTGGAGATCGAAAGCACCAAGCAGGAGCTGCTCCGCCGAGCCCGGGCGATCGTGGGCGAGTTCCAGCTCTCGGAAGAAGGGCTATCGGCTGGCGGTGTAGGGGCTGCCCTCATCACCAAAGGCGGGAACATTTACACGGGCATCTGCCTGGACTTTTACTGTGGCATCGGCTTTTGCGCCGAGCATGCGGCGGTCGCGGAGATGCTCAAGGCGCGCGAGACCGAGATCAAGATGATCGTCGCCGTCACGGATGACGCCATCCTGCCACCCTGCGGCCGCTGCCGCGAGCTGATGGCCCAGGTCAACCGGAACAACTTTGACACCCTCGTAGTCCTGCCCGGTGAAAGGGTCGCGACCTTGCGCGAGCTGCTGCCCGAGCACTGGATCATCGCGGGCGGCCAATAGCCTCCCTTGGCTTGAGCGCGCCTGGCACAATTGCAGAACTGGTGCAGCGGCATTATAATCGTCGGCAACCCTTTACTGATAGATGGTGGGCATGCGACCCCGGTCGCTTGCTCGGTTGCCGGGCGCCCACTCCGGTTCACACAGAGGAGAAAGCCATGCAAGTCCCATTTTATGGTCACCAGCGGCAGTACCTGAGCATTAAGGACGAGATTGACGCCAAGATCCAGCAAGTGATCATGAGCGGCCAGTATGTGCAGGGCCCCATGCTGAAGCAGTTCGAGGAAGAACTGGCAGCCTACACCGGCCTGAAATATACGATTGGCGTCGGCAACGGCACCGATGCCCTCTGGCTGACCTTTATGGCCCTCGGCCTCGGTCCCGGCGATGAGATGATCACCAACGCCAACACCTTCTTTGCCACGGCCGAGGCGATGTGGATCGCTGGCGCTACCGCCGTCCTGGTGGATTGCGACCCCAAGACCAAGTGCATTGACCCAGAGGCCGTCCGCAAGGCGATTACCAAGCGCACCCGGGCTATCGTGCCGGTGCACCTCTATGGCCAGTGCGCCCCCATGCGCGAGATTCGCCAGATCGCCGACGAGTATGGCCTCTTTGTCGTCGAAGACAATGCCCAGGGGATCGATGCGCGCGGCGACGATTTCCGCATCGGCGAGCTTTCAGATGCCGTCTGCACCAGCTTTATCATCCAGAAAAACCTGGGCACCTTTGGCGATGGCGGCTCCATCTGGACCAATCACCAGTACATCAACGACCGCGTGCGCAAGCTGCGCAACCACGGTTCCAACAAGCGCGATGTGCACAGCCCCGGCTACAACAGCCGCCTGGACGACCTGCATGCTGGCATCTTGAGCGCCAAGCTCCCGCACATCGGCGCCTGGAGCGACCGCCGCATCGAGATCGCCAGGCAGTACACGGCTGGCCTGCAGGATCTGGACTTTATCGACCTGCCCTACGTCCGCCCGGGCTATCGCCACGTCTTCCATCTGTACGTCATCGAGACCAAGGACCCGGCGGACCGCGATAAGATGCTGGCCTACCTGGTCAAGAACGGGATCGATGCCAAGACCCACTACTCCATCCCCATCCACCACCAGGATGGCTTCCCTTGGGGCAGGCCCGCGCGCCTCGCTGGCTCACTGGCCAATGCCGAAAAGAACGCCGCTTCCTGCATCTCGCTGCCCATGTTCCCAGAGCTGACGGAAGAGGAGATCCAATATACCATCCAGGTCGTCCGCGACTGGCCCAAGCACAAGTAGGGGGTGATCATGAGCGCTGCGCAGAAAACCTATACGGTAGCGGTCGCCGGCCTGGGCAAGCGTGGCACGCACCATGCCGACGCCATCGCGGCTAACCCGCGCTTCAAGTTGGTGGGCCTGTGCGATATCGACACGACTCGCCTGGAAGCGGCCAAAGCCAAGTTCGGCGTCGAGCACGTGGATACTGACGCCGCCCGACTGCTGGCGGCCTGCAAGCCCGATGTCTTTGTCTTCTGTACACTGCCCACCATCCGCCTGCCCCTCATCCAGGCGGGGGTCGAGGCGGGCGTCCAGTTGATCGCTTATGAGAAGCCCATCGCCACCTCGATGAATGAAGCGCTCGAGATGTACAAGCTTCTGCGCGGGGCGGGCATCAAGACGGTGGTCAGCCACCAGCACCGCTATGGCGAGCATTACCGTAAGGTCAAGGAGATCATCGCCTCTGGCGCCATCGGCCGGGTGCACACTGTCTACGGCCACGCCACGGGCTGGATGATGCACATGATGACCCACCTGATCGACTATGCCGCCTGGTACAACGACTATGCCGATGTCGAGTGGGTGGTAGGCCAGGCCGCGGGCAAGGAAAAGTTCGCCGATGTCCACTCTTCGCCGGATTATATCTGCGCGTTGGTGCAATATGCCAACGGCGTGCGTGGCGTCATCGAGTGCGGCGCCGGCGCGCCCGACGTGCCCGAGGTGGACTACTGGTGGCGCAAATGCCGCATCGGCGCCCAGGGCACTGAGGGCTTTGCCGAGGTTCTGACCGGCGGCGGCTGGCGCGCGGTGACGAAGGACGGCGTGCTGTCGGGCCCCGGTTGTATGGACTATGCGCACGACATGCCGCCCTATATCCAGGATATCGCCGATTGGCTGGACGACCCGGCCAAGGTGCACCCCTGCAACGGCGAGACGGCCTTCCAAGGCTTCCAGGTGATGATGGCGGCCTGCCGCTCGGTGGTGCAGCGCGGCAAGGTCACGCTGCCCCTCGGCCCCGGCGAGCCGGAGTTGGAGGCGCTGCAGCGCGTGCTGCCGGACTGACGTCCTTTCGCCGCTGGCTCTTGCCCAACCTGCCCCCTCTCTCGGCCTCACTGGGAGAGGGGACCCTGGATAGGCGCATCCCGTGGAGCGTATGAGCGGCCGTGACACCGGCGATTGCCGGGTTGCGAGCGTTGCATCTACCCGGCATGGGCCTCTTTTGGGGTTGGGGTTTGGCATCGCTGTTGCTGGCGCGGGCGCCCCCCCGGCGGCCGCGCCCGCCACAGAGATCG
>Ga0078972_1008324_pt1 | contig 21853 bp, 17 predicted proteins | sample YelNatPaOPGAMG01_FD_67568 | JGI IMG/M metagenome (GOLD analysis project Ga0078972, IMG submission 67568) | Hot spring thermophilic microbial communities from Obsidian Pool, Yellowstone National Park, USA - OP-RAMG-01 (SPADES assembly) (version 2) | ecosystem: Environmental > Aquatic > Thermal...
GCCCCTCTTTTAAAAAGAGGGGAATTAAAAAAATTTTTTCGTTTTTATTTCTCCCTTTTCAAAAGGGAGATTAAGAGGGATTTTCAATTTTTATTATTACCTCCCATAACTGAGGCATTACGAGATAATTATTATCCACGAGTTAGCCAATTTGGAAGTGTATTGAAATTTATTTGTTCGTTTTTTGCTCTCTACAAAAATAGAAGAGAAGAAAAGCGAGGAGACGATTGCATTTATGTCGCCTTTTACATTTAATCACCCATTCCCATCAAAAGGGCTGACTATTACTCACAAATTAACCCGTGTTATGTAGCGCATTCAATTTTTTTATAAAAAATCAGAAAATGCCTTAATTTGCTAATAATAAGTGGTTGGATTTTTAGTGGCACAAAAAAAGCGGAGCACTCGGCTGACGCGGGAAAACCGAAGCACTTGAACTCAACGCTTGAACTTTAATAACAGGGTTCAAGAATATAGTCCCTAAACTACCTGATTTTATTCAAAAAATTGTCTGGCTGCCAGCCACGGGCTAAAATTAAAGATGTGGGTAATAGTCAGATCAAAAGGGCGAGGGGAAAAGCACTTGGAATCCTTGCTTGAACTTTAATAACAGGTCTCAAGAATATATTTCCATAACTTTCTGATTTTATTTAAAAAATTGCCCGGCAGTTAGATATTGGCTTGTATAGTTAAATAATCCCAAAGAAAGAAAAGTAAGAAAATTTATAATGCAAATGGTATTGCATTATAGTTTTTTGATATAAATTGACAAAAAAATAATTTATGGTAAAATAAAATAAATTTATATTACAGGAGGTTTTAAATATGAAGTTTAGATATTTAATGATTTTTCTTATGTCAATTGTCTTTTTTACAAACTGTGCTACAACAGTTAGCCATTATGAACTAGGTATGGAATATTATGCAAAAGGAAAACTTGATGATGCAATAGAAGAATTTCAGGCATCAATTTCTTTAAATCCTGCGGACCCGGTTGTTCATAAGGCATTAGGCGATGCTTTTGCTGATAAAGGGTTAATGGAGGAAGCAATTGCAGAGTGGGAAGTTGCAGTAAAATTACAACCTAATTATGAAACAGTAAAAGGTAAACTTGAGGCAGCATACGTTTCAATTGGAAAAGAAGAATATGATAAAGGTAAAATTGATGATGCTATTGAACTATGGAAAAGGGCAATAGGAATAAATCCCAACAATGTGGAAGCGCATAAAAGATTAGGGCTTGCTTATCTTGCAAATAAAATGGAAGATACTGCAATACCAGAACTTGAATTTGTTATTGACAAAAATCCATCAGATGAAATTGTTTATACAAAACTTGGAATGGCATATTTTAAAAAAGGGAAACTTGATTTAGCAGCCAAAACATTTGAAGCCCTGACGCGTTTAAAACCAACAGATGCTATGGCATATAATAATTTAGGCAGTGTTTATATAAAACAGGGTAAATTTGACGATGCAATTTTAGTGTTAAAGCAGGCAGTAAAGTTAGCACCTGATAAACCGGCTATTTTTAATAATTTAGGGAATGCCTATTTTAATAAAAAGGACTACAAATCAGCAAGAGAACAATGGGCAAAAGTTCTTGAAATTGACCCACTTGATAAAACAGCAAAGGAAAACCTAAAAGTATTGCAGGATATGGGTGAATAAAATTTAATATACTTAACTAAATTATACACTAGGAATTTTTGGATGAAAAATTTACTTCAGAATATTTTACGAGCTTTAATAATAATTTATGCAATTCTTATAACTTTTATTTTTTTTAAGGTGGAAAAAAACTGGCTAATTCCTTTATTATTTTCCTATAATCTTGTTTTAATTGGAATTTTTGTTTTGTTTGGGGACATATTTACTCTTTTTTCTATTTTTTTAATATTGATTGTAAATATTATTGGTTACATAAGAACGCTTGCCTTACATCTTTCACTTTTTCCATTTTTCATAGAAACTTTAATTACAATTTGTGTTTTTTTCTTAATAAAAAAAGTAAATCAGATTAACACTTATTATATTTTCCAAACTCAGGATACTTTAAAGATTTTGGATGGAGAATACAGTACACTTTTGATAAGGCAAAAAGAATTACAGGCAGCAATTGAGGCAGATAAAGAAAAACTTGAAAAATACAAAAAATTATATGAAATCAATGAAAATATGAAAAAATTGAGTTCTTTTAGTGAAAAAGTAAGATATATATTAAGAAATATTATATATGTTTTTCATAAGGAAAAAAAGATATCCTTGTTTTTATTAAAAGAAGGTAGATTTTTAAAAGTTGAAGCAGATAGAGATGAAGATGTATTTTATGCCGAAAAAGACCAGGAAAACCTTGAGTTAAGAAATTTTGATGAATGGATTGTTTCAAATAGAAAAAGTTTAATAGTTTCTGATATGCACAAAGAAATTAGATTTAAAGCAGAAGGCAATGAAAAGATACGTTCGTTAATAGGAGTTCCTATTATTGTCAACAATACAGCCCTTGGTTTAATAAGAATAACATCAGATAACCCGGGAAGTTTTAATCAGGAGGATTTAAGATTTTTGGATTTAATTGCAGGAATGTTTGCAAAAATTTTAGAAGAGGAAAAATATGCTTGATAAAAAAATTATTTATCCGGTTTCAATTATAATTACTATTCTTTCATTTATTTTAACTGTTATTTGTAAGGAAGAAAACTGGTATCATATATTTTATCATTTATTTTTATTAGTGATTATACTACTTGCATTATTCATTTCAATGAAAACAGTATTTAATTTAATTATGGTTTTTTCTGCATTTATATGGGCTCTTACTTTTTTTGATATTTTAACAATGGTGCCGCAACTGCTATTTGAAACATTAGTTATGATATTTTCAGGGCTTTTGCTTGGGTTTTATGAATTTTCTTTTAAAGGTGAAAAAGCAAAATTTGAAAATATAATTTCATATAAGAAGGAAGAAAATAAAAAAATTGAAAAGAATATAAATGAACAAAATTCAATTAATGAAAATCTATTGAGCGAAATAAAAGAAATAAAGAAAAAGTTAACTTTTTAATATGCAAACAGGGAAATTATGCATTGTATCAACACCAATCGGGAATTTAAAAGATATAACTTTAAGGGCAATTGAGACACTTAAAATTTCCGACTTAATACTTGCAGAAGATACTAGGGTTACCCAAAAATTACTTAATCATTATCAAATAAAAAATAGATTGCTTTCTTATCATAAATTTAATGAAAAAAAATGTATAAGCGAAGTGATAACTGAATTAGAAAATGGAAAAATAGTTTCATTGGTTTCTGATGCCGGAACTCCTTTATTTTCTGACCCTGGATTTATTTTAATTGAGGAATGTTTAAAAAGAAAAATAAAAATAGAAGTTATACCTGGTCCTTCATCCATAACTGCTGCCTTAATTCTGTCGGGCTTTAATCCTGAAAGATTTTATTTTTATGGATTTTTACCTAAAAAAAATAAAGAAAAAGAATTAGAGGACTTAAAAAAATTTAATTGTCCTGTTGTTTTATTCGAATCGCCTCTTAGAATTAAATTAACATTAATGCTTATTTTAGAAAAAATAGGGGATTGCAGGGCAGCTGTTATTAAGGAAATAACAAAAATTTACGAACAGGTTTTTTATGGAAAAATAAGCCAATTGCTTGCTGAAATTACGGATGATAAATTGAAAGGTGAATTTGTAATTGTTTTTTTACCTGAAAAAGAAAATCCTGATACTGATAATCAAATAATAGATGAAAGAATTAAGAATATGTTAAAATTAAATTTACCTGCAAATGAAATTGCAAAAAAATTAGCAATTGAATTAAAATTAAAAAAGAATATAATTTATAAAAGAATTTTGGATATAAAAAGAGGTGAGTAATATGGATACAATAAGATTAAAGGTTGCTGCAAAAAGTGACCCGAAATCAGTTGCCGGGGCAATAGTTAATTATACCAGAGAAAAGAAAAATATAGAAATTGTTGTAATGGGTGCCAATGCAGTAAATCAATGCATAAAAGCAATTGCAATTGCCAATGAATATGCAGAACCGGATGGACTTGAGATATTATGCAAACCAGGATTTACACACCTTGAACTTGAGGGTGAAAAAAAGAGTGCTATGGTTTTAAAAATAATAGCAAAAGTTAAAGAATAAGATGAAAAAAGCAATTTTTTTGCTTATTTTTCTTGCGTTTTATATCATTTACGGCGTTTCTTTTACCCCAAAATCGAGATATAAGCGATTTTGGGGTAAAAAATATAATAAAATAAAAGAAAAAATTTAATTTTTAAATCACCTAATAGTAGGTAAATAATTAAAAAAAATATTTTTTATAATTTTTTGTTTGTTTTTAAATATATTTTTACATTTTGATTTTTCCCTGAAAATCGCTATCGCGATTTTCAGGTTTTATTGGGAAAGCGTAAATAAAAATTAATAATACAAGATATCATTTTTTATTTGATGAGGTAATGATTTCAATGAAATATGCTGAAAATCTAGCAAATGGATATGGGATTAAATGGAATAAAAATGGAGAGAGGGTTGAGGGTTATACAAATTTTTTATGGATGTTATATATGTCAATCCCTCATTATTTAAAAATTCATAAATCAAAAACATCGCTTTTTATCAAATTATCAGCATTAGTATTTTTAATTTTAAACTTAATTTTCATATTTAATATTATGAACAATTATTTTAAAGCCGACTCTATATTGTTATTTTTTACGCTTTTTTTAACTGCTTTTTATTTGCCACTTAATTACTAATCATTTTTAAGTATGAGAATCAACATACTTACGTTAATTGGTTATCTTTAAATAAATTAAAAATTATAAAATTAATTGTTATTAAATAATAAAATGTTATAATATTAAAAAATAAATATAGAGGGCAAGTAAAATATATGAAAAAAATTATTTTATTTATTTTATTGTTGTCATATTTTTTTAACAATTGTTTATTTGCTCAAAAAACAATTGTTTCCAATTTTATTAAAATTCCGCCTTTTGCCCGCGCAGCGGGTATGGGAGAAGCATTTGTTGCAATTTCTGATGGAACATACGGACTTTATTACAACCCAGCTGCATTATCAACCATACTTGGGTATGAAATTCAATTTTCAAATATTTACTGGCTGCAGGATATAAATTACTGGTATTTAGGACTCATAAATCCTGACCCAATTCTTGACTGGGGAAAGATTGGGCTTTCTTTTTCTTACTTTAAAGTTAATGCTCCGGATAATATTCCAGAAAACAGCATAATTGCCTGGAATGAATTTGATGAAAAACCCGAATACCTCGGGAATTACTCTGTTAATTTTGCAAGTTCAATTGATTTTTCAAAAGCATTTTCAATTGGTATTAATCTAAAATGGACTTATGATTTTACAAACAGGGTGACAGGGTCAAATTTTTCAATTGGGCTTGGGGCTTTACATAGAATAAAATTATTTGATAATAATTTAAAGTCAGGGCTGATTTTTTCAAGTAATGGTCCTAAATTCAGATTGATAGAAAGGGGCATAAGTTTACCTGATACTTTAACAACAGGAATTTCATACGAATTTAACCTTTTTGAGCGAAAAGTTATTTTGGCAACTCAATTTGAAACTGAGAGCCAATTTAAATCAATATTTAACTCCGGCATTGAATTTATGTTAAATGAAGCAATTGCGCTAAGGGGAGGAATAAAAAGAGGTGCCTATAATTGCTTTAGTTTTGGAGCTGGCTATAAAAATAAAAACATTGAATTTGATTATGCCTTTGAAAGTTATGAAAATTATGGGAATACACATTATTTTTCATTTATTTTAACCTGGGGAACACCTTCTGTAAAATTTTCAGTTGTACCTTTTGCTTTTTCACCGGATGAAGATGGAAATTTTGATACTGTTTTTTTAATGCCTGAATTCAGAGACACAGATTTTATTAAAAACGCAAAAATAAAAATTTTTAAAGAAAAATATAAATATTTGGGCGAAATATCGGTAACCGATTATAATGTAAAAAAAATAGAATGGGATGGGAAGATAAATGGTAAAATTTTAAAAGATGGACTTTACTATGTTTCAGCAGAGGCAGAATATGTTATAAATGGCTCGTCTGAATCAGAAAAAGAAAAAGTTTTAATTGATACAACGCCACCTGAAATAAAAGTTATTGGAGAACCAAAATATTTAAAACCGGGGCAGGATGAGGCATTACTTATTCCTGCAACTTTTTCGTTTTTTGCCGAAGATGAATCAGGTATAGGTGGATGGGAATTTAAAATAATTGATGATTCCAATAATGTGTTTTTTTCATTAAAAGGAGAAGGACCTCCGCCATTAAATTATGTATGGGATGGCAAAGGAAATAATGGAAATTACATAAATACAGGTGAATTTTATTATTTTACATTTTCCGCCATTGATAATGTTGGAAATAAAGCAATTTCAAAACCACAGCGTCAACTTGTGCTGCTAAAAGAAATTAAATTAACCTTTTCATCTGAAGCGTTATTTGAATTTGGTAAAGCAAATGTAAAAATTGAAAGTTATGCAAATTTAAAAAAAATAAAAGAAATTATTGGAAAATATCCAGATTCCGAAATTATCATATCTGGCTTTACAGATGGGAATGAATATGGGGAGTATAAAGCAGAGGAAGAATTATCACTGGCAAGGGCAGAAGCAGTAAAATTTTTTATAGAAAATATGCTAAATATAACAGATAAAAAAATAACTACTTTTGGCTATGGGAGTAAATTCCCTGTGGATAAAGCAAACACAGAAGAAGCAAAAAAGAAAAATAGAAGGGTTGAAATTATAATAAGAAGCACGATATATAAATGAAAAATACTTTTTTAATCAATATGGCACTAAAAATCGTGATAGCGATTTTCAGGAGTATATAAAATATATTTTAATAATTCTAAGTGGTTAATTAATAATTTTTATTTTTATTTTATTATGTTTTATCTCCGAAATCGCTTCTATCGTGAATTTGAGGGAAATTAAAGTATATTGACAGTTATATTAAATTTTTATTATAATTACATTATAAATTAAAATATTAAAAACCAAATTTTTCCCATTTTAATTTAAAAAACAGGAGTTTAAATTTTATGAATGTTATTGAAGCAAGAAATGTAACAAAAATTTATAAAGCACTTGATTTCTGGAAAAAAGATAGAATCCTTGCAATTCAGGATATAAATCTTGAAGTTAAAGAAGGCGAGGTCTTTGGACTTCTCGGTTTAAATGGGGCAGGGAAAACTACGCTTATGAAAATATTTCTGGGACTTTTAAAACCAACATCTGGAACAGTAAAAATTTTTAATGATTCCATTGATAATTTAAATGTAAGAAAAAAAATAGGGTATTTATCTGAGTTACCTTATTTTCCAAAGTATCTAAAAGCCATAGAAATTTTAGAGTATTTTGCTGACATACTTGATATTGACCCAAAAATAAAAAAGCAAAAAATTTTTGAGGTGCTTGAACTTGTTAGATTGCAGGGAAAACATAATTTAAAAGTTAAAGCATTTTCAAAAGGAATGCAGAGCAGATTAGGACTTGCCCAGGCACTGTTGAATGACCCTTCTTTACTTTTCCTTGATGAACCAATGTCAGGGCTTGACCCGCTGGGCTATAAAGAAACAAGGGATATAATCTTAAATTTAAAAAAACAGGGTAAAACGATATTTTTTAATTCACACATTTTAAGTGAAGTTGAAAAAATTTGTGACAGAGTCGGCGTCTTACACAAAACCAGATTAATTGATGTTCAGCCGGTAAAAAAGATATTAAAAAAGTATAAAAATATGGAAGATTATTTTATTAAAACAATCAATATAAATAATTAAAAGGTGATGGAAAATGAAAAGTATAATTGCTGTTGCAGAATATATTTTTAAACAAAATTTTAGAAATAAAATTCTAAATGTTTTGATCATATTTGCGATTTTTGGCATTGGTTTTTCATTAATTATAAGTGAACTGGCTCAGGAAGTTGAAATAAAAATGACAAAAGATTTTGGTTTATTTACCATTTCAATTTTTTCATTTTTAACGCTGATTTTATCTATGACCATACAGCTTTTTGAAGAGACCGAACTAAAAACATTATCGCTTGTTCTTGTTAAACCAATAAAAAGGAGTGAGTTTATAATAGGGAAATTTCTTGGCATAATTTTAACATTATTAATGAACATTACCTTAATGTTTATTCTTTTAATGCTTATTATTAAAATTAGAGGGGGCGACCCCTGGAATTTGCAAATGTTTTTATCTGTACTTGGAACTTTTTTAAGTTTATCAATACTTTCTTCTGTTGCTCTTTTATTGTCTATGCTAACAACTTCAGTCCCTGGCTGTATTATTTTCTTATTTTTCGTTTATGTTCTTGGACATCTTACAGTTCATTTAAAAAATTTAGCGGCGCAAATAACCAACCCTCTCATTGTGAAATTAATAGACATAATTTATTTTGTTGTCCCAAATTTAGAATTATTTAATTTAAAAGATAAAATTTATTCAAATCAAATACTTTTTTCCCCGGAATATTTATTTTTTATATTAATTTACAGTATAACTTATATCATAATTTCTTTGATGTTAACTATAGCAATTTTTAATAAAAAAGAATTTTAAAAACTATGAAAATAAAAGAATTTATAATAATTATTTTTTTACTTATCCCTTTATTTTTTTTCAATAACAAAGCAACTGATTATTTATTCAGGTCACAACCGAAATGGTATTTTTTGAATACAAATTCATATAAGAAATTTATGCATATTTTAGGAACTGCTTTTGGATTCAGAGCATTAACTTCTGATTTTTATTATATTGCATTTTTACAGTATTACGGTAATAGAGATAATGCAAAAACAAGATTCAAGGATTTAATAAATTACCTTGATGATGCTACTGATGCAGACCCAAGTTTTGAATTTGTTTATCAGTACGGGGGAGCCATACTTGCATTTAATTTAAAAAAATATGATGAAGCAAAAAAATTATTGCAAAAAGGACTTTTATATAATCCAAGATTCTGGAAATTACGCCTTTACCTTGGCGCAATTGCATTTAAAGAAAAGGACAAGAAAGAAGAATATGTGAAATTTTTAGAAGAGGCAATAAAATTTGAAGACCATCCTGCAATGATTGAAAGGTTATTAGGGAATATATATGAGCAAATAAAACCGGCTGATGAAGTTGCAAAGTATTGGTTATGGGTTTATAAAAATACAAAAGATAAGCAAACAAGAAAACATGCTTATGACAGATTAATGTTGTTAATACAGCAAAGAAAAATCCAAAATATTGAAAAAATTATTGAATAAAATGTCATATATAATTATAAAAGGCGCCAGAGAGCATAATTTAAAAAATATTGACTTAAAAATACCGCGGGATAAGTTAGTAGTAATAACAGGGGTTTCTGGTTCTGGTAAGTCATCACTTGCATTTGATACAATTTATGCAGAAGGACAAAGGCGATATGTGGAATCCCTGTCTGCTTATGCGAGGCAGTTTTTAAGCCAGATGCAAAAACCTGATGTTGATTCAATTGATGGTTTATCGCCCGCTATTGCAATAGAACAAAAAAGTGCGGGTAATAATCCAAGGTCGACTGTTGGTACAATTACTGAAATTTATGATTACTTGCGACTGTTATTTGCAAGAATCGGAGTCCCTTATTGTCCGAATTGTAAAATACCAATAAAATCACAAACGGCACAGCAAATTGTTGATAAGATATTTGAAATTAAAAACAGTGAAAAGATAATAATTCTTGCCCCGGTTGTTCGTGGCAGAAAGGGAGAGTATTCAAAACTTTTTCAAAAAATAAAAAAGGATGGTTTTTTGCGTGTAAGGGTTGATGGTGTTTTCAGTGACGTTGATAAAAAATTTGAACTTGATAAAAATAAAAAGCATTCAATTGAGGTTGTTATTGACCGCCTAACTGTTAATGAAGAAAATAAGTCAAGAATATCCCAGTCAGTTGAACTTGCTTTAAAAGTCAGCGAGGGCCTCATAATTATTACTGATGAAAAAAATTCAAAGGAATTGATATTCAGTGAGAAACTTGCATGTCCAAATTGTGGTTTTTCTATTCCTAAATTAGAACCACGACTGTTTTCTTTTAATAACCCATTTGGCGCCTGTCCTTCCTGTATGGGGCTCGGGACAAAAGTTGAGGTTGACCCAAATTTGGTAATTAATGAAAATTTAAGTATTAATGATGGTGCCATTAAGCCCTGGAACAATCCCAATAGTTACTACTTTCATTTTATTGAGGGTTTAAGCAAGCATATGGGATTTAGTTTATCTACCCAATTTAAAAATTTACCAGAAAAAGTTAAAAATGCGATTTTATATGGCTTGGATGAGAATATAAAATTTGATTATAAATTTAAAAAATATATGGCTGAGTATAAATATTATGGCGAATTTGAAGGAGTTATTCCTTTTTTAAAACGTCGTTATTTAGAAACAGAAACAGAAAAAATCAGAGAAGATATTTACAGTAATTATATGTCTGAAAAAATATGCGAAGAGTGCGGAGGAAAAAGATTAAAAAAAGAAGCATTAAATGTATTTATAAATAACAAATCAATAATTGATGTAACCGAAATGTCCATTGAAAAGGCATATAACTTTTTTAAAAATTTAGAACTTAAAAAAAGTGAAATGCAGATTGCACATCAAATTTTAAAAGAAATAGTTGAACGGCTTGAATTTTTATTAAATGTTGGTTTGTCTTATCTTACGCTTGATAGAAAAGCAGGGACGCTTTCTGGAGGTGAGTATCAGAGAATCCACCTTGCCACACAAATTGGAGTAAAATTAATGGGCGTTCTTTACATACTTGATGAACCAAGTATTGGGCTGCATCAAAAAGATAATGAAAAATTATTAAATACATTAAAAACATTACGTGATTTAGGTAATACCGTTATTGTGGTTGAACATGATGAGGAGACAATTTTAAATGCCGACCATATAATTGATATGGGACCTGGGCCCGGGGTTAATGGCGGAGAAATAATATGCAGCGGTACACTTGATGATTTATTTAAGTGTAAAAATTCAGTTACTTCAAAATATTTACTTAATAAAGAAAAAATAAATATTAATATAAATAAAAGAAAATCAAATAATTTTCTTGAGATAAAAGGCGTTACAACAAACAATTTAAAAGCAATTGATGTTAAATTTCCGCTTGGAACTTTGATTGCAATAACAGGTGTTTCTGGTTCTGGCAAATCTTCTCTAATAACCGAAACTTTATACCCGGCTCTCATATATTATGTTTATGGTGGACTTTATAAACCGCCTGGTTTTAAGGAATTGTTAAACTGGCAGCAAATCGAAAGAGTGATACAAATTGACCAAAGTCCAATTGGAAGAACCCCGAGGTCAAATCCTGCAACCTATACTGGTGTCTTTACTGAAATAAGAAAAATTTTTGCAATGACAAAAGAAGCAAAAGCACGTGGTTATGACATTGGAAGGTTTAGTTTTAATGTAAAAGGTGGTAGATGTGAAAAATGTGGTGGAGATGGTATAATTAAAATTGAAATGCATTTTTTACCTGATATTTATATACCCTGCGAAGAATGCGGTGGTAAAAGATATAATCGTGAGACATTAGAAATCTATTACAAAGATAAAAACATTGCTGATGTCCTTGATATGCGGGTTGAAGAAGCACTAGAGTTTTTCTCAAATTTTCCACAGGCAAAAAGAATTTTATCTACTTTAAATGATGTTGGGTTGGGTTATATTAAATTAGGGCAACCAGCAACAACATTGTCAGGTGGTGAGGCGCAACGTATAAAGTTAGCATCTGAACTCTGTGCCATCCATCATGGCAAGAGTTTATACATACTTGATGAACCAACAACCGGACTTCATTTTGCTGATATTGAAAAACTTTTAACTGTTTTAAATACATTAGTTAATAGAGGAAATACGGTTATCGTAATTGAACATAATTTGGATGTAATTAAAAATGCTGATTACATAATTGATTTAGGTCCAGAAGGTGGGGATAAAGGCGGCTATTTAGTAGCAGAAGGGGAACCAGAAAAAATAATTAAGAATAAAAAGTCATATACTGGTTATTATCTTAAAAAATATCTAAAAGTATAATTTTAACTAAAAATCAATTATTTTCCATATAATTTCGTTATTTTTCGTTTATATTTACCAAAAAAATTACAAAAAAACTTGACAAAAAAGGATTTATATGATATAATTATACTGGAAATAAAAAGAAAGGGGTGAGGAAAATGGAAGTGATAAAGGGAAACCAGAAGAAAGCAAGAACTATTTTAATAACTTTCATTTTCCTTGCTTTAAATTTAATAAATTTATTCAGCAGCACTGATTTATATATTCTTGACACTGGAAATAATCGGCTTCAAAAATTTGACCTTGATGGAAATTTTTTAATGCTTTGGGGTGAAAAAGGAAATGGGAATGGGCAATTTTATTATCCTGTTGGCTTGGCAGTAAGTTCTGATAATAATTATGTTTATGTTGCAGATACTTCTAATAACAGAATACAAAAATTTAATGTAAATGGAAATTTTATAAAAATTATTGGAAGCAATATGTTGGTTAATCCAAACAGTATTTCTGTTAATTTTGAAAGCGGAAAAGATTTTATCTATGTTGCTGATACAGGAAATAACAGGATTTTAAAATTTGATGAAGATGGAAATTTTATAATGGTTTTAGGCAAAGGTAATGCTGGAAATCAGGATGGAGAATTTAACAACCCGCAAGGGATTTGTGTTTTTAATAATTTTGTATTTGTATCTGATACAGGTAATAACAGGGTGCAAAAACTTGATTTGCAGGGAAATTTTATATTAAAATGGGGTGGGTATGGCAATGAAGCAGGTAAATTTAATTGTCCGAGAGATATTTGCGTTGATAGTGAGGGCTATGTTTATGTTGTTGATAGTCAAAATTACAGAGTAGAAAAATTCACACAACAAGGAGAATTTATTTTACAATGGGGAAGTCAAGGAAAACTGGAAGGACAATTTAATGGACATTTTGGAATATCGGCAGATGAAGAAAATTTTATTTATGTTGCCGATGCAGGAAATAACAGGGTTCAAAAATTTGATAAAAATGGAAATTTAATAAAAATCATTGGTGGAATAAATAGGGGAACCAAACCAGGTGAATTTTATTATCCACAGGGAGTCGAAATTGGATATTTAAAAGTAATATTTACACCTACTGAAACACCTACATTCAGCCAGACCATTACTGATACTTTTACTCTGACCTTTACACCAACTTTTACAAACACTGAGACCTTCACTTTTACTGAAACATTTACACCAACTGAAACATTCACAAATACAGCAACACAAACGCAGGAAATGATACCAACTGAAATTGAGACACCTGTTCAAAATAATTGTGAACTTGAAAAAATAAGTTCCTTTAAAGTAAATGTGATTTATCCAATTGATGCTGAAATTGATAATGAAGGCAATTATTATTTTACTGATTTGATTAATAACTGCATAGTGAAACTAAATAATAATGGAGAAATGATAAAAAGGATTGGTTATAAACAATTTTTGCCTATAAGTACTGCAATAAATGACGGGTTTATTTATGCTATTGATATTTACGGTAAAGTAATAATTTATGATAAAGAAGGTAATTTGAAAAAGGTCTTTTTTATTAAAAATAATGGGGATTTTTTGACAAATAAAAAAATAATAGTTATAAATGAATTTTTATATATTTTTGAAAATTTTAATAAAAAAATACAAAAGTATGATAAAGACGGGAATTTAATTCAGGAAATAAAAATAAATGCCGGTGATGAAATAATATCTGATATTACAATTGATAAAAATATAAATATTTATCTGGCAAATGCATATAAGGGGGAAATAAAAATTTATGATGCCAGTGGCAGATTTATTAAAAAAATTAAAACAGATGAAACAAAATTATTATTCAGTCAAAAAATTATTGTGGATAATTATGGAAATATCTATATTCTGGATAATTACAAAAGAAAATTGCTTCGCATAATGAATGAAACAATTATTGAAGTAATTTATTTACCAGAAAATAACATAGGAAGGTATTTATTAATTAATAACAATAATGAAGTTTATGTTATTGCCAAAAGGGCTGGAGAAATAAATATTTATCAAATCAGATGCAAATCGAAAAATAATAATGCAAATTTAAATGCATTAAACCTACCTGATAAAGAAAAAATTATAATAAATGAACCGGCTGGATTAGATGAAAAAACAACCTATAATTATCCAAATCCTTTCAATAACTCAACGACTATAAGATTTAATTTACTTAATAAAACCAATGTGAAAATTTTAATTTATGATATTAATGGAAAAATTGTCTGGCAAAAAGAAATAAGTAATTATGAAACAAAAATTGGGCTAAATGAAATTATATATGATGGTAAAAATGAAAATGGATTAAAAATTTCAAATGGCGTTTATTTTTACAAAATAATCACAGATGAAAAAACAATTACCAAAAAACTTGTAATTATGAAATAAAAAAAGGGTGGAGGTGAGGGCAATGAAACTTTCACTTGAAGAAAGAAGAAGGGTTCCAAGAATTCCTTTTGAAACAGAAATGAAATATAAAATTCTAAAAGGGAATATGTATGATAGCGAAGAATATTTCGGGGGTAAAGTAAAAAATATATCAGAATATGGTATGGGAATCATAACTGATAAAGAATTAAATGAAGAGGATATTATACGAATTAATTTTTTAATTGGGCAAAAGGAGTATAATATATTTTGTGAAGTAATATGGTGCAAAGAAATTTCTTTTAGCGGTAATTATGAAATCGGGCTTGAATACAGTTATATTAATGAAAATGATTATAATTTCTTATGCAGTGCTGTAAAAACATTGAGAAATATGAAGAAAAATAATTAAAAATTTATAATCCTTATTCCCATATATCTGAAATCTAACCATTACCCACAAGTTAGCCCGTGTTATGCAGCACATTCAATTTTTTTGTGATTTCTATGTACTAATAAGCAACCGGGGATAAAAACATGGCTGGCGCCAGAGCAATTTTTTCATTAAAATCAGAAAATGCCGTAACTTGCTAATAACAAGGGGTTGGATTTTTGGTGGCACAAAAACAAAGCGGGGCACTCGGCTGGCGCGAAAACCTATGCACTTGAAATCCCCGCTTGAACTTTAATAACAGGGTTCAAGAATATAGCCCCGGAGCGACCTGATTTTATTCAAAAATTGTCTGGCACCTGCCCCAAGGGCTAAAACTAAAGATGTGGGTAATGGACAGAGCTGAAATTGGGAAACAAGCGGATTTGTTCTTTCGTTTTTAATTTTCTCTCCGCAATACAGGAAAACGTTAAGTAGAAAGTGGGCTAAATTCAATTTTCTATTTAGCCTATAGATATTACATTCATTTTTTTAATTCTATTATCTAATAGTACCTGAAAATCGCGATAACGATTTTCAGATTAAAATCATATTTGACTTTTTTTGTTAATTTTGCTATTATATAACTATGGAAAATCAAAAAACGTTTTTGCGAAAAGGGTTTAATTTTAGTAGTTTTATAAAAATTTTTATAATAATACTTATCTATATATTTATTAATTCGTTATTGTTTTCGCAAAATTTCGGAACAAATACAGCAGAGTTTCTAAAAATAAAACCAGAAGCAAGAACAGCAGCAACAGGCGAAAGCGGTATTGCAGTTGCTGATGGAACAAATGCGCTTATTTTTAATCCTTCAAGATTAGCCTTACTTGATAGGTCTGAATTAACCCTTGGAGAAATTTTATGGTTTAATAATATACATATGGAATATGGCGCAATTGCTTTTCCATTTGAAAAAGGCACAGGATTTGGATTAAGTTTATTTTATGTGAATCTCGGTGATTTTGATTCAACGGGTTCACTTGCAGAAAAAGTGGATATACAAAATGCTTTTATTAATATAGGTTTTGGACAAAGTTTTGGCGATAGTATTGCACTTGGTATTTGTGGAAAAGGAATTTATGAGAATTTTATAAATGATAAGAGTTTTGGTATATCATTTGATGCAGGAGCAGTTTTTACTTTTATACCAAGGGTGTTTTATGCTGGTATTGCTTTTAAAAATCTTGGTTTTTTATTTGGCGCTAAGGACCCATTGCCAATGGAAATAGGAATTGGAACAGGTTTTAAATTTTTTCAGCACAGTTTTGATTATGCAAATATATCTCTTGATATTTCAAAAATTATTAATACCGATAATGTCTTTATCGGTGCCGGATTTGAATATTATTTTTTAAAAATAGTGGCATTGCGACTTGGTATAAAATACAACAATGCATACGATATGGAAAATATTTTTAAAGATATACAAAATTTTATGATTTTATCCGGAGGAATTGGAATTAATTTATTTAATGACACATTTTTAATTGATTATTCCTATTCACCTTTAGGTGATATTGGCATTGCCCATAGAATATCATTAAAGTTAAGATTTGGCGAATCATTCTATGAACAGGAATTGGCAGAAAAACAGGCAGTAATTGTTCCAAAAGCAATAGAAGTTCCTGAAATAAAAGCTGAAGAAGGACAGATAAAAGCAGTTTCATTTAAGCCGACTTTGCCAGAAGAAAAAATAAAAGAATGGAAATTAGAAATTAAAACATCAGATGGAAAAATTGTTAAAACATTTACAGGCGTTGGGGAAATACCAAAGAATCTCCAGTGGGATGGGACGGATAATTTTGGGAAAATTGCAAAAGCTGATATTGGATATATATACGATTTTAAAGTAAAAGATATAGAAGGAAAAATAACAAAATCAATGGGTAAAATACAGCAGATTAAAAAATACGACTTTTTAAAATTTGATGTTGAAAAATCCGAAGAAAGATTTATACCAGAAAAAGGCAAGGAAATGCTCGTTATACCGATTTTATCCTTAATTTCAACTGATTATAACGAAAGGCAGAATGTTCCTTTTGTAATGGAAAATAAAGTTATATCAAAAGTAAAGGACTGGGAATTTAACATATATAACAGAGATAAAAATATTATAAAAACATTTTCTGGGAAAAATGTTTTTCCGGCATATCTTGTATGGGATGGGAAAGATTTTAATGGGAATTATGTAAAGGATACAACAGGTTTTGAATATGTTTTAAATATAACCGGAATAGATGGAAAGAAAAAAGAAATAAAGGAAAGAAAACTTGTAAGAAATCCATTTATGTTAGCGTCTAAAAATAAGGTAATAAAAGTATTGAAAAAAATATACTTTGAAAACAGGTCATACGATATTCCAGAGCAGATGAAGGATGTTATTAAAGAAATCGCAGATGAAATAAAACAATATAAAAAAATAAATGTTTTTATACAGGGGCATGCGGCAAATGAAGGTTCTGAAAAATTCAATAAAGCAATAGCCGAGGAAAGGGCAAAAATGGTTTTAAGAGTGCTTGTAGAAAATTACCAGATAAATCCAAATATTCTTACAGCAATGGGTTACAGTAATTTTGTCCCATTTACCACAGAAGAGACAGAAGAGGCAATGCAGCAAAACAGAAGAGTGGAAATCATATTATTTGGAGAAGAATAAAAATGAAAAAGTATATTACAATTTTTACTTTGATATTTATTTTAATAACATTTTTTAGCTGCGGGCCCAAAATTCCAGGAGAAGCACCTGAAGCAATCTTTAATAAGGCAAATGATGCAATGGTAAAAGGAGAATATTCAACAGCAATAGAACTTTATTATCAGTTATTAAGTAATTATAAAGATTTTAAAAAATACAGGGATGATATTCTTTACCGTCTCGGATCACTTTTGTATAAAACAGAAAGATATGATGAAGCAGAAAAGGTTTTAACAAATTTAATTAACAAATATAAAAATTACAAAAAAATAAAAAATGCATATATTATGCTTTTATATATTTATTTACAGGAATTCAAAGACGAAGCAAAGGCAAATAAAATAAAAGAACTTTACGAAAAAAATTACGGGGCTGATGATTTTATACAGAATATGAATAAAACGCTGGTACTCCTGAAAATTGGTAGCCAGGACTCTTTAAATTTACTTAAATTGTCTGAAAAAGATATAGTGATAATTAATGAAAAAAAGGTTGAAAATTTTGATAGGGAATTTTTCCCGGTTTTAAATTATGAAGATAAAATAAAAGAATCAAATAGTAAAAAAATGGTTGTTGAAAGGAAAAAAACAAAAGAAGGATATTATTTATTTTTAAAGAACAAAGCAACGGGTGAAACAAAAAAGATAAATGGGAGCAAAAATGGTTATGCTCCGCAGTGGTCATGGGATGACAGGTATATTTTATTTACATCAATGGACTGGGATAATGAAGAAAGAAAAATAAAAATTTATGATATAAAAAATGATAAATCATTTTTAATTTTTAAAGGGAAAAATATTGAGCCGATTCTTTGTTTTTCGCCTGATTCTTCAAAAATAGTTTTTGGCTATATGAATAAATTCTGGATTATTAATAAAACAGGGGCAAATATTTCATTGCTTCATAAGGATATAAAGGCAAAGGATATTGTGCTTATGGCATGGGCAAGGGATTGCGATAAAATTTTATATAAAAAAAATAAAGAAAAATTTTATCATATCTTACAACTTGGAAAAAGAGAAATTGAATTATTTAAATAAAAGGAGGCATATCAATGAAAAAATTTTTTGTTTTGTTGATGATTTTGGCATTTGTTTTTAATTTAAATTGTTTTGCAACTGTGGAGGAATACAAAAAGGCAGTAGAACTTAATAAAGAAAACGTAATAAACAGATTTAACCTTGGGCTTGCCTATTATAAAGAACAGATGTTTGATGATGCAATTGAGGCATTTAAACAGATGTTAGAGACAAATAAAGCAGATGTTGATTCTCATAAAAAAGTTGATGCAACAGCAGTTCAAATAATCGGTATTATTTATTATAATTATAAAAATAATGATGATGAAGCAATTAAATATTTTAAAAGAGCAATTGAATTAAATCCTGCGGATGCAGATAATTATTACTATATTGGTCTTTCTTATTTAAGAAAGGGAGAAGCTGAAAATGCATTGCAATCATTTAAGGATAGTTTAAGTAAGGGAATAAAAGATACCACAGATGTAAAATTCAGGATAGGACAAATTTATTACAAAAAAAATCAATACAGTGATGCAATAAAATATTTTGAGGATGTAATTAAAGAAAAATCAGACCACATTGAAGCATTAGAATTGCTTGGTTTAATTTATCATAAAAGAGAAAATTCAGAAAAAGCAATAAGTGCTTTTAAAAAAGTTGTAAAGGCAAAACCAGATGATTTTAACGCATTTTATTTACTTGGTTTAAACTATTTCAAGCAAAAAGAATATGAAAAGATGATAGAGGCATATAAAAAAGCAATAGAAATAAACCCAAACTTTGCTGATGCACATTATAATCTCGGAATGGCATATTATTACAGGAATATGTATGAAGAGTCCATAGAAGAACTCGAAAAAGCAAAACAATTAAATCCAGGTGATGCTGCAACATTTTCTTTTCTTGCCCAGGTTAAAACAACTGCTTATGAATACCATTTAAGTAAAGGAACAACTTATTTAACAGAAGAAAATTATTATAAGGCAAAAAATGAATTTGAACTTGCTCTGAAAATAAAACCAGGTGATTCCGAAGCAGAAAAATATTTAAACAAAGCAATTGAAGCAATTAAAAAAGAAATACCTGTAAAACTTGAAAAAGCAAGGAATTATTTTAATAAAGAGAAATTTGCTGAAGCATTTGCTGAATGGAATAGTGTAATAGAAATTGATCCTGAAAATAGCGAGGCAAAAGAGGGTTTAAAGAAAATAGAAAAGAATTTAAGCGATGTTATTAATGCAAGGGAAAAAATAGCAAACCAATTAATTTCAGAAGGGAAATATGCAGAGGCATTAAATGAATATGTTGAACTTAAAAAAATTGTGCCAAAAGGGAAATTGTCGGTTATTAATGAAAAAATAACAAATTTAAAAGCAAAGGTAAAAACAAAAATTTCTTCACTTATTAAATCTGCTGAGATTTATTTAACAGAAAAAAATAAAAATTATAAAAAGGCGCTTGAAAAATATAATGAAATTTTAAAATACGATGAAAATAATGAAATTGCATTAAATGCTATTACTAAAATAAATGCGAAAATAGATGAAGATAAGGAAAAATATTTGGAAATGGGAAAACAGAATATGCAGAGCAATAAAGAAAAAGCAATAGCTTATTTTAAAAAGGTTCTTGACCTTGATCCCAATAATAAAGATGCAAATAAATATATTCAGGAATTAACAGGAAAAGAATCAAAACAGATGGCAGATGCAAAACAGGTTAGAAATCTTTATTATGAAGGAGTGGATAAGTATGTAAATGGGGAAATTGAACAGGCAATTGCTATATGGCAAAAGGTCATTGAAATAGACCCAAACCATACAGAAGCAATCAAAAATATAAAGCGGGCAAAAGAAAAGCTCGCTGCTATAAAAAATTTAGCAAAATAAAAAGTAGGTGATAAAAATGAAAGTAACAATTTATGATGTAGCAAAAATGGCAAATGTTTCTATTTCAACGGCATCAAAAGCGTTAAATGATAGACGGGATGTGAGTGAAGCAACAAAACAAAGAATCAGAGAAATAGCAAAACAGCTAAATTATGAACCATCTCATTTTGCGCGAGCCCTGGCATCAAGAAAAACAAACAATATAGGGGTGATTACTGTAAGATATTATAAAACCCCTATGTTAACAAATCCATTTTATTCAAAAATAATAGAAGGTATAGAAGAGCAACTCATTGGAACAAAACTCAATCTTTTAACTAATATTTTAAGTAAGGAACAGGTAGAAGCAATGGAAATTCCAAGAATGATAAAGGAAAAAAATGTTGATGGTGTTATTTTAATGGGACATATGAGCAGAGAATTTATTGATATGCTTTTGCAGAAAAATTTACCTATGGTTATGATTGATAATTACATTGAAGGTGTTGATTTGAATTATGTTATTGCCGATAATATCAATGGTGCCTATCAGGCGGTAAGTTATCTTTTAAATACCGGGCATAAAAAGATTGCATATCTTGCCGGTTCAAAAGAAAGATACAGTTTCAGAGAAAGAGAAAAGGGTTATAGAAAAGCACATGAGGATAAAGGAATAAAAGTTGATGAACGTTTTGTTATATTTAACGAACAATGGGAAGAACAGGACTATAACTGGATGAAACAGATTTTAAAATACGATGAAAAACCAGATGCGATTTTTTTATGTAATGATGTGAATGCAATTCTTGCCCTAAATATGCTTAATGAAGAAGGTATAAAAGTACCTGATGATATCAGTATAATTGGATTTGATAACATAGATTTAACCCAGCATTTTATACCCTCTATTTCAACTGTTGATATACCAAAGGAATTAATGGGGAAAAAGGCAGTTGAAATTTTATTAAATATGATAGCAAAGAAAAAAGATGCAATAGGAAATTTTGTTTTTCCAACGCAACTTGTTATAAGAAATTCTATAAAAGTAAGAATTAAATAAATCATAATATAACTAATTAATAAGGAAAAAGAATGAAAAAGTCAATATCAGATATTATTCAATTTACACTTTTTTTATATGCGTTATTTTCAATAATTTCAATCACAATTTCAGAAATTTTTTTTATTGTTTCAATTTTATTGTTTTTTATAGATATTTATATAAATAAAAAAGATATAAAAAATTATTTATCCAATTCTTTAA
>Ga0078972_1008327_pt1 | contig 21849 bp, 21 predicted proteins | sample YelNatPaOPGAMG01_FD_67568 | JGI IMG/M metagenome (GOLD analysis project Ga0078972, IMG submission 67568) | Hot spring thermophilic microbial communities from Obsidian Pool, Yellowstone National Park, USA - OP-RAMG-01 (SPADES assembly) (version 2) | ecosystem: Environmental > Aquatic > Thermal...
ATACATGGCTCTGGTGTTATTGAAAAAATGGCTGATCTTATTGTAAAAAAACGCATGAAGAGACAAGGTATGCGTTGGAGCAAGGAAGGTGCAAATAACATTCTAGCTTTGCGTGCAGAATTCTTTAATAAACACGCTCTTAGGGTAAATCCTATACCCCACAAAAATTGATACAACCTGTTATCAAAAAATATTTTGCAAATAAATAAAAAAATATTACTTTTGATAACGTTAACTTTAACAAATTTTTATGCATAAAAAATGAGGTGAAAAATGGAATACCGTCCATTAGGTAGAACAGGTTGGAGGGTTTCCGCCGTTAGTTTTGGTGCATGGGCAATAGGAAGTGCATGGGGAAAAGTAGATGATAAAACTTCGCTTTCTACCTTGCATCGTGCGCTTGATCTTGGGGTAAATTTTTTCGATACCGCAGATGTTTACGGAGACGGAAGAAGCGAACGCCTGCTGGGTCAGTTAAAAAAAGAACGAAAAGAAACTTTTTACATAGCAACCAAAGCTGGCAGACGTTTGAATCCACACACAGTTGAAGGATACAATAAGAAAAATTTTACTGAATTTATAAACAGAAGCTTGAAAAATCTCGGAACGGACACAATAGATTTACTCCAACTACATTGCCCACCTACAGAACTATACTATATGCCGGAAACATTTGCAATGATGGACGATTTTGTAAAAGAAGGAAAAATACGTTTCTACGGCGTAAGTGTCGAAAAAGTTGAAGAAGGGTTAATAGCAATTGAATATCCCAACGTACAAACCGTTCAAATTATCTACAACATTTTCAGACAAAGACCAGCTGAACTATTTTTCAAAGAAGCACAGAGACGCAACACAGGCATCATAGTCCGCGTACCACTTGCTTCAGGCTTATTAACTGGAAAATTCAAAAAGGACTCAAAGTTTGAATCTGATGATCACAGGCATTTCAATCGCTACGGACAGGCTTTTGATCGCGGAGAAACTTTTGCTGGACTTGATTTCGATTATGGGCTCAAACTTGTGGATGAACTGAAAACTCTTGTGCCAGAAAACATGACCATGACCCAATTCGCATTGAAATGGATTCTTATGAATCCTGCTGTAAGCTGTACAATCCCTGGTGCTAAAACACCACTACAAGTCGAGGAAAACGCAAAGTCCGCCGACTTCCCACAGCTAAGCGACGATATAATGAATAAAATTAAAACTCTATACGAAACAAAAGTAAAGCCATTCGTTCATTATTACTGGTAATGTTTTAGGCAACAGATAAGGAGGGACTACTAAAAATGTACGAAGATGAATACGATAAAGAAAAAATAGTATATAGAGATGAAGATTGGACAAAAAGGGAAGACAAAATTCTGATTGAAAACTATATTAAAAAAAGGAATTCTCTTGATTTTGTCGCCATAAGATTGGGACGATCAAAAATTGATGTCCTCTCACGTGCCAAAGAACTCAAAATATACAAAAGCCGACCTTTTAAATACTGGGAACCTGAGGAACTTGAGTTTCTTAAAAATAACTACAGTAAAATGCCTGTTCAAGAAATAGCAAAACAACTCAACAGAACAGTAATTTCAGTAAAAGAAAAACTGCGTCGAATTAAAGAAAAAACAAATAAAGATATCTTAGGGGGAAACAATGACGAGAATTATTATTCTAGCGATAATTTTCATAATTATAACGGTTGGCAGTGCCCTAATAGGGATATTAATTTATAAGAACTCCAACCAGCCATGCCAATCTGAACATTTGCTAACTGTTGAAAAGATCGAAAAAATCGGTAAACTTGAGCTTGTAAGAATAAGTATCAAAGATGTTATTGAACAGACCAACAAACGTCCTTTCTACCTCCCAAATGCACAGGCAGTGCTAATTGTTGCAGGTAAAGTACTTGCCGGTATCGATCTGCAAAAAGTTAGCAAGGAAGACGTCAATAATATGGGCGAAAAAATTATCATAAAACTGCCCAAGCCCGAAATTATTCTCTCAAAAGTAGATCACAAAAAATCGAAAGTATATAATGTAAAGTGGGGAGGATTTTCCACAGCACAACTCGTTGACGAAGCATACAAAGCTGCAGAGCAAAAAATAATTGAAGAAGCTACAAACATGGGCTATGAAGAAATTTGCAAGAACAATGCAAAAGCTGTTCTCCTCCCTCTATTCAGAGAAATTTCGCACAAACAAGTAGAGATATCTTTCAAGGAGTAAGTAGCTGGAAACACACAAGAGTTTATGGCTCTTGCCTTTTACTTGAGTTATTATTACAATCACTTTAAGAGAAAAATTAGCTTAACAGCCACTTAAAGGGGAAAAGACTTGCGCTTAAAGTTAAAGATCCACCCATATCATAGACATACCAGTATACCAATCAACTACGCATATTACCTGTCTTCAGCAATATATAGATGGATAGAAAAATCTTCTTCCGAACTCTCGAAAGCTCTGCACGATGGATATCCATTAAACACTTCAAAAAGCAATAGCAATAATTCTGGAAATCTAAAGCATACATACAAATTTTTCTGCTTTTCCCAGCTATTTCCGCAAAGCTCGACGGTAAAGGATAGATTAATTCACATTGATGGAGATGCAATCCTTTGGTATATAGGAATGCACATTGAGGATATTCTAAAGCATTTTATTATTGGAATATTCGAAAAGCAAGAATTTTTTATTGGCAGTCCTGAAAACAAGTTCTATGTAAATCAGGTTGAAGTAATACCAGACCCCGAATGGAAACGAGAGATGAAATTCAAAGCATTATCCCCAATAACTGTATCTGTTCCCTGCGGAGCTTATGGGAATTCCTTATCATTTCAGGCAAGATATTTAAAGGCAGATGACCCCGAGCTTTCCAGTGTATTACGCAAGAACATACTGCGGAGATATGAGTTTTTATATGGCTCAATACCAGAAGACAATGAATTTAATGTAACACTGGACGAAGATTATATAAAAAAACGTGGTGGTGCAAACGGCGTTAGCAAGTTAATTACAATTAAGGAAGGACTAAGAGATGAAACCAAAGTGCGCGGATTTATTTGCCCGCTTACGATCCAAGGTAATCCTGAACTTATTAAACTCGCTTACGATTCTGGACTTGGTGAAAAAGGAAGCATGGGATTCGGAATGTTGGAGGTAAACAAATAAAAATATATTTACAGATTAGATGGGGATAGTTTATATGAAAAGAGAACAATTGTGCAAAGTTCTAAAAACAAGAAAGTTCATATATAAAGATGAAATAGACGCGTTCTTTGCGGATATAGAATATTTCCAGGCATCTTTAAGCAACTCACTGACACAGTGCGCAAAAACAGGTGCTATCTTAGCAGGTACTATAGATCGCACTGCAACGATCCCTCTTCCTACGGGGCAAAAAAAATATAAGCAATGTTGCAGAAGGTAGGGCAGGTTAAAAGAATTGATCTTTAAATTTTTCATGAAAAATAAAATGAAATGTAAAAACGTTGTGGCGAGCAAAGGAGTAGAAGAAGAATAAAATGAAAACGAAACGTAACATCCTTATAGCAGTAACAGGGATTACTCCTCAGGTTGTTACCGAAACACTTTATTCATTGATGGCGCAAAAGAATATTCGGATTCACGAGATTTACATTGTAACAACTGCAGATGGAAAAGAAAAAATTCTATCTGAGCCTACACTCCATAGTGAAATCAAAAGGATGTGTATCCAATACAATTTACAAGAACCAGCCTTTGACCCTGCAACCCATATAATTACTGCAAAAGAAGAAACTGTAGAATTGTATGACATCCGCTCCGATAGGGAAAATCAGTTAATGCCAAATATTATATGTGATTTTGTAAGAAAAAAGTCCCAAAATTCGAATGTTGTTTTGCACTGTTCTCTTGCAGGCGGCAGAAAAACTATGAGCGTTGCAATGGCCTTTGCATTATCACTTTTTGGCAGAAGGAACGATAAACTTTATCATGTATTGGTAAGTAAAGAATTTGAGCAATCGAAGAAGTATTTCCCAGAACATAAGGATGAGGAGAAGCAAATAATACTTTCTGAAATTCCTTACATACGCTTACGAGAAAAGCTTCCACTTTTGAAAGAACATCCAACAGCCACCTTTAGCGAATTAGTTGAATTAGCCCAGGAAGGCATAGATGAATTGGAAACTTTGCCACACATTGTATTTGACAAAGAAACATATTCAGTTACTGTCGGTGAGAAAAAAATAAAATTTCAGCCATTTGACTTTGCATTTTACCTTTTCATAGCAAAGCAAAAGAGGCCTGTTTTGGGTGGAAAACAATTTTCTGATGAAAACTGGGAAAAGTTAAAGAATTTATATTGGCAAATTTCACCTACTAAACATAGAGAACGTGTTTCAAAAACCATAGATGAAAAAGAAGAACAGCGATTGACAAAAAGTGCATGCAATATTCGCAGGATTATGGAGCGAGAACTGGGAAAACAAAAAGCCCAATTATATGCTGTGCAATGTAATGGAGAGTATGGCAAAATTTGTTATGAAATTCCATTAGATAAAAGCAAAATTAAAATTAAATAAAGAATAATCTCAGAACATTCTGAGAATGTTCTTTTACTTTCGCAAAGGAGATGTATCAATTATATTAGTAATGTAAATTTCTCCCGCGCTCGTCTGTCCAAGTGCACTGGCAGACGAGCCCTCGCAATGAGGATGTCGGCATTAAAGGTGTTTTGAAAGGAGCAATCTATTATGAATGAGCAAGAAAGAATATTAATACTCGGCGCACTGTTCCACGATATTGGGAAGTTTGAACAGAGATGCACAAAAAATCCATTGAAAAAGTATCATTGGGATTTGGGACAAGAACTGATCCTTTCAGGAAGATTCCGGCATCGCTTTGAAAAAGTAGTTGGTAAAGAAAACGTTAATCAACTTGCTGGTGTCATTTTGAATCACCATCAAAAAAATCCCAAGGACAATTTAACAAGAATACTTCAGCAAGCCGACCATCTTTCAGCCAGTGAACGAGTAGAAAAAGAAGAAGTAGAAGTATATCAAGACCAATGGAAACATAAACACCTTGCATCACTTTTTAGTAAAGTACAACTTTTATCTAATGAACAAACGGAAGTAAAATACTACAAGCATAAATACTTAACAAAAAATGATTATGATGTTATCATACCAACAGAAACGGTAGAAAGTGACCTGCAAGAGTTTTCCTATAAAGATTATGATTGGAACTCATTTCTCGATGACCTTGAATATGTGCTTGATGTGTATGAACGAGAAGACGACTTCGAAAGTCTAATAAACCTTCTTCTCATCGTTTTTGAAAAATATATGTGGTGCATACCGGATTTTACAGGGAGTTCCGAAACAGATATATCGTTATATAACCATTTAAAAGATGTGGCTGGACTAGCTCATGCCATCTATTTGACTCAAACCGAGAAACCAAGTTCAAAAATACTTAATTTGGTTATTGGCGATATTCCCGGAATACAGAAGTACATATTTGATGTTGTGCACAAAAAACCAGCAAAAATATTACGCGGGCGTTCAATATTTGTGCAAGTTCTTACAAGAAACCTCGCAACAAAATTCTTGAAAACCTTTGGACTCACAGAGACGAATTTAGTGATGCTCGCGGGAGGAAAATTCTATTTGATTGTACCGGATACTGAGCGAGTTATAAAAGATTATGAACAAGCTATTGTTGAAATCAACAAGTACCTGTTCGAAAATTTCAGAATGGAGTTACGGTTTAACTGCATTTACCATCCGTTTAACTATGAACATTTAAGAGATTCAAGTAATCCATTGACATTTGGAAGAGTTGTTGAAGATGCATCGTATAAGTTAAATGAAAATAAATATAGCCCTTTTAGGGAACGCCTTTTCCCAAAAGATGCAATACCCCAGGAGAATTATATCTGGAAAGAAGAATACATTAAAGATGATGGAACTGGCAGTGACTCGATAAAATGTAAAGTTACCGATAAGCCCATTAGAGGAGGAAGGAAGCGAATTATTCCATATCCTGATGGTGATATTACTGTTGATCTGCAAGTAAAAAACGAATACGAAATTGGAGATCAGATTACAGGTAATAATATTATCGCCGTATTAAATGAGGATAATCTCACAATTGATCCAAACAATATCAAACCCATCCAAAAATTTACGAATACTAACGATGTTACGGACAAAGTTAAGTTATTACTCAATCCAGCGTTGGATGAGTTGCTGAAGAAAGAGAATTTGGGCAAAAACGTTTTCAAGAATACTTATTATATTGAAGTTGCAAATTATTGTTCACGAAATGAAAATCTAGAAATAATGCCATTTGAAGAAATGGCAGAGTACAATAATGGAGCAAAATATCTTGCTCTTATAAAAGGGGATATCGACAATCTCGGTTTGATCATGGCGTATGGCCTTGACAAGGATAAAAGTGATGACGAAAAAGATTTACGTGCAATTTCCCGAACAACCACACTAAGCAATCACTTAAAGTATTTCTTTAGTTTTTTCCTGAATGGGTTTCTGAAGGATTGGGAATACAAAAAACAAAAGGAAATAGATATCACAAAGAAAACAGACAATGAGATTCTCTTGGATGAATTGAGAAATGATAAATTGAGAAATGATAATCGTGTGTATACGATATTTGCTGGTGGAGATGACATGATGCTTGTTACTCCACAAAGCTCTGCAATTCGATTGATTAAGTCATTGAACGATGAATTTGAAAAATTTACATGTAACAATAAAGAGGTGCATATTTCTTACTCTGTGACTCATTTCAAGGACCACACACCAATTAGAATTGTTGCTGATTTTGCTGAAAAGAATCAAGAAGACGGTAAGCGGTACACAAAAGATGGACAAGCAAGATTACTAATAATACGTGATGAAAAATCATTTCATGCTGATAATGATAAAGCAGGAACGTTTCTCTTCGATACATTTGTGAAGAATGAAGATCTCAAGTATCTCAGTGAACAAATAGAAAACTTAACATTCAAAGCAAAGGACGAAAAACGTGGACTAAGCCGTGGGCTTGTACGGCGACTCCTCGATCTTTCAGAATCCTTACGGAAGTATGAAGAAACAGAGGATGCATCGTACTTAATAGCCTTTGCACGACTCAATTACACAGTAAATAGGCTTTTAAAAAACAAAGATCCTGAGCTTGTTAAATTTTTTGACAATGTATTGACGATTCATAAAAAAGAAAATAGCGATGCTCAAAACCTAGAAAAAATTCTTCATCCACTTGTTTGTCAAGTCATTTATAATATTCGAAATTCATAGGAGGAACAAAATTATGAAAACAATTACTATAACATCGTTCTTCGATTCAAATCAACAATTATTAAAAAATCTTATTACGGATCAAGGACAGGGAAACATCAAAGAAATAATTGATTATATAAGAGAGCAGATACGTGAAAAAAAATATCGAAATGAAAAACTGAATATCAACCAACTGCGAAAGTTTTATGATAGTTTTCTAAAAATCTATAATACCAAAACAGATGAGAACGAAAAGAAAATTCATCTATTAATGTTAAAAGCGAATGCAGAGTATTCAGCGAAAAGATTACATACAAATCGTTTTAAAGAGTTTCTCTCAAATCGAATCAATATTGTCGTGTCAAAATCTGGTGAAGAGTTTAAGAAAAACCTTGACGCATTTAAATTACATTTTGAAGCATTGGTAGCATATTATCCAAAGAATTAATAAGGAGAAAGTATTATGAAAAAAATTACAAAGAAAATTGAAGTTGAAGTTTTAACGGGTTTACACATTGGTGCAGGCAATGATGCTGTACAGATTGGCGGTGTTGATTCATCGGTAATAAAAGATCCTATAACCTCGTTGCCATATATTCCTGGTAGTTCTCTTAAAGGGAAAATACGATGCTTACTTGAAACAGAAGGTGGTTATTCAGAATATGATGATATTGATATGATCAATGACTATTTTGGACCTACAAGTGATTATTTAAAGAATAAGAAGAATGATAGTAATTACAAGCAAAAACCTACACGACTTCTTTTTAGAGATCTTCATCTCGATGAAGAAGATCAAAAGAAATTTCTTTCTGGCGAAGTAACAACAGAATTCAAGACGGAAATTGTTATTGATAGACAAAAAGGCACTGCAAAAGAGGGAGGATTACGAACGATTGAACGTGTTCCACCAGCAGTGAAATTCAAAGGAGAAATATTGATAAGGTATTTCGATGGAGAATTAGAAAACATATTGAAGGTATTAAACAAAGGGATATCTTTGTTGAACAATGATTACCTCGGCGGTTCAGGTAGCCGTGGGTATGGAGCGGTGAAGGTAACAATAAAAGAGTAGGTGTTCCTATGTATAAATTTGTTTTTACAACCGTGACTCCATTGCATATTTCAAATGGTGAAGTTCTCGATCAGAATTTCCATTATACTGCATTTAGTGGAGATGTGTACAAAATTGACCATATTCGGTTTGCTCAACTTATTGCTAAAAAGGAAAAAATTGATTTTACATCTGAAATAACAACTAATGATATTGAGCGTTGGGTGCGAAAACACCAGATTGCTATCATAGATAATGCAACGGTTTATGCGGTAAAAGTTCACGAGAGTTTTCAATCTCACCTTGAAAACCCTCGTGCTACTGGTCGGCAACAAATAATAGAATTTATTAATAGCAATGGTAAATTTTATATACCTGCAAGCTCGGTGAAAGGTGCTTTCTTAACTCCACTTGGAGTTAGCTCTCTAGGTATTTCTCCAAGAGATCCCAAAATCACAGATAAGGTTGTTTTTTATGATAGCGAAATAATTTCTTCAGGCAGTTTTTCTGTTTACAGAACAGGAAATAGGCCGCCACAAAATAATCTTATCTGCTTAGATCCCGGCGTTACATTTTCTATGCTGATGCAAAAAGGAGGTAATTTCGATAAAGACGAGTTCCTAGAAAAGCTTCAATCATACACAAGGACACAGCTTGAGAATCTTAATCGAGAAGTTGCGAAATTTAAATCCAATAAATCAGGAGAAGGAAAAGCTGATTTGTTTCTAAGAGCAATTGAAGAAATTAATACACTCGCTGCAAATGGAGAAACATTAATAAATATTGGTTTTGGCGGTGGAAGTTGGTTTAAAATCTTCGAGGGAAAAATTCCAACATTTAAAAGCAAAATGCCTCAAAAAAGAAACATCGAAGAACCAGCTCATTCAAGCTATTCTTTTATGATCGAAAGGGAATTAGTTCATATTGGTTGGTGTAAATTGGAGATTGAAGAGTTATGAGAACTTACATGTTAACATTAAAACTCAAATCCGGCTTACTCACAGAGCTCCAATCGGATACAATTTACGGACACTTATGCTGGAGATTAAAAGAGAGACTTGGTGTTGATAAGCTTGCCGAGTTCATTTCGTTTTATAAAAATGGCAATCCAGTTTTTCTTCTCTCCGATGGTTTGCTAAAAGTAAAAGATGAAATTCACTTTCCTCGTCCATTTGTATTTCAAAAGCCAAAAATTAAGGAACATAAGGTTGACAAAATCATAGAGTTTGTTGAACGGAAAAAAGAGAAGGAACGTAAGTATTTAAAATTATCAGAACTCAATAAATTCTTATCGACGGGGTATTGTGAGCTAGAAGACAAATTGGAACAAATACCAATTACACAGAAATCGAGAAAAAAGACGAAATCAATTCTTGAAGAAAGTCTTCGTGTAAGTGTTCAGATCGATAGAACCTCGTTTTCTTCCGCTGAGGGGAAATTATATTCATACAATCCAAAATTTACGAGAGGTGATGTTACTTACGTTGTTCTTATAAAAGTGCTTAATGAAGAAAAATACTCATATTTTGATGTCGAAAATATTATTAAAGATACGTTCACAATAGGTTTCGGTAAGAAAAAATCATCAGGCTATGGCCAATTTGAGGTTGTGCAGTATTCTCAATATGATGGATTTCAGGAGCCGAACGATTTCAACGCTTTTGTAGTTTTAGGAAATTATCTTCCTTCGCTTGACGATATGATTAGTCCAATTGGCTATGATATAAACACGAAGTATGGAAAATTTGGAGAAGAATTAGCTTTGTCGGAGAATCCATTTAAAAATCCTATAATTTTTTTAACGACTGGTAGCTGTTTTACGACTGGCAATAAAAAGGAATTTTATGGTAGAGTAACCTCCGATGGTGAAATCTCAGGAAATAATAGTTTTGCTGTTCAATTTGGTATGCCGTTTATCTTAAAAATGAGAGTATAAGATTTTCTACGAAATCAATGTTTCTGAGGAACGTAATATGAATAATGTTGTACGTAGCGCAATCTTCAGGTTGCTGTTTAGCGTCACAACATAAATGTTGCAGTATGTAAGGCAAGCTTTAGCTTGCTATTCAACATCACAACATAAATGTTGCGATACGTAAGGCAAGCTTTAGCTTGTTATTCAACATCACAACATAAATGTTGCGATACGTAAGGCAAGCTTTAGCTTGTTATTCAACATCACAACATAAATGTTGCGATACGTAAGGCAAGCTTTAGCTTGCTATTCAACATCACAACATAAATTGCGATACGTAAGGCAAGCTTTAGCTTGTTATTCAACATCACAACATAAATGTTGCGATACGTAAGGCAAGCTTTAGCTTGTTATTCAACATCGAAACATAAATGTTGCGATACGTAAGATCGCAGAAATTAAAACAAAATACTATGAACATTCACAAGACCTATTATCATCGAAGGTTACCTCATTGGCATCCAGAAAATGCTATCTTTCATGTCGTGTTTCGTCTGTCAGGTTCATTGCCTGTTAGAATTATTCAAGAGTTACAGGACAAAAGAGATATTTATTATGATAAAATAAAAAAAGTAACAGACCCAAGTCAGAGGAAAAAGATCATAAAGGACTTTCAATTTAATTATTTTAATAAATATGATAGCATACTTAATAGTAACTCAACTGGACCAGCGTGGCTAAAAAATGATTCAATTGCCTCTGTGGTAAAACACGTATTACACAAACATGACAATAAGGAATATATTCTCTGGGCATATACAATTATGTCTAATCATGTTCATGCAATTTTAGAGTTTGTCCATAAAGAGCCATTTTATCCAACTGAATTTCAATCGATTTATTTTTATAACGCTAAATTTACTCCATTATCTAATGTGCTTCGTTTGATAAAAGGTTATACAGCACGTATAGGCAATGAAATATTGAAAAGAAAGGGTAGTTTCTGGCAACATGAAAGCTACGACCATGTTATTAGAGACGAAGATGAATTTGAGAACTCCATCTGGTATGTCTTAAACAATCCAGTCAGTGCAGGAATAGTAAATAGCTGGAAGGATTATAAATGGAATTATGCTAAACGAGAATTTTTTGATGATGCTTAAGGCAAGCCTTAGCCTGTTATTCAATAGCACAACATAAATGTTGCAGTATGTATCGCAAGCTTTAGCTTGCTGTTCAACATCGCAACATAAATGTTCCAGTACGTAAGGCAAGCTTTAGCTTGTTATTCAACATCACAACATAAATGTTGCGATACGTAAGGCCTTATTTAAAAAGTAAAATAAATTACTACTATCATTCACTTTAAGATATAACGACTATGAAAAAAGCACTCATCTCAATTTTAGGCACAAATAATTACCATAAATGCAGACATAAATATCCTGATGGCAAACTAAGTGACACTCCAGTAAAGTATGCTCAGGAGGATTTGATAAAACATTACTGCAAATCGTGGGATGAAAATTGCGAGATACGGATATTTCTTACTTCCGAAGCAAGAAGTAAAAATTGGGAAAATAACGGACACCGTGATAAAGATAGTAGACCAATTGAAAACATTGGACTTCGCGACCGAATTGCAAATTTACACCTTCCTGTTACCATAAAAGATATTGACATTCCAAATGGTTTTACCGAAAAAGAAATTTGGGAAATATTTGAAAAAATCTATGACTCATTTCGAGAAGAGGAGGAAGTTATTATTGATATTACCCATGCTTTTCGCTTTATGCCGCTTCTTTTAACAATTCTTTTGACGTATGCAGAATTGCTCAAGCACATTAAAATTCAGGGAATTTACTATGCTGCCTTCGAATCGTTAGGTGCAATACAGGATGTAACAAAGATGAAACCAGAAGAAAGAATCACTCCTATTTTAGACCTCTCAAGTCTTGTCAAATTACAATCCTGGACACTTGCAACGTTTGATTTTCTAAATTATGGCAATGTCTCGAAGCTTTCTGAATTGATAAAATCCGAACGAGAAACCTACTGGCAAACATCGAAGGATGAGTGGAAAATATTAAGGGATAATGTAAAAAGACTTGAAGATATATCTCTATCATTAGCTCTTTGCAGGGGAAAACAATTAAAAGAAATAGAATGGGATAAAATTAGGCAAGATATCATAAACCTTAATAGTGATGATGTATTAATTAGTCCGTTTGCTCCATTGTTGGAAATTATAGAAAAGAAAATAAGTAATTTCGCAGCTGAGGATGAAAAGCTCTTGCTTGCCACAGTTGACTGGTGCTTCAGGCATAACCTTTTTCAGCAAGCAATTACTTTGTTGCAGGAATTTTCAATAACGCTCATACTTCAAAAAGAAAACTTAGACTGGTGTGATAAAACATATCGGGATGTGGCATCACAAACTTTTCGTATATATAGTGAAAATATACCAGAGCAGGAATGGAGAAAACCCGCCAGTGATAATAATGATTCTGTTAAGAAACTGCTAAACTTACAATTAGTTCAACAATTAGCTGAACATTATAACTCGCTCACAGAATTGCGTAACGATGTAAATCATGCAGGATTTTTGAATGGCGCAAGATCCGTTGATTGTATAAAAAATAAGTTAAAAAAAATCATAAATAACTATAAAGAAATTTTAACGAGTATTTATGATAATTAATCTTTCAAATCATCCAAGTGACAAGTGGAATAAGAAGCAGTTAGATGCTGCTATAAAAAAATATGGTGTTGTTGTTGATATCCCTTTCCCAAAAATATCTCCAACAGCAACGACTGCATGTATAAAGAAGAAGGCAACTCAGTACTGCAATAAAATTACTCGTATGCGACTTAAATCAAAAAACAAAAACTTTGCCGTTCATTTAATGGGAGAATATACCTTTACATTCCATCTTGTAAATATGTTAAAGAAAAAGAAAATTAAAGTTATAGCATCAACAACAAGACGTATGGTTGAGGAGAAAAACGGAAAGCAAATAGTAATATTTGATTTCGTTAGATTTAGGGAGTACTAACGCCCGAACCTCACTTATATTTCTTAGCTTTACGTGAAAATATCACCAATATTTTAACGTCAAATTTATATTAACTCCATATAAAATCCATACTGCTTTTCTGAGGCTTTCAACTAGAATTTATGAAACGTAACATTTACATATTCTCAAACACAATTCTGAGCAGGAAAAATGACTCCCTAATATTGGAATCAATGGCAGATGTTGATCCCATACATGAAGTAGATATATACGAATCTGAGCATGAAAACGTTATTCTTCCTGCACCAAAGAGGGAAGGAACAGGAGACGTACGGCATATACCTGTAGAATCCGTCGAAGCACTTTATACATTCGGTGAAGTACGATTTAACACGCAATTTTTCCGATGCGTAGGTTATTATGGAATTCCTGTTCATATCTTCAATTATTACGGTGGGTATATTGGCACTTTCCTACCAGAGAATTCCGAAGGCAATGGTAAAATAGAGCTCCTGCAATATCAGGCACATTGTGAACCTGAAAAGCGACTTCCAATTGCAAAAGCAATTATGGAATCTGCGCTTCGGAACATTCTTTCAAACATCCGTTCGTATCACTATACGGGCTCTGCCTTTGACAACGAAATAGCAGAGATATGTGTCTACATTGAACAAGTCAGAAGTGCACAGAGTGTTGAGGAACTAATGGGATACGAAGGGAACGTTCGCCAAATATACTATAACACATGGAATAAAGTGTTAAAACATGAAATTAAGTTTACAAAACGAGTAAAAAATCCTCCCTCTGGAATTATTAATTCTATGATATCTTTTGGCAACTCATTACTCTATGCCGTTTGTTTATCAGAAATATACCGTACACGGTTATCCCCATACATTGGATTTCTCCATGAAACCGGCGACAAAAAACTACCACTTGTGTATGATATTTCCGAAGTATTCAAACCGATTATCGTTGACAAAGTAATCTTTCGGACAATTAATCTCAAAATTCTCGATGAAGACGATTTTCAGCAAACGGAAAAAGGAATGTATATCAAAGATAACGCACGCAAAAAGTTTGTTGAAGAATTTGAAAACAGATTAAGCACTGTTATTCATCATAAAAGATTAAATAGGCGCATTTCATACCGATCGCTTATTCGCATGGAGTGCTTTAATCTCTTAAACTATTTAACAGGTGCAATAAAAACGTATGAACCATACAGATCCAACTAGCACAGTGTTTTACATTGCAGTCTACGACATAGCTTCCCAGCAAAGGTTACAAAAAGTACTGAAAATTTTCAGAAAATATATGAACTGGGTACAAAATTCCGCTTTTGAGGGCGAACTGACTGCAAAGCAATATCAAAATCTTAAAGAAGAGCTACTGCATGTTATAAATAAGGAAAAAGACTCCATTATCTTTTACCATGCGGAAGAACAAAAACATATTGGAAAAAAATTACTTGGTGTTGAAAAAAACGATATCACACAATTTTTCTGATAAAAGTTTTCATAAAGTCTCTATCACTTGTAAAGTGAAAGCCCTAAACAGAATCTACAAAGGGATATTTCTATGGGAAATGTATGGATTATTTCAACAGCAAATGATTCCCACCCAAAAGTAGGCTCCTTCAAATGGTGGGGAACTTACTTCAATGCTATCAAGCCATATCTCGAGAAATATGATTCTACAAAAGAATCATATGCTTATCTCTACTTTAATAGGGCAAACAATAGATATAGAAAAGCACTCAAACTTAAAATAACACACGCAGAAATTGAGAAAAATTATTTAAATCTACGGTACATAACAGACAGCGAAAGCTGTTACACATCGTACCAGATATGTTTAACTCTCAAAGAGATACTTCAAAAGCGATCGGTGAATGATATTCCATATTGTATTGTTCTAGATGAAAACCACTTTAAGCAAGTAATTGAATCAAACTCATTATTAAATAATTTTCAAATGTTATGTAAAAAAAGAATGTGGCAAAAAATATATAACGAGGCGTCAAAATATAAACCCTGGGAAAAAAGTGAATTGTGGAACTCACCATCAATACTACAAATAATTGCATTTGCAACTGCTAAATTATCCGAGTGTGCAATTAACCTGCGAAAAGAATACAGAGACAAAGTAGAACGAAAGAAATTTCTTCAACAAAAGTCTATTTATCGGAACGAAACATTAAAGTTACGTAAAAGACTGATTGAATTGGAGCCATGGAATGCTGCTAACTACTCAACACTAGGCTATTCTTATTATCAAAACGTTATCGAATTGAGTACTGTAGGCGGCCGACGTGACGGAGACATTTTTAAGGAAGCCGAATACGCTATATACTACTTCGATAAAGCTATTGAAAAAGATGCTAACCGTTTGCCTGAAATATATAGAAAAGGACAAATATTCATACGGTTAATACCTAAAGCAATTTTATATGCCACTAATGACGATGAAACGTTCCATCAACGTGTCCAAAGAGCACGCCAATATATTCAAATGGGAATAGATGCATTAATAAAAGGCATTCAAAAATTCGAAAATAATATACACGACAAAAATCGATATGCACGATGGCAAAAATACTATATCAAATCCCTGTACAATGGAGCATATGGATATTTACAACTTGGCAAGCCAATGATAAAGATTATGGCTAATTCAATCAACTGCGTAGACATACACACATCCCAAAAATATGAATATCTCCTCCATGGAATACAGTGGATAGACACCTGTATTCACGCTGATTCAGAAAAACCTTCAACATTAGATGATGACTTAGAAAAGAATGGAGTAATCTGTAGTGTATACAAGTCATATCTTAAAGGTGTACTCAACCTATATTGCTATGTGATAAATAGAAATGAAGATCATAGAAAGAATGCATTGCATTATTTACAAAAAGCGAACGAGCTTAGGTTTCCAACTTCTTTACAAAATCAACGCAAATTCTTTGTATTAGAAAAAATGGCATTCCTTTATTTATACGATCATAACTACGAAACAGCAAAAAAGTTCTTAGAACCATTTTATAAAAATCAGAAATCTATGCCAGAGTATGCAATGTATACATTAGCACTCATATATGCATTGGAAAGGAATAAGGAAGAATCAATAAAAATTTGTGAAAACATTCTCGAAAAATCGAAAAGCCTTATGGCACCAAAGTTTCAACGCTTATATGAATATTGCACGGATAAAAGTAGTAATATAGAACTACAAGAAGAAGTAGAAGATACATACGGAGATACTTGAATCTCTGTATAAAAAAATAGACACATTATGAAAAAAAAGGAAAAACTTTGAATTTTGAATAAAAATAGTACCTGAACCTCATGGGTTTTCTTGTACTTTTTAGGTTCAAAATATTATATTGTTCAAAAGTCTTGATTTTTCATTAAGAAAAGAATAAAATAACCTATATCAATCGAACCATAGTGGAATTGAGACAAGTATTATATGTCATTTTTTGCTCCTTTTATTATTGATATCAATCGAACCATAGTGGAATTGAGACCATTGTTTTTTCCTTTCTTTTTTTTATTTTTTTGAGATATCAATCGAACCATAGTGGAATTGAGACGTTCTGGTCTAACAATCCTGTAAGTACCAGTTTTGGATATCAATCGAACCATAGTGGAATTGAGACTATATTATACCATGCCATTTTTTAACTCCTCTTATTAATATCAATCGAACCATAGTGGAATTGAGACCAGGTCCGGCTCTTTTGTGCTGATTAACCGGATTTTTATATCAATCGAACCATAGTGGAATTGAGACCCTATCAGGTAGTACATTGCGAAATAAATTTCGTATAATATCAATCGAACCATAGTGGAATTGAGACTAGCTACCCCTTGACAATATAAGGTATGTTATATTAATATCAATCGAACCATAGTGGAATTGAGACCATTTCGCTCGTGCCAATCTTTTCAAATTCCAATGGAAATATCAATCGAACCATAGTGGAATTGAGACAATACAGATTGCGAAAAAACTATAAATAAAAATAAGATATCAATCGAACCATAGTGGAATTGAGACACTGACGTTTCCGTTATTGTCAATATAATCTACTATATATCAATCGAACCATAGTGGAATTGAGACCAGGTTAACCGGTTTACCTGGTTACTCTTTTTTTCAAATATCAATCGAACCATAGTGGAATTGAGACCTGTATGATCAAGAGCAATAATAATAAAACGTAAAAGATATCAATCGAACCATAGTGGAATTGAGACATATTTCATTTTTTTGCTCCTTTTATTTTTTTGGAAATATCAATCGAACCATAGTGGAATTGAGACTCGAGTCTTTCTCGACCATATAATATAAATTATTTTATATCAATCGAACCATAGTGGAATTGAGACTATTTTCAGATAAACTATATTCGTTGAAATATCTTAATATCAATCGAACCATAGTGGAATTGAGACCACACACCAACTGGATAAGCGTTACGAAATGTTTTGATATCAATCGAACCATAGTGGAATTGAGACTATTGTATATATGGTCGAGTCTTTCTCGACCATATAATATCAATCGAACCATAGTGGAATTGAGACAAAAATGGATGAGGGAACAATTAAACGACTTAAGGAATATCAATCGAACCATAGTGGAATTGAGACTGATTTTTGGCTTATTTTTTTCAATCCATTGTTTAAATATCAATCGAACCATAGTGGAATTGAGACTATATGTAGTACCTTTAGTATTTGTACTTATCTTAATATCAATCGAACCATAGTGGAATTGAGACCCTATAGGTTGTTTCATTTCAACGACAGCTATCCAGAATATCAATCGAACCATAGTGGAATTGAGACATGCCTAATAAGCTTGCGATTAAACCCGCTATTATAATATCAATCGAACCATAGTGGAATTGAGACGGCACTTCTCAGATATGCTCTGGATGTGGCGAAAAAATATCAATCGAACCATAGTGGAATTGAGACTTATTGAATTATTAGTTAATTAATAACGATGACTCAATATCAATCGAACCATAGTGGAATTGAGACTAATTTTAATGGAATCTCTATCTTTACCTCTAATTTTATATCAATCGAACCATAGTGGAATTGAGACCGAGTTCTTCTCGACCATATTTAATAAATCATTTTTATATCAATCGAACCATAGTGGAATTGAGACATGGCAACCCTTTTGAGTAACCTTTGAACGGACTGCGATATCAATCGAACCATAGTGGAATTGAGACTCCCATATCTAAATATATTAAACTTCATTTTTTGCTCATATCAATCGAACCATAGTGGAATTGAGACCAGCGCCACCATTGATTAATATGTTACAAGCGTGATGGAATATCAATCGAACCATAGTGGAATTGAGACCCAACATCTTACCACATATTTTCAGAATTGTGACATATATCAATCGAACCATAGTGGAATTGAGACTAAGAAATAATATATCTAATTATGGGAATGTGCTTAATATCAATCGAACCATAGTGGAATTGAGACTAATCTTTCGGTTGAAATTAAAATTATGAAGCACAAATATCAATCGAACCATAGTGGAATTGAGACTAATGTGTCATAATATCGTTTCATTGTTTTTACTCCATATCAATCGAACCATAGTGGAATTGAGACCTACTAACTGATAACCCTCACTCAATCCCAAAGTGATATCAATCGAACCATAGTGGAATTGAGACCTTTATTCCATTCGTTAATATATACTACAGCACCGCATATCAATCGAACCATAGTGGAATTGAGACCTTCCAATTCTCTTTGTTTATTTTTCGCTCTGATTGATATCAATCGAACCATAGTGGAATTGAGACGATATTTCCTTCGTTATCAATTATATTCCATACTTGATATCAATCGAACCATAGTGGAATTGAGACTTTTTCTCGACTGTATTCAACAAATCGTTTTTATTCAATATCAATCGAACCATAGTGGAATTGAGACTTTTGGGACTCATTTGTTCTGAGATCTAAGATCTCAGATATCAATCGAACCATAGTGGAATTGAGACTTTCAGAACGTTTCCCAGGGTTGCCATCTCTTAGTAATATCAATCGAACCATAGTGGAATTGAGACTTTTGAAATATTTATTTTAAAATTACATCTTCGTGAATATCAATCGAACCATAGTGGAATTGAGACCATTAAAACCGGTACTTGAGCAAATGAAAGCGATGCATATCAATCGAACCATAGTGGAATTGAGACCAGGATCTCCGAATAATTCGTTCGCGAGGGCTTCTAATATCAATCGAACCATAGTGGAATTGAGACTTACGATGATTTCTTTAAAAAGATCTTTCTCATTAAAATATCAATCGAACCATAGTGGAATTGAGACTCCATATTCTTGCGGAGCAAGGAATACGATATTTGAATATCAATCGAACCATAGTGGAATTGAGACTTGTATATATGATTGAGTTTTTCTCAACCATATTTAGATATCAATCGAACCATAGTGGAATTGAGACTAAGGCAATCAGATAATCATTTATTTCCATTGTATATAATATCAATCGAACCATAGTGGAATTGAGACCGCTATCTTTTTCGCACCGTTGAGGCTCTTTGCCTCATATCAATCGAACCATAGTGGAATTGAGACTAGTCGGAAGTAATTTCGGTAACTTTATAATTAACCCGATATCAATCGAACCATAGTGGAATTGAGACGTGTCGCCTTCCCATAAGTAACTATCCACAAATTCATATCAATCGAACCATAGTGGAATTGAGACTTATAGAGATCCGTCAATGTATCATAATATCTTTTCAATATCAATCGAACCATAGTGGAATTGAGACCATTCGGGAGTAATTTCGATTACAACATAATTATAACATATCAATCGAACCATAGTGGAATTGAGACCGAGTCTCGCTCGACCGTATTTAACAAATCGTTTTTATATCAATCGAACCATAGTGGAATTGAGACTATTCAAGCTCTTGATTAATTGTATCAGTTTGCCACATATCAATCGAACCATAGTGGAATTGAGACGTGGGAACGAAAATCCTTCGTTCCCCGGCCATATGAATATCAATCGAACCATAGTGGAATTGAGACGATATAGCCATGATTGTTACTCCTATTAATGTAATAATATCAATCGAACCATAGTGGAATTGAGACCTGGAACTTTTCTCTCGATTTCTTCCATCGCACAAAAATATCAATCGAACCATAGTGGAATTGAGACCCTATATGCGAAAATATAAGTGTGTAACGTGTTAAAATATATCAATCGAACCATAGTGGAATTGAGACTGATATTTGGTGCTGCCTCTAGCGCGCCTGTGCTGAATATCAATCGAACCATAGTGGAATTGAGACGTTTTCTTTTTAAAGAACAAAGGTTACAATGCCTGAATATCAATCGAACCATAGTGGAATTGAGACTAATATATATTATATCTCATTTTTTTTGCTCCTTTATATCAATCGAACCATAGTGGAATTGAGACTCTATAAGTCCCTTTTTTTGTTCTTATAATAATTTCATATCAATCGAACCATAGTGGAATTGAGACGGAATCAAGACAATTACAATTCAAAGACACGGAAGAATATCAATCGAACCATAGTGGAATTGAGACCCTTTTATTTGTTTTTGGTTTTTTGATTTATTTAACATATCAATCGAACCATAGTGGAATTGAGACCTCAGACCTCCAATAGGTCACAGAGCCCCACATACAATATCAATCGAACCATAGTGGAATTGAGACAGACCTGGCACAATAATAGTGTAGCGGTCTTTGATAATATCAATCGAACCATAGTGGAATTGAGACCCATCCCTCATGATTCACCCGGTACAAATTAATTCTAATATCAATCGAACCATAGTGGAATTGAGACTATCAATTGTGTCCCATATTTCTATGGGCTTCACAAATATCAATCGAACCATAGTGGAATTGAGACGATATATAACTTTCCACACGTCAATAACATTTCTTTATATCAATCGAACCATAGTGGAATTGAGACCCAATAACGTCTCTAATTGCCTCTGGGGGTAAATTTAATATCAATCGAACCATAGTGGAATTGAGACGTGTGGCTGTCCGCGATACATCGGCAATCTGCTCGCATATCAATCGAACCATAGTGGAATTGAGACAAATGAATAAAAAAGCATACGTTCTGAAGCGAATTGATATCAATCGAACCATAGTCCGCCTACGTAGAAAACACTTCGGCGGATAAATGGAATTGTCCCGCCAGCTTGGTCCGCCTTCAACGGAACAGCAGATTCCGCTAAAGGCAGAAAGCTTAACATTTAAACTCCTATGATACAAGTGAAAAATTCTACTCAAATTAGTTAATTAAGTTGTTTTTAATACAAAATTTGGGAAATCTTCAAACACCCAACGATTTTTTAATGTCAAATAAATAATGCCTAATAACTTTCGTGCTGTTGCTATAATTGCTTTACCACTGCCCTCCTTTGCTTTAAGCTTGTTATAAAACCGACGAAGATAGGGAGAATATTTGATGGCAACAAGAGTGCATTGCACCAA